>Ga0207158_1228_pt1 | contig 11778 bp, 12 predicted proteins | sample Alteio_BWMinHeat_22_FD_153512 | JGI IMG/M metagenome (GOLD analysis project Ga0207158, IMG submission 153512) | Enriched cells from forest soil in Barre Woods Harvard Forest LTER site, Petersham, Massachusetts, United States -... | ecosystem: Environmental > Terrestrial > Soil > Temperate forest >... | reverse complement strand
CTAGCGAAAGCGTCTCGGTGGAAATGTGTTGTGCTGCTGACGAGTATGGTGCAGCTTGTGCTCATGACGGCCGCCATTTCCGTGTTTTGGAACGACGTGGAGGCCGAGTTGTCGAATTTGAAGCAGTATTTACCCATGAACATGACAGTAGCACTCTCGAAAGGAGAGCCGTACATTTGCTACACCGTTTCCAACTGCACGTGTGTCGAATTTGCAGAGATGGATGGAATTGGCTGTAATCAGATGATCCACCCTCCTATCCTCTATTCAGACTCTTCAGACTCGGCTCCACGCAACCTCTTTGCTCCAAACACGTCCAACACCTCGAACGACTCCTTCTACTCTTCGTGCGCAGGAGGGTATCGATGTTGCAACTTTCTGACGGGCGAGGCGTGCGAGAAACAATGTCTACAGACGGTGCACCCTTCCTCCTGCGCTCAGCAGTGTGGCGATGGTGGTACAAGTGCAGCAGGAGTGTGTTTCCAAGAGGTGTTGAACCAGACCTGCACTCTGAACGTGGAGACATGCCTTTTGACGACCCAAACCGCCCAGATGCACAGTGCCGACTATAATTTTTCTCTTGTCTTGTCTTCTCAGACGTGCGTCGGTGGTAGTGATGAGACCAATGAGACGAATGGGAGCGATGGCCGGAGTGAAACTAGTTGCCCCATTCTTTTGTACGATCTGAATCACACACTGGAGGTGTTTTACAATCCGAACGCACCCGACGCCATCCGAATGACTTTGCCTATGAACTGGGCAGGTCTAGGATTTGCTGTCGGAGTGCTCGTGGGCACATTTGTGTATTTGATAATGCTCATCTTCCTGCTCTTTCATCTCTGGTACAAGTCTGATCGATGAAAATACATTTTCTCGTTTTTCCAGATGATTCAACAAGAGTGTCAACATTCCTGCTTCATTTTCAAGTGGAGAGTCATTCTCCAATGTCAAGTGATCAAAGGGTACATACCCCGTTAGTGGCTGACGTATCGTCCCCTGACCGAAAGCAAATGATCGTTTTGTGCCATTAAATGTCTTGACAGGGCCAAAAAAGTTTTAGCATTTTTCATTCATCAACAGGGGCAAACAGAGCCGGGGATGCGATAGACGGAGAAACGAGGCAGAGACAGTTCGCCTGATGCTCCGATGGGTATGGGTCCCAACTGCACCGCATTAGCATTGGCGTTGTGCGAGACGTAGATGCTGACAAAGTCTCCCGCTGTCAAGGCCACCACCGTGACAATGTTATTGGCCAGCTCGCACGCAAAGTTCGCAGTAAAATCATTGTGCGCGGCGGGTAACGCGGTTCGATCATTGACAACAACAAAGGATTCATGGTGAGCTTGTTGGTCGCCCCCACTACAATTTCCCGTCACAGTCGACCATCCCAGTTCGGCAATGACTTGATACAGCCCCGTCTCGGGCACCATGATGTTACCGTTCGAGTATTGCATCCCGTTCAGAGAAAACACTGTCACAGTCCAGTTCGTGAGCTTGGTCAAAAGACCGGCTCCTGAGGGAGGAACACTCTGGTTGGTCATGGCCAGATTTTGCTGGGCAACCAAAGGAGGTTCCTCATGCTCGTTGCATCCCAAACACCAAGATATTCCTGCCCCAATCGCTGCAGAGATCCCCGGCAATATCAGTTTGCCGAGCAGAGAACGTGATCGGTGGTGTCGCCGGTGTTGCTTTTCCCCATGACGCTGGAGCTTTTCCTCTCCCAATGCAATCATGCTTACTTTTTTTTCCTGTGGTGATTCTTTCAAAATTCTCTCGATGTTCTTTCCGTTTCCGGATTCGGGGAGTCGGTTGCGACTGGAGAGAAAAATGAGGGAGACAGGAGTAACAGAGAAAAGGAGAGTTGTCGAGAGCATAAAAAAGAGAAGGAGAGCAGGAAATATCGAAAAAAGAAGAAAGGAACAGCGGAATGGGCGGAAGATGTAAAATTCGCATAAAAACTTGCCCAGCCAAAATTGCTCTCACAAAAATCTAGCAGGAACGAGTACACCCGACGACTTTTTCCCTCTTCTTTTTGTTTCTCTTTCTCTCCCCTCTTTCTTTTGTCTTGCTCTCTCATCCCTTTCCTTTTCTCTCCTTCCCCAGCCGTCCTTGATGGCCCAATCATGTAAAGGGAAAGGATGTAAAGAAAGGAAAAGGAGGAAACGAAGGAAAAGGAGGAAAAGAAATGAAAAGGAGGGAAAGAAATGACAAGGAGGGAAAGAAATGAAAAAGAGGAAAAGAAAGGCGGTCCTCTTCCTTCCACGTCGCTCGTTATCACTCCTGAGATTGTAAATTCTCGGCCGGCGTCACCCATAGGTTGTTATTTTGTCTCTCTTTGCTCCATCGGACACCCGGAAGGAAACAGAGAGCAGAAACGAAGAAATAAATAGTGGAAACAAAAGTACAGCCATGATACATGTACCGGCATGATAGCAAATAATGATGCAAGAAAGACCATGGGCAGTGGAGTACGGGAAAAGAAGGGATATCGAGAAAGAAAAGGTCGCATTTACATTTCCACGAACGCTACCGCATGATTACGGCAGCATTGTGTCTTGTCTATAGTAGTTGTTTGCGCAGGAGTGACGTTAGATGTGCAACAAAAAAAACAGATTTGAGGATTACGCTTATCAGTGTCGTCGATCCACATACTCGTGTAACAATGTTCAAAAGAGATAGAAATTTCTTGACCGGAATGAGTTGTCTCCGAAAGTATTGGATGACAGTGCCGAAACTTTCCGTCGGCGTCGCACACTGACAGAGAGAGTTTTTTCGAATATGATCGGCATAGAAGATACACATTGTTTAAATACGAGGTGATGCCGACAATATGATAACCTTCGTGAGCAAAAGAGTCAGATAGGTTACGGTGGGAATGGATGCGCTTCCCATCCTGCGTGTACACGTGGAGATCGCGATGATATTCGACAATGTAAACTCTATCGTTGGAAGAGTGAATGAAGCTCGAGGAGTGCGCGCCTAGCTCGACACTCCATGTTGTAATGACATCTCCTCCATGGCTGAGCACCGCGATTCTGTACTTGTCGTTGATAATGTGAGTCATGAGGAGATACACAAATCTTTGGTTCGCTACAATCGACTCAAGATTCCACCAAAATTGCCCTCGGATCACAGGATGGACATCTCGCCGATACAAGAATTTCAACAAATCAACTTCTTTGCAAAACCGCATTCTTTTCAGAGAATAGCACTTCAATGGACCGTTAAACGCGGACACGTCACGCGTACATACAAAAAGAGATTCAGACGTACATACAACACCTGGTTTCCAACCTTCACACTGGATCGCTGACAATTTAAAATCAAAACTCGAAATGGATTCTTGCACGGTATTCGACAAGTCGATTTTTTGGCTTTTGGCGATGGATATGCCAAAAATTCCTCCGTCAGCCTCTGAGACAAACAAAGACTTTCCATCCGCGCTCGGAACGGCGTAGTTTAGTCTTGTCGGATGATCGGAAAATAAGAGATTGATGATTTTACACACTACTCCTGGAGCAGAGGTGTATCCAAACACGATGCGCAACAACACCACAGGGAGATGAGCACTCACGTCATCCACACTATAAACATTAAAATCAAGAGGATTTTGCCACATGTTGATCGCGTTTTCGGGAAAGGAATGAGAAACAGTACCGTCCGGAAACGAGGACAAGATTGTGGAATCATTTGCCAGCTGCTAAGGAGATTTTCTGTATCGCGGCGTTATACTATTTCCACCAGACACTTCAAGGTTTTAGGGTAGATTCACTGTGTCCCAAAAGTAACGACACAGTCGCATTTTCAAACGCCCCTTATCATTTTCAAAGATTTTAGTCTTGGATTTAGCTAAATTTTTTGATTTTCAACGATTGTAGGCTGAGCTCTCTTTCTTATCTTCATTTTCTAATATTTTTCTCGTCTTTCAATTATACCTCTGCTCTTTTTCTTCCTTTTTCCTTCATTTTCTGTCAGGGTGTATGTTTCTTCTTTTCTAATATGTTTCCCTTTCTCTTCTTTTCTTTTGTCCTCTCATATTTTGGATCTTCTCTGCTTTTATGCTCTGCTTTGTATTTCAAATCTCGTCTCTCTTCGGTCTTCTTTTTTGGTGTTTTGTGGTTCATTCCAACAATGAGATTTATGAAATACATGATTCTTTATTGCAACTCAATGAAACCACTCTCCTTCATGTTGCGCAAGTGTGTGTGGAAAGAGCTCTTGTGTCGCTCCCACGACGCTTGCGGCCCAAATTTCTCAAACCCTATTTCTGGAATAGTAAACACGTTGCCCCGACAGCATTCCTGTACCATGTGTTTCAATTTACTTACTGGCACAGTGTCGAGCTTTGTACTCTTGAGCAATTGTCCGTAGGCGTAATACCAAGAGTTTTTCCCACGCTGCTCCTGCCAAGCCTCCTCTTGTTTCAACAACCGAATCTCTTTCTCGTGCGTTTGGCACTTGGGTTCATCTTGTTGTGTTGCTACAGCGTCACACGTTTTTCTTTTGCGTTTGCAGGGGTTTCTATTCTCCTCTGGCAGGACTTGGTCTTCATTCATCTGCCTCTTTCTTTTGAGAGTGTTGGGGATGCGATTTTTTGACTGATTTGAAGAGGAAGAAGTTGATTTGGGAGACGAGGTGGAAGAGGGTGAGGGGTCAGAGGAAAAAGATAGCAGAGGTTTTGCTGTTGCACAAAAGATGGTGGAGGTAGAGGAAGAAGAGGTACAAGATGTACAAGCAGAGATGAGAAGGAAAGAAGAGGTTGTCGAGGGATAAGCACATGTATTAGAGGCAGAGGAAGAGGTAACCGAGGGAAAAGCAAAGCTCGTTGAGAGACCAGAGGAGATACAGGACGAATCAGAAGAGGAAAAAAGAGCGGAAGAGACAGAATGAGAATCAGAGGAAAAGGAAGGAGAGGCACAAGGACACCCGGAAGAAGAGGTAGAAGAAGAGCTAGAAGAAACGTCAGAAGAACAGTTAGCCGAAAAGTCAGAAGAAGCAGAAGAGGTAGAAGAGGCACAAGGAGACCCACAAGAGGTAGAAGAAAAGTCAGAAGAACTGTCAGCAGAAAAATCAGAAGGAGAAGCAGAACAGGCAGAAGAGGCACAAGGAGACCCACAAGAGGTAGAAGAAAAGTCAGAAGAACAGACAGCAGAAAACTCAGAAGGAGAGGTAGAAGAAAAGTCAGCAGAAGCATCAGAGGAAGAGGCAGAAGAAGCAAAACAATCAACATACGAAGAAGGCAAGGGAGAAGACTGGGCAAAGGTGCAAGTACAGGAATGACCGGAAACGAAAGAGCAGCTATGAGATGGTGGAGAAGGGGAGCTCAAGGACAACTCATTGGAGGTCAACACACTCAATGTGTGATGAAATGCTCGCTCTGCGATATCTTTGAAAATACTCGCTGGAGGTAAATTGGTGTGAGGGGTATCCTCCTCACCAAAGCCTGGTTTGGGATAAAAACAGTCAAAAGACAAAATCCCAGCATCACATGTCGGGGACAAAGACGGGAGAGATGGTATAGGAGTGGAATGTCGTGGGTTCCGCTGCCTCTTTTTCCCCTTTGCTCTATTGTTCTTGGCTCGCGCAGCCTTGGTCTTTGACGACATGGCATCGATGAGTGCATGCACAACATTAACTTTTGCCAAACATACCCCGCGCAAACTTTTTGCCGCGTCAACAAGATCCAGCCACTTGCCGTTTGCATTGTGATCTAAACATAAACATCAAAAAACGTGTTGGTTAGTCAGTTGATCATAACATGAAACATTGTGCGGCTCCCTCTTCTCCAGTAATTGACAAGTGACACGAGACAAAAAAACTGTGTGGCGTCATTGGCGCCGTCAAATATATTTAAACAAAGTGTGCGTAAGCGTCGACAAGAGACACACAAAATAATAAATGATGCAGGTCGTACCGAGAATTTGTTGTTGCTCCTCGGTGAGATGTGGAAGTAATCGCAAGCGCGAGAGGAGACCGAATAGGAACGTGCGAAAGACGGTGGGAGACCAAGGAAAGTCGATGGCTTGTTGGGTAGTTTCCGAGTCACTGTCTTCTGCGTGCGGGCAGTCCAACGGCATTTCCTGCGTGCCATTGATTTTGGCCATGGATGGTCTCAGAACGCAAACACACGCTCGTTGGCATTCCTCCATCACAAATGAAAAGAATTTGGCGACACATGCTCGACACGCACGGGAGGATATCATGCGCTGCACATGATCCAGCCTCGCTTGCGAGAATACACGGAATATCTCTGCGTCCGCATTCTCCTTTTCATTGCTATAACCGCAGACCTCTTTTGCGTCTTGTGCGTTTGTTTCTGTTGTCTCTTGTGTCTCGTTCTCCTTTATGTCGTCGCTCTCTAAAGGAGGATTAAACGAATAGGGTGAAAGTGTAAAGGAACGGTGAAACTTTGACAATAGGGCGTGCATGGCGACAAAAATCGCCTTGCTCCCTAGGAAAAGAGGAATTTCGTTTACAATATCGCACAAGTCGCTCCGTGCTTGAGTGGTGAGCACCAAGTCAGTTGCGTGAACTTGATCTGGAACCGTGTCGTATTGGAACTCTTGCTCTTTCGCTTGCTCCGCAACGCTGCCAGATTGGGAAGGACACGAGCGTGCGAGGGAAGAGAACGAGGAGGAAAAGCAGGAGGAAAAGCAGGAGGAGAAGAAGGAGGGCAAGGAGGACAAGGAAGAGTACGACGACTGGGAGTCGGAAGAGGAGGAAAAAACAGAGAAAGAGGAAGGGGCATTAACTGGTGTGTCGAGTGAGACGTCGGGTGAAGGAGGTGGAGGAAACAAGCTGCGCTCGTTTAAAGAATAGTGGAGAGCCACGGCTTCCCATTTTGCTTGCTCCTCAGGTGGAAGAAGTAGCGCATCCCCATCGGCCTTCATTGTCCCCGTATTGCCGCCGTGTGGAAAAATATGAAAGATGGTCCTGTGTTGTCGTTTTCTCTGACCAGATCTTTCGTTGAATATTCCTGGTCCTGTATTGTCGTTTTCTTTAACCAGATATTTCGTTGAATATTCCTGGTCCTGTATTTCCTCTTTGTTTGTTGTTGATCATCTTTGCTTTTTTCTGCTCTTCCATTTCATTTTCATCTCTTTACTGTTTCATCTTTTCTCTTCCTTTCATTTCTTCTTTATTTCTCTTCCTATCCTTCATTTCATCTTTTCTTCCTCTATGTTGCTCTTCATTTCTTCTTCCTGTCTTCTATCATATGTATCTTTATCTTTGTCTTCTTTTTTTGTGTCGTATTTCTGTTCCTTTCCTTCTGCTTTTGTGTTTCCTTTGTTCCTTTCATTTCCTCTGGGCATCTTGTTCCTGTCGCCATAGTTCTTTGATCTTTCTTCCTAATGCGTCTTTCTTCTTCCCTCTTTCTTCTTCCTCTTTTCTTCTATCTCCTTCTTCTATCTCCTTCTTCTGTTTTCGTCCTCTTTTCTCTTCCTCTTTGTTCCTTCTTTATTTTTTGTCTTGTGTTTGTGTGCTTGTTTCATTCATTAAAATCCTTTGTTATTTCATTTTGTGCACCCTGTTTCCTTTAATAACCCCCTTACACTTTTTCCCAATTTCCTGCCTGGTATTTCCAATCATTTTTGACCAGCATGGTAAAAAAGAGAGGGCCAGCATGGCAAAAAGAGAAGGAAGTGCAAAAGATATACGATCAGAGGCGAGAGCACCAATACAAAGAGAGAGATAGCAATAAACGCAGAATAAAAGGAAAATGCAAACAAAACAAGATGAAAAAGGAAAAAAATAAAGGACCAAACATAAAAAATGAAGCAAGTAAGGGGAATGATTCTTTTTACTCAACAAACATTAAAAGCCATTCCGTCATCAACTTGAAGCAGATCCATCCTCGTTCCGAATAATCGGCGAGTTCGGCCTCGTCGTCCACCACAATCCAGGTCAAGCTGGAATTGCTGATGTTGGGAAATGTGACTGCTCGAAATTGATCGCCCGCATGTTGATTGTGTTTGGTACGTGATGGAGCCTGATCCGCCAAGTACATTGCTTGGAAAACAGATCGAGGGGTCCATCCACGATTATGCCTTGTGAGCAATCTCAACGACTGTTCCTTCACATGCTCCTGCTCAACACATTCGTTCACATGCTCCTTCTTAACACAACCGCTCACACGCTCCTGCTCCAGAGATCCTTGCTTCACACACTCGGCCAACCATTTTCTAATCCCCGCACCTTTGGTTGTTCCTTGGGAAAAGACAGCCAAGGGGCAGGCATATATCTTGCCCGGAATCACTTTGCCGCGAATGACATTGCTGCATGTATAGAATCGCTTCTTCGAGTGCGTCGCTTCTTTCGGACTTGTGTGGCTGGCCGCTGGCATGGCACAGGTAGGCGTGGAAAGAAATTGCGATGTGGCGGCGAGAATGGGTGCCGAAGAAGAGAGTCGCGTGAAAGAGGAAGAAGAAGAGGAAGAAGAAGAGGAAGAAGAGGAAGAAGAAAAAGAAGAAGAGGAAGAAGAGGAAGAAGAAGAAGAAGAGGAAGAAGAGGAAGAAGAAGAAGAAGAAGAAGAGGAAGAAGAAGACGAAGAAGAAGACGAAGAAGAAGACGAAGAAGAAGACGAAGAAGGAGAGGAAGAAGAATGTGAAAAATAGGCATCGCCTACCACCCCAACGTCGCTTTTGGTCCTTGCGAGTAATGTGGATGTCCTTGATCTCTTTTTAGAGGACAAAACGTTGGAGCTGCAAGATCTTTCTTCAAGGGCGTACCGCTGGCGACACTGGAAACTACAATACAACTCTTGAGATCGTTTAATCGAGCCGCACATCAAACAATGTTTCACTGTTTCTAAATTCTTTTGCAACGACTCTTCTTCTGAAAGGATGGGTTCGGCGTAATACCATTTCTGACTTGGAGATTTCCTTTGTACTTTGCTCCGATTCCTCTCCTTTATTTGATTGATTTTTTCGTGTATGGATTGTTGACGGTGCTTATCACGTTGGGTCTGCTTAACGTGTGTTTGAGTTTTAGTTTTAGTTTTTCCTCGTTTGGTGTAATTGACGTTCATTTTCACATCTGGTTCATCCAGCATCTCAATCTCTTCTGTTTCGCTCCTCTTGCGCTTGGTAGTATATTGACGATCACGTGGATTCGTTTGCAAATGAGTGATGCGGCGATTGCGCGGCCGCTTTTGCAAAGGAGTGGTGATATTGCTTTCACTTGGCAGTGTCACCTGCGTCATCTGCGCCACCTGCGTTACCTGCGTCACCGGATAGGTTTCCACTGCTTTAGCGAGCATACTCAGACCCTCGAGAGAAATGAAAGGAGGAAGAGGACATAGCTTGCGAAGGATAGGAGGATGAGGAGCCTCTTCAAATTTCAGCGTCACCAACGTGCACTCTTTTACCCGGAGCAGGCCAGAAAAGGAGATGGTCGCTGAAAACGCAAATCCGTCTGGCAGCGGTGCGGCAAAGCTCATCGACCGTGTGTCGGCCCCACATGGGATCTCGAAAGGTCTGCACCATTGAGAAAGTGATGATGCGTTTGTTTGCCGACATGGGAGAACTGATGATGCCTTTGTTTGCTGAGATTGGACAAGTGATGTTTGTTCTGGGCCTGTTCGTTCTTTTCGTACTTCTTCTCCTTCGACGCGATACACACTGGGAGGGTACGCATTGGTCCACACCAACAAGAACCGCAACGCCTCGAACCGAGCCGCGCGCACCACCACAAATCGCTGCTGATATTTGATGTACGACACCGTCTGCACATTCAGCCCGGAAACGAACGATTCTCTTTCAGATACTAAAGCGAGCGCGGCCATGGCTTTTTCGTTTTGTTGTTCCTGAAACATGAGGATGAGTCATCGCCTCACCACAGTTTTCTTTACCTTGGACATTGCCACGGCCTACCACAAAAACTTTTTTGTTGCGTCTCGTCCGTCCGGCATCTAACAATTGAGAAATTGGAGAAGGAAACTTGTGAACGTCAAACTTGTGTGTGAAGAGGAAATAACAATTTATGGCGCAAATTTACTTGGATCACGCCTGGACCATTGCCGGCAAACCTGTGCAATTCATTGTTTTCAACGAGCGCCCCTCTCAATTGACTCGTACTGTCTTGGATTGCTGCTGGGATACTGCGTTCCGATGCGGCGGAAAGCTATCCTCCAATACCAACATTATTTCTGCCACCAACTTTCAAGACCTGCGTGTGTGGCTCCGCATCCCAAACTTGGAAGTGTCGTCGGAGTCTCCCTATTCTTTACGAGCTTTGCTCGACAAACGCTCTCCGTGGAACGCAACCATGTTTCTATCCCACTTGAGATTCTGGATCAAATGCCAAAACCGCCCAGATCGGTTGTTTTATCCGATTATGTCCCATCCTTGTGAGTGGAAACAAGCGACACGACACAGCGTCATTTTCAGGAACAGATTCGAGGATGCGCATCATCCTCACGAAACTAATAGACATGCAAGCGATCGACCCAATGTGGACGACACCCGCTGTGCGAAAGGACACACACACAATTCACTCTATTTTGCCTTGCGTGGACACACAGGATGTGCTTGTGACGACCCCGTCTCTCTGAAATCCCTTGCTTCGTGGCAGGAGTCCTGCACCTACTCGTCTTGTCCTCCCATAGATGTGGTGATCAACCCCTCCCCGACATTTGTTCTGTGGCAGGAGGTGTGGGCACGTATCGATGCCTTGCCTCGCTTATGCGCCCATTGACTTGTATCACAATCAAAAAAATGAAATAAACTCGAGTCCAACCGCTTTTACTAGAACAATTTTGCTTCGGACACACATGAGTTCCCGATGCTCTTTTTGGATCTGTTTGACATATTTTACAGTTCTCTTCGATGCTGTCGATGACTCTAACTTTCATATTTCTAATTTTGTCTTTTTCCCTTCTCCATTTCTTTCGTTCCCCCGATTTGATTACTTTACTCTCCAAGTTTTCTTTTGTCTCATCTTCCTCTTTCCCTCACGTTTTATTCCTCCTTTCTCCTGGTTTCTTTGCTTGACTCCTGGAAACAGAATTAGGTTCCTTTCTTCTGAGAGAAGATGACAAGAAAAAGGAAGCACTCCATCAGCGAGTCAAGTTAGGGGTAGCTCCAGGAGCCTCGAGCAGAATGCGCAAAAAAGAGTTTGCTGGCCATCTACAGAGGTCTGTTTGCCAAGGCAAGATTTGCAACAGAATAGCTCGACTGTACCTAAAATATTCGTCATTTTTGTTTCACGAGGAGCAAGAAAGGTACCACATTTTGGGCAGCGGTAAAAGGTTTTTGTCGATTGATGGCTGCACTTGCCACAAACTTGAACCACAGGAAGGATGTAGGTCACTTTGCCATCGCTGCAGCAAATTTGACGTGAAGCAACTGGGATGAAAGTCTTACGTGTTGGAGCTCTTGGAGTGCGCGGAACTCATTTTGGCCTAAAATTCAAAATGACACAATGAAACAGGACTCCTTTAATTCCCGAGCAAAATAAAGCAGACTTTGCAGGCGCAGGACGGATGCATGAAAATTTCACACCGCAATATTTTCAAAAGCACACGATGAAGCGCAAAGCGCCCACGATCCTCCGAGCGACACGTTTGAAAACCGCGAGAGTGGATTCCAACCGAGCGACTCCCACAGATCTCCCTTTGGACAAGGCCTTGAACACGAGACTGGGTGGGTTGGGTAAAGAACGTGAACCCGCGTATGTATTGTGTGACCCTGGCAACAAAGAGAAGTCGACATTTAATGATGTTTCTACACACGTTCCAGTAATTCGTCGCACTCGCCCATCGCAAACAATGATTCCCCT
>Ga0207158_1227_pt1 | contig 11793 bp, 10 predicted proteins | sample Alteio_BWMinHeat_22_FD_153512 | JGI IMG/M metagenome (GOLD analysis project Ga0207158, IMG submission 153512) | Enriched cells from forest soil in Barre Woods Harvard Forest LTER site, Petersham, Massachusetts, United States -... | ecosystem: Environmental > Terrestrial > Soil > Temperate forest >... | reverse complement strand
GCTGCGGAGACAGTCTTGCTACATCGCGAGATCGCCACCGAGTTTCTACCCAAGCTGCTCACGCATCTGAAGCAGCGCGGTGTAACGACGCACGTCGGCGATGAGGTAAAAGACTGGCACACAGAGTACGGTGACCTGGGCCTGTCCATAGGAATAGTTGAGTCTCTCGATGCGGCGATCGACCACATCCACACGCATGGCTCTTCGCACACGGAGAGCATTCTTACCGAAGATGCAGCAGCAGCAGACCGCTTTCTGCGCGAAGTTGACGCAGCCGGTGTGTATCACAACGCTTCGACTCGTTTTGCGGATGGCTTCCGCTACGGACTCGGCGCAGAGGTCGGAGTGAGCACCAGTAAGTTCCACGCGCGCGGCCCGGTTGGCCTCGAAGGCCTGACCACCTATAAGTACATTCTGCGCGGTGGCGGTCACATCGCTGGCGACTACCGCGGCAAAGAAGCGCGCGCCTTCACACATCGTCGAGTTGGTAGTTCCAACGCCTAAGCTGGCGACAACTTCTGGACAGTAGCCTTCACTTTTAGCTGATCAGTATCATTTGGCCGTTTTTGGGAAGCCAAATCTGATTCTGGTTTGAACCGAGATCAAAAACTCCAAGACTGTGTTTGGCCGCGAAGACGAAGACAGCTTCTTGAGCCTCGTCAGCTTTCGACCAAGCGAAAGCAGCATAGATAATTTTCTTGCCGATGCTGTAATCCGTAGCGGTCGCTTCATCCTCTGGTAGTTCTTCTCGCGAACAAGGACCGTTGAGTGGTGGGAAGATCTGACGCATATCGTCAAACCACGCCCTGAGGTTTTCAGAAGCCACAGCAGGATCATCGTAAGAGTGTCCTTCATTCCACGAGGTCTGCCCTTTAAACCACTCAAGAAAGCTTTGGCGACCTTTCGGAGCGGCGTCTGGCTCGAAAACCATTTGGTAGTAGCTCATGAGGTATCCTCGCTTACGACACAAATACTTGTCATACTTATATGACAAGTAAAACTTTACACATGAATCGCATCCTCATCGTCGGCACAGGTCTCATCGGAGCATCCGTAGGCCTCGCTCTGCGCGCTGCCGGCTATGAGGGCGAGATCTTCGGCACCGGCCCACGCGAAGAGACTCTCAAGATCGCGCAGGAGATGAAGGCCATCGACTCCTGGGCAATCGGCACCGATGCGGACGAGCTGGCAAAGAAGTCCGACGTGATTCTGCTCGCCGGCCCCGTGCTCACCATTCAGGACTGGATGCAGCGGCTCGCGCCCATACTCGGCGAGCATCAGCTCGTCACCGATGTAGGCAGTACCAAGCTGCTGATCGCGGAGCAGGCGAAGCAGCTTTTCAACCAGCCCGGACGCGCCCGCTTTCTGCCTGGACATCCCATGGCGGGCAAAGAGTCCGGCGGAGCAGCACAAGCCGAAGCGACTCTCTTCAACAATGCGATGTGGCTCTTCTGCCCTATCACTCAGGAAGGCTCGCTCGAGCAGGACTTCCGCAACTGGGTGAGCAAGCTGGGTACGCGCACGATGGATCTCGACCCTGCGCATCACGATGAGCTGGTCGCATGGCTCTCGCACCTGCCGCAGATGTTGGCCACCGCATTGTCTGCTTCGCTCGAAGAGCGATTCGGCAAAGACGAGAAGACGCGCGCCGAACTGAACGCTATTGGCGGGCGCGCGCTGCGTGAGATGACACGCCTGGGAGCTTCGCCGTACAGCATGTGGCGTGACATCGCCATCACCAACGCCGAACCCATCGCCGACACACTGCATGCGCTCGAGCAGCGGATCGCACACCTGCGTGAAAACTTAAAAACTCCGATCCTGCGCGAGGAGTTCGAACAGGCCAACGAACTGCGCAAGCCGCGTCCTTAAACAAATGAAGCAAATCTTGGCCGCAATTCGTTCCGGCACCGACCCCATCGGCCCGCTTCCGCCTGCGTCGTTCCATCGCACACTGGAAGAACAGATTCACTGCCCGAAGTGCGAAGCCACCTACAACCTGATCGTCGACTACGATTGGGCCGTCAGCCGCCACTTTGAACGCGAATCGGCACAACTGATCCGCATGCTGCGCAAAGCCGTCATGCTAGGCCACAGCACCGACCATCGCGTCACGCACTTCGAGACCGCAGGCGTCGTGGTGAAGAGCTACAAAAAAGAAGAGCCTCCACCAATCTCCCCCATGCCGAAGCACATCATGTAGTTACGGCTCGCTAAGGCCAGACACGATACTTCTTCGCCCATACCGAGTTGGGATATTTGCGGTGAAGCAGATTGAAGAGTTCGTGGCTCAGTTCTTTCTCCTGCGGGGTCTCCGACTCGATGTAACGGCAGGTATCGTGCAGTGCACGAAAGCCGAGCACCGTCAGCTCTTCGTTGCGCGGATCATTCGGGTGCACCTTGATCCAAGCTAACGACTCGCGTGCAAAATAATCCGACCCTGGACTGACCCGATTCAACGAGGCCGCTTCTGCGGAGGCCTGACTCAACATCTGCGTCGTCACAAAGGGAGGAGACTGCGCCGCGGTAGCCTTCTGGTCCGGATTCGGGTTTGGCCTTGGGTCTCCACATCCCCAAGGCACTCGTGTCCCTTGATATTGATAGGGATTGAAGTTGGGTTCAGGCACGTCGGGCGAGACACGAGAGGCGTTCATCAGAGCGATGATGCCGGTGATTTTGCGCTCGTCTTCGGTCTGTGCATCGTCATACGTCGTGATCCACTTCTTCCATGCAGGGTGCAGTGAGAGAAGAGTAGGCGTCATCCGCTTCGCCAGGTCCGGCCGATTGAGCAGAACCGCGCGCGTCCAGGCAGCCTGTGCAAGCTCACCGTGCAAGGGCTCCGGCAGCTTACCTGATTCCGCGCCTTCGACCATCGTTGCGACCGGCAGTTTGTAGTTCAACACCTCAGTCGTATCGCCGTCGAAACTTATCGTTGGAGCTGTCGCCGGGCTGGCAGGTGTAGTGGTCTCGGGGTTGCTATCAAGCCTGTCTGTTGGATCTCCTTCGAACAGGACGGTGCGTGGTGAAGCGGCGAGAAAATCCTGCAGGCTCGATGACTTCATCGCTTGCAGACTGAGAAAGAGATTCACCGTCGAGAGCGTTTCTTTATTTGCACGGAACTTCTTTACGAACGACGCAATCTCAGCATGTGCCGCAGCATGGTCCGGCGCAAGGCGCAGACGATGGTAAGTTACGCTCATCCATGCTGGAGAATTGGGTGGCACCTGTTTCGCCGCTGCTGTGAGTGTGTCATCGTTGTGCTTTGCCAGCGTGATGGCCGCCACCAGCCACGGGGTGTTCTTCGTAGCCTGCCAGCGTTCCAGCGCATGAGCGGCAGCGGCTTCGACCGGGTTTCCTGGCCCGCGCGTCTCCGCGCGCATCGTGTCGACCCAATCCATCAGGTCGCTCTGTCGGTCTGCGTTGGCCTGAACCTCTAATCCATCCACTCCACCGTCATTGAATAGCGTGCGCCAGAAATACTGCATATCCTGCAGCGTTTGCCAGGTATCTAGTCCTTCTTTGTCCTGCGCAAACTCATTCGCGATGCGCGCGGTGTAAGCCGCGCGATCGATATGCACCTTCGCCAGATCGAGAAGCTGCTGCGCATCTGTCGCGTATGGGCCTTTTCCGCTCGCGATTGGCTCGAATACGACCGCAGCCTGGCGGAACTTCGCTGTCATCTCGCTCTTGCGCTTCGCATACGCGGCTTTCACTACGTCCGGTTGGGGTGGTGAATCAGGAAGCTTAGGCTCAGGAGTAAGCGTCGCATCGCGTAGCCAGCTTCTCCCAATCAGATAGGGCGCGACGTCATGCCAAGGTGACGCATGATCGGCCGCCACCTTCGAAAAATCTGTGCGCGCCGCTTCGAACTCACCGCGATAGAACTCTGCCGCAGCAATCTGATAGTCGCGATCCTGTATAAGCCATGCCGGGCTACCGGATGGAGCTGCCTCGGGCATCTTTCCACTCTTGCCGTTGCAGTTGGAGAAGACGGCGAGCTGTCCGTTCAACCAGTCTGCGAGTGCAGCCTGATCCGTCGGGTGAGCCGCTCTTCGTGCCTGCAGCGTCTTCGCCGCCGTCATGAACGCAGAATCCAGGCAGTTGTCGAAGTTTTCCCAATCCTGCCCGGGCACTCGCTTCGAGAGATCTCGTGAGCCGGGTTGATTCAGGTCGCCTGCGACAGGTGGAAGCATACTCTCAAAGAGCCGTACTCCCTCTGGCTGCGCTTCTCCGCAGCAGTAGTAACTATCTGCCACCGTCAGATCCGGCTTCGCCGCCTCTGCCCGCTCTTTTGCGTTCAGCGGTTTATCGCTCAGCACGCGATATGCCACAGCGAGATCTTTCTTGAGGTATCCAGGCTGGACGACATCGAGCTTTCCCGCCAGAAACTGCGGCAGATTCTCAGGCACATCCGTAGCGAAAAAGATGGTGTCGTTTTCAAAGCTGCAACTCACGCCACGCCCTACCACCATCGCCAGTAGCAGTACTCCGATAACAACTCCGCGCCAGTGCTTCCCTCTTTGCATCATCGCCTGACCCTCTCAAATCCTGTGTCCATCGGAAGTTCGCCCCTGTTCACGGCTGCAAGTTGCTCCGCCGTCCACGGGCGCGGCGCGAAGAGATAGACGCGCCCTCCGCTCGCCAGCACCGGTGCGCTCTTTTCGTGCTCCAGAAACACCTCGTCGGTGGAGACTCCTACCGTCTTCGCGCACAGTGGAGCGTTCACCGGCCACTCGCCCTGCTGCTCTCCCAGGCGGAAGTTCATTGCAACGGCGGAGTCTACGGGCAGATCGTGCAGCCAGCCATCCTGCTCCGCGCACCAACTCACCAGTGCCGTCATCGTCAGTCCCATGCCCTGCGGAAGTCTGCGCCGAACACGCCCCAGAACATCCGCATAAAACGCATGCTGCGACGCCGTCGCATCAAAGTCGATCTGGACGCTATGGATGTTATGCAGCGAAGCCGCATGGAGCACCGCCTCCACCGTATGGAAGCGCCGGTCCTCTGAATCGCGAAAACCGGGCCGTGTCTCGATGCGCACGACCGCCTCAGCCCAGATGTTCTGCGGCACTTGGATCGCCTGCCTTCGCGGTACAACCTGCACGGTGTCACCTACAAAGACGCGCTCGGCAAGAAAGGCCACGCCTACCTTCTGCACATCGACCGTGCGCAGATCTTCGGGCTCTTCCCAGGCCCAGAGCATCTCCGCCGGAGCATTGACCGGCAGCACCGCCACCCGTGCAGGCCGGATAGAGACCGCATCGCCACGAAGCCCCAGTGCGATGCCGAGACAGATCAATAGCATCGCGATTCGCAGATAGCTATCGAATATGGGGCGAGTTCTCATCATGCAGGCAGTTGGACTATAGCGTGACTCTCGCATACACGCAATTGTGTCTGGCTGCACACGTCTAAGCGAAACCACACTGCATCAGCTACCATTAACTCTTAGTGAAAGACTCCCCTCAGCCCGAAGTGCAGCTAGCCGACATTCTCGCCGCGCGCGAGCGGCTTGGCGATGCCATCTATCACACGCCTGCGGCGCACTCGGTCGCGCTGTCGAAGCTGACCGGGCAGGAGATCTTTCTCAAGCTTGAGAATCTGCAGATGACCGGCGCGTTCAAAGAGCGCGGTGCTCTGAACCGCATCCTGCTGCTGGACGCAGCGCAGTCCGCTCGCGGCGTGGTCGCCGCCAGTGCAGGCAATCATGCTCAAGGTGTCGCGCATCACGCAACTCAGCGCGGCATTAAGGCAACGATCGTCATGCCGGTCACCACTCCGCTGGTGAAGGTCACCGCCACGCGCAACTTCGGCGCAAACGTCGTGCTGCATGGCGCGAATTATGACGAGGCCTACATCGAGGCTCGCCGTCTCTGCGAGGCCGAGGGTCTGACCTTCATCCATCCCTTCGACGATCCCGTCGTCATCGCCGGACAGGGCACCATCGGGCTTGAGCTGCTGGAACAGATCCCTGATCTGGAAGCAGTCGTGGTGCCTATCGGTGGTGGCGGCTTGATCGGTGGCATCGCTACCGCGATCAAGCAGTCAAATCCCAAGATCCGCGTTGTGGGTGTGCAGACCGCACGATTGCCTTCGATGGAGGCCGCCGTGCGCGAGCACCAGCCCACCACCATCGATCCCGGCACCACCATCGCTGACGGTATCGCCGTGCGTCGCGCGGGCGAAGTCACCTTCCCGTTAGTCGAGAAGTATGTCGACGAGATTCATACCGTCGAAGAAGATGAGATCGCCTCCGCCATTCTCACGCTGCTGGAACGCGAGAAGACATTGGCCGAAGGAGCGGGCGCTGCCGGACTCGCCGCCCTGCTGCAGCAGAAGGTGAGCTTCACCGGCAAGCGCACCGCAGTGGTCATCGGCGGCGGCAACATCGACGTCACGCTACTGGCCCGCATCATCGAACGCGGTCTGGTGCAGGATGGCCGTCTGCTGCGCCTGCGCATCCATCTGCTCGACAAGCCCGGCGCTCTCGCCGAGCTGACGCAATTGATCGCACGCCATCGCGCCAACATCGTCGACACGCTCTACAACCGCGCCTACTACGGTGTAAACCTAGGCGATACGGCCATCGACATCACGCTTGAGACCCGCGGCCGCGATCAGGCCAAGGAGTTGATGCAGGCGTTGACAGATGGTGGGTATAACTTCAGCCGGGTGATGTAGAGAAGCAGTTGTTGGTTCTCAGTTGCTAGTTGTTAGACAAAACCAATCGAGTGCAGAGTATCGAACTGCGCGCAGTGGGCGGAGTAGCACCCTTTAGGGTGCGGTAAAGGCGGCAATGGAAAAAGGGCTTTAGCCCTGGTTGATTCGCACACGCAACCAGGGCTAAAGCCCTCTATTTATGGCTCCCATTACCGGAGGCTAAAGCCTCCTGCTCCGCCAACGCGCTTCGCGCGCGGATATCTCCGCGTTGCGGAGATATGGTGAATGCTAAACGCAGATTCCCTTCGGGAATGACAACCAAAGAATCGACCAAGAAAGACAAGTCGGCGGACACGCGCTTCGACACATTTAGCTAATAGCTAGAGGCTAAGAGCTAGAAGCTAGCCCCTACTTCGAAAAACTAGTATGCTGCCGTTCCTTCCATCGCTCCAGCGCCAGGTCGATCAGCTTGTCGATAAGCTTTGCGTAGGGCAAGCCACTCGCCTCCCAGAGCTTGGGGTACATGCTGATGTTGGTGAAGCCGGGCATGGTGTTGATCTCGTTCAGGTAAATCCGCTTCTTGCCCTTGGGCTCCATCAGGAAGTCGACACGTGCCAGGCCGGAGCAGCCGCAGGCTTTGAAGGCTTCAATCGCCATCTTCTGAATCTGCTTTACCTCTGCCTTGCTGAGCTTGGCCGGGATGATCGGCACTGACGTGTTGGAGAAGTACTTCGCGTCGTAGTCGTAGAACTCCGCTCCGGGAACGATCTCGCCCACCACGCTGGCCTCGGGATTGTCGTTGCCGAGCACGGCTACTTCAAGCTCGCGCGGCTTCACTCCGGGGCCGCCGACTCCCTGCTCGATGACGAGCTTGCGGTCGTAGCCTGCGGCAAGGTCCATCGCTGCGGCGAGCTTGCTGCGGTCGTGTACCTTGCTGATGCCTACGCTGGAGCCGAGATTCGCAGGTTTCACGAAGATCGGGTATGCAAGCTCCTTCTCAATCTTTTTGCGGCAGGCCTTCGGATCGGCCTTCCACTCAGCGCGGGTCATGCTGACAAACGGAGTCTGCGGCAGCTTCGACGCATCGAACAACCGCTTCATCACATCCTTGTCCATACCGGCGGCGGAACCCAACACACCTGAACCGACGTAGGCGACGTCGGCCATCTCCAGCAAACCTTGAATCGTGCCATCTTCACCGAACGTTCCGTGCAGTACCGGGAAGACCAGATCGAGTCCGCCGCTGAGTGGGCCTGCGCCCTGAGCGACTTCTGCTCCAGCCATCAGCGCGGATTCTTTACCCTTCGATGCCGCGCTCTTCTTGCCATCGGCAAGCTGTGCTGCGCCCGACTTGCCTTCGAGCAGCGCTTGGCCTTGCTCGCCGAGCAGCCATTTGCCCTGCTTGGAGATGCCGATGGGCACCACGTCGTACCTCTTGCGATCAATCGACCGCAGAATGCTCGTCGCCGAGAGCAGAGAGATCTCATGCTCACCCGAACGCCCACCAAACAAAATGCCAACCTTCAGCTTCTTCGCCATCTTTTCGCACCAGCCATGGACTCTATTCTCAAGCAGCTTATCCTAGTCGCCTATGAATCCCCGTGGGCGCACCTTCGCCGTTACTCTCTGTGTCTTTCTTTACACATCTGCCTTCAGCGCGGAGCCATTTCACTGGCAGTGGCAGAAGATGGAGACCGACAGTTTTTGGCAACGCCCCGTCATACGACAGATACACGATGATCGGCTTCGGCAATCCATCGTCGATGCCGTAACAGACGCGCTCGGGGAGTTTGATGGTGTATCCAATGCTGAACTTCAAGACATCGCCGCGAATGAGAGCTACGAGTGGACCGATCTTGATGGGGACGGCGTTCCGGAGCTGATCACTGGTGGATTTGGAGTCAAGCAGTGCGGTGGAACCGGAAGCTGCTCCCTCCAGGTCTTCCGCCGCCACGGATCAGAATTCGATTTGGTTCTGGAGACAACCGAGCAGCAGATCATGATCGACCGCTCTGGGCACAAACCGTTATTGGTTCTCTATAACGGAACACCGATCCAAGGTGAGTTGGAGGTGTATAGCTTTCCGCACAATTCACAGGCCAGAAAGGTTCATGACTACACCGTGACCTGGATAGAGAGAAAAAGCCAGAAATACGCCGTTCCACATCTCGAGTAGCGGTCGCTATGGCAGATTCCGTCCAAGCGTGTAACGTACACGTCGAGATCTTTTGAAATACAGGTACCAGGCAATATTCACTGCAAGACCGGTAACGAGAGGAACGAACGCCAAACCGTCTTTAGCAGGCATGAAGAAAATTACAAACCAATACAGCCGCATCACCGAGTTAATCACCAAGTGAGCTGCTACCGCAGGGAGCGCCCAGCGGTTCCGAAAACAGACCAGAAGGATTGTGACGGCTCCGAATAGCACCACCGCCCATCGCACGGGGAGTATCCCGTGAAACGCTGGGTGGATCAACGAGTAGCAATTAGTGGTGAAACCAACAGCCCCAGTCAATATGTAGACGGCAAGCCATCCGTCCACACCATTCAGATATTCTTCTCCGGGAAGATCCTGCGCTATCGGATCGATCTCGCTCACGTAACAACCTAGACATTGAACTTGAAGAACAGGATGTCGCCATCCTTCACCACATATTCTTTGCCTTCAGAGCGAAGCAGGCCTTTCTCTTTCACTGCCTGCTCAGTCTTCAGCTCAAACAGATCTGACGAAGCATACGCATCCGCGCGGATGAAACCGCGCTCGAAGTCGGTATGAATCACGCCTGCTGCTCCGGGAGCCTTAGTGCCGCGGCGGATCGTCCAGGCGCGGACCTCCTGCACTCCGGCGGTGAAGTAGGTGATCAGGTCCAGCAGGTGATAGGCCACGCGGATCAGGCGGTTCAGGCCCGGTTCAGTCAGCCCCAGCTCAGCTAGAAACTCGCCGCGTTCGGCCGGCTCCAGCAGGGCGATCTCTGATTCCATCGCGCCGCAGATGCGGACGACCTCAGAGCCATCTTCCTTCGCGCGCTGCTCGACCTGCGCGGTCCACTCGTTGCCTGTGCTCAGACCGGCCTCGTCGACGTTGGCGACGTACATCATGGGCTTGGCGGTGATGAGTTGCAGGTCCTTGGCGGCGAGACGCTCGTCTTCAGTCAGCTCGACGGTGCGTGCGGGCTTGCCTGCTTCGAGGGCTTCCTTCAGCTTGGCGACGGCGCTCTGCTCGCTCTTAATCTTGGGGTCGGCGTTGTTCTTCGCCAGTTTCTCGAGGCGCTGCGCGCGCTTGTCGACGGAATCGAGATCAGCCAGCATCAGTTCGGTGTTGATCACGTCGATGTCTGATAGAGGATCGACCTTACCCGCAACGTGGATGATCTCCGAATCGTCGAAGCAGCGGACGACGTGCGCGATCGCATCGGTCGCGCGAATGTGGCCGAGGAACTGGTTGCCGAGGCCTTCACCCTTGCTGGCGCCGGCGACCAGGCCGGCGATGTCGATGAACTCCATCGACGTGGGCACGAGGCTCTTGGGCTGGATCAGGTCAGCGATCTTCTGCAGCCGCTCATCGGGCACCGTCACCACACCCACATTGGGGTCGATGGTGCAGAACGGGTAGTTCGCAGCCTGCGCCTTGGCGGCCGTCAGCGCGTTGAAAATAGTGCTCTTTCCCACATTGGGAAGTCCGACAATTCCACAATTCAAAGCCATACTTCTATTGGAACATGACGGGTCGAGTTGCGTCCTTACGGACGGTCACGCATCTATAAGTAGCCGTTCTGATAGGAATTAACCCACCATGCCAATTGATTCAATCAAGGTAGGTATCGACAGCTTCGTCCAGCTCAGCCAGGGCCAGTCGCCCGCGGAGCGCGCCGCGCACCTGCTCGAGGAGATCGAGCTCGCCGACCGCGTCGGCATTCACACCTTCGGCATCGGCGAGCACCACCGCGCGGAGTACCTCGCCTCCACGCCTGAGATCTTTCTCGCCGCTGCGGCCTCGCGCACCAAGAACATCCGCCTAGCCAGCGCGGTCACCGTGCTTAGCTCGTCTGACCCGGTACGCATCTTTGAGAACTTCGCCACCGTCGACCTCATCTCCAACGGCCGCGCGGAGATCGTCGTCGGCCGCGGCTCGTTCGTGGAATCGTTCCCGCTCTTCGGCTATGACCTGAACCACTACGACGAACTCTTCGCCGAGCACCTCGACCTGCTGCTGAAGCTGCGCGAACAGGTCAACGTCTATTGGGACGGCAAGCATCGCGCCTCGCTCACCGGCCAGGGAGTCTATCCGCGCCCGGTACAGACGCCGCTACCCGTGCGGCTTGGAGTTGGCGGCACGCCCAACTCATTCGTACGCGCCGGAATGCTGGGCCTGCCGCTCACGGTGGCCATCATCGGCGGCGAGCCGCATCGCTTCCGTCCGCTGGTCGACCTCTACCGTGAGAGCTGGAAGCGCGCCGGACACGCGGGCGAGCCCGACGTCGCGGTGCACGGCCTGGGCTTCCTCGCCGACACGACTGAAGAGGCCGCGGACATCCAGTGGCCGGGCTACCAGATGACCTTCAGCAAGATCGGAGCAGAGCGAGGCTGGGGGCCGACAACCCGCGCCGCCTTCGACGCGCAGCGCGGGCCGACTGGGGCCTTTCTGATCGGCGACGCGGCAACTGTAGCCGCCAAGATCCGCCACTACGACGAAGCGCTCGGAGGCCTAAGCCGCGTAGGCATCCATATGTCAGGTGGGAACATTCCGCACGATAAACAGATGCGCGCGATCGAGATTCTCGGCACGCAGGTGCTACCGCTACTAAAACACTAATTGCACCAAAAACGGGCAGTTGAGGGCCCGTCTGCTGTGATAACTTGCCTCAAGCTTCAAAACAGGCCAAGGAATGCAGCAGATGAGCATCTTTCTGCGCAAGGTCCGTGTAGCGGTGACGCCGCGTTCATGGCAGTTGCGCACTAAACTGAGCAACGGCGCGCGCGTGGCAGGTTACAACCGCGCGGGCTGGGGAGGCCGCGGTGTGTACATCTACCGCGACCATCTCGAGCCGGAGCTCGGCGCTCTCGATCAGTTGCTGCAACCGGGCGATACCTTTCTCGATATCGGAGCCAACGTAGGCGTCTTCACCATGA
>Ga0207158_1223_pt2 | contig 11813 bp, 16 predicted proteins | sample Alteio_BWMinHeat_22_FD_153512 | JGI IMG/M metagenome (GOLD analysis project Ga0207158, IMG submission 153512) | Enriched cells from forest soil in Barre Woods Harvard Forest LTER site, Petersham, Massachusetts, United States -... | ecosystem: Environmental > Terrestrial > Soil > Temperate forest >... | reverse complement strand
TCCGCCGGAAGCGGGAACAGCCGGCTTGGGGAAAAAAGCTAACAGTGTGACCCAGCTCTTGCCCGATGCCGCGGCCACGGCATAGCTGGTGCTCCACACGCGGTTGGGTGACTGCACTCCCCCGTCCGGCTGCTGCGCTGCGCCAAGGGCGTCGGTAGGCAAAAAGCCGGCCGAAGTTGCCCACGGGTTTTCCGTATCAAAACCCGGAGTATGCGCCTCAATAATTCCGTTAATCGCCGTTTGCACCCAGCTGGTGGAATCTATATTTCCCCAACTGCCGTCGGGCTTTTCCCTAGAGGCCAAGTATCCGGCGGCCTGGCCCAACGCCGCGTTAACGCCGTTTATGTCAAACAAAGGGCCAAGCGCCTGTATGGCCGCGGCGGTCATATCTACGCTGCTGTCCCAGGAGCCGTTTGGGTTTTGGGCGGAAAGCACAAAGGCGGCTTCTTTTTGCACAATCGGGTCAGCAGACGTATACCCGGCGTGCTCTAAAACTATCAAACCAAAAATATCGTCGTTATCCTCGGAACTGCCTATTTGCTTGCCGTCAAAGGCATTGGTAATTGCCGCAATGTAATTTATAGAAGTTCCTGAATAAGGGTTAATCCCAAAAGCTTCCAGGGCCATGGCGTGGCGTTCGTAGTCGGTTACGCCGGAAAGGGTTGGCGCGATATTCAACAAATAGCTGCGCAATTTTGTTTTGGCAGTTCCCGGGTCAGCCGCGGAAAATGCCACCGCGGTCCAGTCCGTGCTAAAGGCAGAATCAAACGAACCGTCAGCGTTTTGTCCGGCGGAAATAAATGCCAGCGCTTTGGGAATGTTTAAATTTACGTGGCTAATGCCGCCGCCTCCCCCGCCACCCGAAGGCGGCGTGCTGGTTGAAGCTGTAGATGTGGCAACCGTAATAGACACGGTTGGAAAATAAAAATCTTCTTTTATACCAACCTGGAACGTTCCGATATCATTTAAAGTAAATACTGCCTGGCCGCTGCTGTCTACGGTAGATGTCGCCAGTGCGGTAAAAGTAAAATCCGGGTTTGGTGTGCCCACCCCAAGCGTCACGCCGGTCAGCGGCTTGTAGCTTCCGGAAGGCAAATCGTACTGCTCGGCGGTTGCGGTAAACGGTTGGCCTTGAGTAACAGAATTGTTAGAAACCACGGTTTGATGCGAAGGGCCAAAAAAATAAATACACAATGTCGCCGTTTTTTTAAAAACACATGATCAACGCTGTCAAAGGGGTATAAATTGTTTACGGCATATGTCCAATTATCGCACTGCGGCGTAGAAGTCGCAACCGGAATGCTAAGGCATTTTAGGTAAAAAGACGGGGGTGTAAAGTTTGAAAAATAAACCAAGTTAGTAATGTCAAAGTCTGTTGAGCTCGCGTCAAGCGCGCTTAGGACGGCTAAAAGGCTGCGAGGCGACACCGTAGCTGTCGTGGCCCCGTTGGTGGTGGTTATGGAAACATCGGTCGCGCTGGCATCGGGCAGGCCAACATTTCCGGAAAATGCCGTAATACCTCCGTCGCGAATGGTCAGGGTTATGGAATCCGGCGTGGTAGTTGTCGTGGGAGTGGGAGTGGGCACATCAGATGGTGTTGGAGTCGGTGTAGTGGTAGGACTGGGATCTGTTGATGTGGCATCGTCTGCCTTAGCCAAACGCGGAGCAGAAACAGCAATAGCAAAGAAGGTTAATAATACCAGAAACAAAATTCGCGATGATTTCATATGTGTATGATGGTTTAATAATAAAGGTTCCTCGCAGCAGAGCTGACGAGGGATTACTGCAAAGGGAACAACTATCATTTCAGAGCAAAGCTCCGGGGTATTGAACCTGTATTAGCTCCTCGGCTCGCTCAAACAAATCATATGATGATTTGTTTGGCTCGCTCTACGTCGCTAATAAAAAAACGCCTCTTCCCGGGCGAAAATAAAAAATACCTAAGTATTTTCCTGCACGGGAAGACCTAAGGCTTATTTGGCAGTCTGACTCGTTAAAAGTAAAAAGTTGAAAGTATAAAGTTGAAAGTCTTGGGATTCCGGACTTTTCACTTTTTACTTTTCACTTGTTGCTCAAAACATTACAGTTGCGGCACAGTGCCGGAATAAATAAGTTTATCAAGTTCATCAAGAATAAAGTCTTAAAGCAGTTGTAATTTGCAGTACTTGATGACTTTGGACTTATTTTCACCGGACTTCCCCAAATAAGCTGTTTGATTTTTAAAAACTTCTATATTCCGTATTATAGCGCTATTAAAAAATAAGTCAAACCGCGAATTCAAAAAATATCCACTATTCTTATTATGCAATTTAATGGTATACTTAAATTAGCTAAGGGACTTCAATATTAGGCTGAATTTATGAAAATAAAAAAAATCGGCCATTCCTGCCTGCTTATTAACGAGAACGGCTTAAATATTGTTACCGATCCAGGAAGTTTTACTGCCGAAGCAATTAAAGGCTTAACCGGAATAAATGTTATTTTAATTTGCGACGAGCATATGGACCATTTTGACCTGTCCTCAGTCCAGGCTTTGCTAAAAAACAACCCTGAAGCCAAAATTATTACCCAAAAGTCCGTGCAAAAACTTTTGGCCGACACTGGCATAGAGAGTTCCGTGGTATTGGACAAACAACAAACCGAAGTAAGGGGTGTAAAATTTGAGGGTTGCGGCCAAAAGCACGCGCTTCTCCACTCCTCTATCCCCCAGTCGGACAATACGGGCTACATAATATCTAACAGGTTTTTTTATCCCGGCGACGCGCTGACCTTACCCCACAAACCAATAGAAATTTTAGCCTTGCCGGTAGCCGGACCCTGGCTAAAAATGTCTGAAGTTTTAGATTTTGTCTTAGCCGTTAAACCTAAATTTTGTTTTCCGGTGCACGACGCTATGGCAGGCAGCGCCTTTATGGCCAAAATGGTCGGCCAAATCGGCGAAAAAGAAAACATTAAAATGGTCATAACGGACGGGGAAATGGAATTTTGAAAAATATTAATTAAAAAAATAGAAAGGACAACTTTATGAAAAAAATAGTTTTAGTTTTGCCGATTATGGCATTGCTGGCGGCCGGCTGTGGTTCGTCGCAGCCAAACCCGGCAGGTAGTCAGACTACCCCAACCCCTAATCAAACCCAACAACAAACCACAAACAACAACCCAAGCCCAACAGCCGCGGCCATGGCTACGCCGTCCGCCAGTCCAACGCCTTCCCCTACGACAACTAAAATCCCAGTCCAAAGCAATATTGTTGTAAAAATCGGCAGTTCAGTACTCGGCCAATACTTAGTGGCCAGCAACGGCATGACGCTTTACTATGACAATAGGGATAGCGCCAACACCAGCAACTGCTACGCCGCCTGCGCCGTCAACTGGCCGCCTTATAGTGTGAGCGCCGGACTCAATTTAGCCGGAGCAGCCGGCATTAACGGCAAGCTCGGCACAATTACCAGAACAGACGGCACTACCCAGCTGACCTATAATGGCATGCCTTTGTATTTTTGGATAAACGATGCCAAAGCCGGCGACACCACCGGCAACAATGTTAACGGTTTTTTCGTAGTTAAACCTTAAACTTAAGCAGCCAAAGTCTCAGCAAAAAACATCCTTTACCGGATGTTTTTTGCTTAAAATTAAGACTTGCTGAACGGCTTGAGAAAAGATAGAATAAAAGTATAGATTATTAAATAATAAATCATGCTGACGATAACCCCATTTTTATGGTTTAACAACAACGTTAAAGAGGCTTTGGATTTTTACCAATCTATATTTCCCAATACTAAAGTTTTAGTGGCCAACCCCGGGCCGGACGGTAAAATATTTATGGCTGTGTTTGAACTTTGCGGACAAAAATTTTACGCGTTAAACGGCGGCCCTCTATATAAATTTAACGAGGCTGTTTCTATGTTTATAGATTGCGATACCCAAGAAGAAGTAGATAACCTTTGGGAAAAACTTTCCGCGGGCGGGGAAAAAAGCCGGTGCGGTTGGCTTAAAGACCCGTTTGGTTTGTGGTGGCAGGTTGTACCCAGAACTTTAAGCAAGCTTATGGGCGACAAAGATCCAATTAAAGCCCAAAGGGTAATGGCGGCTATGATGAAAATGGACAAAATTGTGATTGCAGATTTAGAAAAAGCTTATAACCAAGAATAAATGTTTGAACACCACAAACAGCCTTTGATTTCGCGCCGGGAATTTATTCTGCGGACTTTGCGTTACGCCTGTTTAGCGTTATTACTAGTCGCCATTTCCCTGGGCATTGGCATTTTGGGATATCGTTATTTTGAAAACCTGCCGTGGGTAGATGCAATTCTTAATGCGGCAATGATTTTAGGCGGCATGGGTCCGGTAAACCAACTCCAAACACAAGGCGGCAAACTTTTTGCCTCCTTTTACGCCCTGTTTTCCGGAATCGTCTTCCTATTCTCCGTAGGCGTATTACTCGCGCCCATCATTCACCGCATCTTGCACCGCTTCCATTTGCAAAATAATACAGACTGAAACTCAAGATCTATGGCAAAAATAATTGTATTCAATATGGTCAGTGTGGACGGCTTTTTTGCGGGAGTAGATGGTGATATTAGCTGGCATAATACCGACGCGGAGTTCGGTGAGTTTGCCAACAAGCAGACCGCACAGTTTGGCACAATGATTTTTGGGCGGGTAACTTATGACGTAATGGCCGGTTATTGGCCAACGGAAGCCGTGGTTAAAAATGATCCGATTGTGGCTGCGGCTATGAACAATGCCAATAAAATTGTTTATAGTAAAACTATGAGCCAAGCCGGTTGGCAGAACACGTTATTGCGTAAGGAAATAAATGTTGACGAAATTAAAAAGCTTAAAACAGAATCACAAAAAAATATTTCCGTATTCGGTAGCGGCCAAATTGTCCGGCAGTTTGCTAAATTAGGACTGGTGGACGAATACAGGCTTATGATAAACCCAATAGTCTTGGGCTCCGGCAAACCACTATTCGATGGATGTCTAAAATTAAAACTTCTAAGCAACCGTGAATTTAAAAACGGCAATGTTTTGCTGTGCTACGAACCCGCATGAAAACTCTTATTTCCTGCGCCATAGCTATATTGTTAGTTGCCTGCGGTTTTTTTATTTGGAAGCATTACCATAATAATCCGGCAAGCTCATCTATTGCAGAAAAAATTGTCATACAAGGCGACGCGGAGTGCGTGAGCAAAACTACAGCCGCTCTAAACCTGTTAAAACAAAAATCTCCTGACGGTTATTCAGAGGTGGAAAGTTATATTGGCATTATTCAGTGCCAGCCCAGCGGCTCGGGAATGTACGCTATGGAAAAACCGCCGCGCTTTGTGGTTGGCAACCAAACCCGCGATGCCGGAGTGATTTGGTACGCCGGCGCCATTGTGCACGACTCCAACCATTCCAAACTTTACAACCAATATTTAACGGCGCATCCGGGCATACCGGTTCCCGCAGATGTCTGGACAGGCCAAGCCGCGGAAAACCAATGCATTGCCGTTCAGTATAAAGCCCTGGAGGATTTAGGCGCGGACGCGGCCACCTTAAAATATTTACAATCTCAAACTAATTCCAACTACTGGCAGCAGGAAAACAGAACTTGGTAATAACTAATCAGAATCCTAAAATACTATTTTATGTTACAATACAAATATGGACAAAATTAAAATCGAAAATCATACTTTTACCGGCAGTCTGTGGTTTATGGGCTGGCTGTTTAGTATTGGTTTTTTGCACCTAACCTTTTGGCAAGGGGTGCTGGCCATAATAATTTGGCCCTACTACATTGGCGCGCACCTGGCCTGGCTAATGCAAAAGTAAAAACTAACTAAATGCCGAATCCCGCAAACAAAATTTTAAAAACAGCGGCAATTTTTGGCAATACCCTTTATATTCTTTGGATTCTATTTAACGCCATGGACGAAAGGGCCCAAGGCACCCGTCCGTTGGAGGCGGTGGTGTTGCTCGGCCTAATAGTATTACTCACCATAAATATTATAGTCATTTCCCGCAAAAGCTAAATTTTTTAAATATCAACCGTAATATTTTTATATAATTAACCATCAACAAATATGCAATTAAGCGATGCCATAAACCGGGGCAAAAACCTGCTAGCCACTTCCATAATCGCTCTTTCAGGGTTGGCTTTCCTGCCCGAGACTTTTTTGGAAAATGATATGAGCGACAAAATGGACGACGGGATTTTATTTATACTCGGCGTAATCGCCTTAGTCTGGTATTTAATCAGCGGCAACCGCTTTAAGCGCTCTATGGTTCCGCCGATTTTGGTGACTTTAGCCATGCTCGATAAAATTATGGGCCTGGCTATAGAGTTTAAAGACAAAGAGGCCGTGGGTGATGACTTTGGCGGCTTGATTTTATTTATTGTAGCCACGGTTTTGGTTTGGTGGCAATATTGTAAAAAAGATGAATCGTTGTAAATAAGACAATTTAAAAAACGCTCCGGAAAAATTCGGAGCGTTTTTGATTGAACAATGATTATACCTTACCTGTGAAAAGTTTTTCCCGGCTGCCACGGCGTGCCTAAAGCCGGCAGTAAATAACGATCCAGCCCCCACCAGCCGGCGCTGCGCCAGGCTAAAATTAAAAATAACTGCAGCAAAGCCAGCAGCGGGTTAATGCTTACCGTGCCGGCGAACAAATAATTGATATTCATAAAACTGCCGAAGAAGGCGGCAATGCCGGTGAACAAACCTAAAATTAAGCCCAGACCTACGGCAATTTCCCCGTAGGTAATTAAGTAAGAAAAAAATACGGCATGCGGCAGGGCTACATTTTGCACAAAGGCCGCGTACCAGCCGGAAACGTCCGGATGCGCGCCGGAAGCTTTTTGCACAGCGCCGTTTAAAAAACCGGTTATGGCTGTGCCGGCCTTATCGCCTGCCCACACCGGATTGTTAAATTTCTCCCACCCGGCCATTAGCCACTGCCAGCCCACATATAGCCTAATAATTAGCCAAAACCAGGCAAAGCGCGTGTCAGCAAACAAAAACCGCGACAGCGCGGGTTCAGGAATTTGCATACTGGTATTTTGTAGCATATATTTTATTTTTTAATGGTACTGTTAGCTTCATCATAGCAAGATTTTGGCTATGTGACGATTGGTTTATCCACCGCTATTACAAAGACGCCAAATCTATAGTTTCGTCAATCCTAATTTGCGCAACAAAATCCGGAATGTGGGAAACCATTACCATTGCGCCTTTATAGTCGTTTAGGGCTTGAGCGATTATGGGAAGATGCCTAAAGTTAATATGGTTAGTGGGTTCGTCTAATATTAGCAAGCCAGGCTTCATTAGGACTAAGCGGCAAAAAGACAACAAGCCTTTTTGGCCTTCGGACAAAGCGGCTATGGGCTGGTCCAATAATTTGCCATCCAATAAAAAACCGGCGGCAGTCGCGCGCAAGGCATGATCGTCTTGTTTTTCCATTACTTCTTTCAGTGCCTCAAAAGCTTTTTGCTCTAACTGAAAATTGCTGAAATCCTGTTTGTAATAGCCTATGTTTATGGCTTTCGCTACGGTAAACCCATCACCATGACCCGATGAAAGTTTTTCCAGAAGCGTTGATTTGCCAATGCCGTTGGGACCGGAAATTAAAACGTGCGTATCTTTGCGCACTATCAGGTTTAAATCTTTTTCCACCGACTGATGGTTTTTTAAAGCCGAGATGGAATTAAGTTCCAAAATCTTGCCGTCAAAAAACTTGTCAAACTCCTGGCAGGGAATTGTGAATTCGCGGATAGTTCTGTCCTGTTGCCGCACATCAACAATATTTTCTTCGGCCTGTTCCGCGGCTTCGCGCATTCTTTTGGCCACGGCGCGGAGTTTGCCGCCTTTGTGCGCAAACACTTCGGCTTGCGTGCGCTTTTCCTTAATTTCCGCCTGCATGCGCGCGTTCTGTAAATTTTCCCGCTCAATCCGGTTTTTAATTTCTTCTACCACGTCGTAATAGTTGCCGGTATACTGCTCTATTTTGTGGGTAAAAACGTCTAAATACAGCACGCCATCGGAAAACGCGTTTAAAAAATCCGCGTCGTGGGAAATAACAATTACGGTTTTTTCGTACATCATTAAAAATCCGGTAAGATGTTCCAGCCCAACCTGGTCCAAATTATTGGTCGGCTCATCTAATAATAAAATGTCAGGATTTTGGATGAGCGCGTGCGCCAAAAGTATACGCGCCTGCTGGCCGCCGGATAATTCTTTAATCTTTTTTTCCAAAGGCAGGCTAACATTGACGACCTCAAAAACTTCCTTAATTAATTTGTCCAAATTGTACTTTTTTTCGGTAAACGCCGTGGCAAAATAATCGCGTACCGATAACTCTAATAAATCCAAAGGTATTACTTGTCTGGCAATCGCTATGGTCGCATCTTTGGGCGTTACAAAAATATCTCCCGCAGTTGGCTTTAGCTCTCCGGTAGTCATTTTAAATAGCGACGACTTCCCCGCCCCGTTCTGGCCCATAAGCGTAATCCGCGACCCTGTCCGCACCGAAAAACTCGCCTCATCTAAAATGTGCTTGTTATGTCCGTATTCAAAAGTAACATCGCTAAAACGTAATATAACGGAATCGTTAGCCATAGTTTTCTGTTAAAAAATATCCCGAAATCCGCCTCTAGGCGAACGGGATACATTAGTACTGTTATTATAATATTCTTTTGGCTATCGGTCAATCACGGCTTAAACAAGCTGCGATGTACAAAACGCGCAGCGTTTGGCTTCCAACGGAATTTCGCTTAGGCACTCCGGGCATTTTTTGGAGGTTGGGTCAATAGGGGGCTGCTTTTTCATTTTAGACATAAACACATCCATAGGCTTAATCACAAAAAAATAGACCACTACGGCTACCAGGACAAAGGAAATTGCAGCGTTAATAAAATCGCCGTACAAAAATTTACTGCCGTTTATGGTAAAAGACAAATAGGAAAAATCTGAAGTGTTAAATATGGCGGCTACCAATGGCGTGATTAAGTCTTTTACCAATGCAGTGACCACGCCGCTAAAACCCGCGCCAATAACCACGCCAACCGCCAAATCCACGGCATTACCCCTTAAAATAAATTCCTTAAAACCTTTAAAGGTATCTTTTATCATAACATGATGCTTATTTTGCTTTTATTCTACCATTAATTGCCAAAATTTGCCATTTATTTAAAGCCGCAATATCACTTTGATATTTAGCTGTTGTAGCCATTACGCTGTCGCCGTAAAAGCGGTATCGAACATTGGTGCCTCCGGAAAAGTAGCGCATGGCCGCGTTCCAGTCACCTTGCTGGGTGCCGTCGGCGCCGTTGGCCGTAAGCTTAACGGCCGCGGCCGCAAAAGCGTCGCGAATGTCCCAGGGGTTAGCCGGACTGTTGCCGGTTAATTGCGCGACCCTGTCTGTATAACCCATCCAGGTGGAAGGAATAAACTGGGCCGGTCCCATAGCTCCGCCCCAGCCAAGTTGGTTGCCGTTTCTGTCCCTTTGCGGACAGGACACCGGCGTAATGTCCGGATTCATACCAAGCGATTGCGTAATTTGCAAAAACGGCGGGATGTCGCGGCTCGGGTTCATTACCGTTTTGTAACTTTTATTTGGCGGATCTCCCGGACGGTTACATGTGCCGACGTTTTGACCTAAATTGGATTCCTGGGTAAGAATGGCCAGCAAAAAAGCCGGCTCTATTCCCGTTGCCCCCTGCGCCCACTGGGCAATTTTATAGGCGTCGCCAAAAGTAATTTGACTGCTTACTCCAAGCAGCTGGTACAACCTGGTGCGAATAGCCAAAGCCTGCCTTTGGCTATCGTTAATCACAATTTGGTAGTCCGACTCTTTGCCCTTGGTTTGCTGGAGCAAAGTATTCTGCTGGCTCACGCTGTCTGTCAGCTGAGTTTGCTGGAGCGACTGAATAGAAAGTAAATTTTGCGCCGCATCCCGCTGCTGCGACAACTGGTCTTCGTCTTGCGATAACTGGCCGTTGGCTTGCTTTATTTGATCCACCAATGAAGCCAGCCCTTGGGAAACGCCGGCATAATCCTGGTAGGCGGTAAATAAATCGGAAAGATGCTCGTTGGTTACCGCGGTATATAAAAAAGGATGATCGTCATTCTGGCTAATTAATCTAATTATCCCGGCCATTTTTATTTTTAGATTCTGGCTCTTGGCATTGTTCTGGTCTATTTGCGCCTGGGTTTGGGCAAGCTGGTCGGCTAAATCATTGACCTGCAAATTAGTAGCCTGAATTTGTAAATTTAAAACCGCCTGCTGTTTTTTTAAAGCTTTAAGCTTGTTGGACAAAGTATTTTTTTGGGCTGTGGCTTGGTTTAATTGCTGTTGGTACTGCTCTATTTGGCTTTCAATATCGAGCAACTGCTGTTGAAGTTGTGACTGCTGTGCCGCGGAATCCCCGCTGGAACTGGCTGAAACTTGCGCAAAAATATTTATAGGATAAACCAAGGCGCTTAAATAAGCTGTTATGATGAATATTAAGCAAACTTTATTCCATTTAAGCATGCTTTCATAATAACAATTTATAGTATAAATTTCCATCTATAATATTTAAAAAACGCCCGATTTCACTCAAAGCGTTTTATATATAAACGAAACGAATCCGCGATATTAGTCCCCATCCGCCTGTCCGCCAAACCTTTAGCGGCGGCGGACGTATCCGCGAAATATATTATATTTGAATTTTAGAAAACAAATAACTGCCGCCGGCCAAAAATACCAAAGTAATTATGGCCAGCACGGAGACATCTAAACCCAAACTGTAATGCCCGCCGTTGGAAAGCAGTATGCGAAAAGCGTCTATGCCGTAAGATAGCGGGTCTATTTTGGTGATGACGACTAGGGCTGTGGGCAAACCGGTTAACGGAAAAAGCGAGCCAGACAAAAAGAATAAAGGCATTACCAAAAAATTCATAATTAACTGGAAGCCCTGCATGTCTTGAAGCTGGGAGGCAATGGCTGTGCCAAGGGCGGTAAATAAAATCCCCACCAACAGCATTACTAAAATTGTGGGCAAAACCAAAAACCAGTTGTATGGACGGAAGCCGGGAATTAAAGCCAGCATAAACACCACACAACCTTGAATAGTTGCAATGGTTGCGCCGCCCAAAGTTCGGCCTATCATAATATTAAAGCGCGAAACCGGCGCGACCATAGTTTCTTTTAAAAACCCAAACTGCCGGTCCCAAATTACGCCGATGCCGGAAAAAATTGCGGTAAAAATTATGCTCATGCCAATTATTCCGGGCGCCAAAAAATCTATATAGTTGCCCTGCCCGGCTTTTTGGAACACCGAACCCAAACCATAACCCAAAGCCAGCAAAAACAGCAAGGGTTGTCCGAGCGAGCCGACAATTCTAGATTTAGAACGAAGATAGCGTTTGAGCTCTCTTAACCACATTATGTAAATAGTTTTCATCGTTTGTTCCCTCCTCTAAACATCCTACCCATGTTCCGTAATTGGTCGGAAGCACTTGCGTCTTCATCCCGAATTTCACTGCCGGTTAATTTTAAGAATGCGTCTTCCAAGGTAGTTGTTTGGGTTTGGCTTTGCAATTCTTGAGTGGTGCCGGTAGCAATAATTTTGCCGTGGTCTATAATGGCGATTCTTTGGGCAATGCGGCTGGCTTCTTCCATATAGTGGGTGGTAAAAAATACGGTAACGCCTTCGTCCTGGTTTAATTTTTGCAAATACGTCCACATATGGTTTCGGGTTTGGGGATCCAGGCCAAGAGTAGGTTCGTCTAAAAATAAAAATGGCCGGGATAATTAGATTAATTAGCCAGAATGACGATCAT
>Ga0207158_1226_pt1 | contig 11845 bp, 14 predicted proteins | sample Alteio_BWMinHeat_22_FD_153512 | JGI IMG/M metagenome (GOLD analysis project Ga0207158, IMG submission 153512) | Enriched cells from forest soil in Barre Woods Harvard Forest LTER site, Petersham, Massachusetts, United States -... | ecosystem: Environmental > Terrestrial > Soil > Temperate forest >... | reverse complement strand
AGCGTGTCGGACACCGGCTTAGGCATGTCGGAAGCAGAGCAAGCCAAGTTGTTTGAAAAATTTTACCGCGTAAAAAATACCGGGACCAAAAATATCCAAGGCACCGGTTTGGGTTTGTTTATTGTTAAGCAAATTGTGGAAAAAATGAATGGAAAAATTTGGGTTAAGTCCGAAAGCGGCAAAGGTTCAACGTTCAGCTTTTCTTTAAACCTGGCCGAAAAAAGCAAAAAGAACTAAAGTTTTTTTGCCAGTTCCGAGACTTTCCTGACTAAGTCGTTTAACTCAATCTTTTCCTTAATTACATATTCCGCCGGCGCCAATTTTTTTATTTCCGCCAAATCTTCCGCTGTGGGATCCTGGTTGCTTAGCAAGAGCGCGGGGACATTTTTAACACTTTCCATTTGCCTGATTTTACCAAGCAACAACAAACCATCGTCTTCACCCAAACGGCGATCAAGCAAAATAACATCCGGTTTTGTTTCGGTTATTCTGGCCAGCGCTTCTCTGGCATCTTGGGCCAAGACTATATTATGTCCGGCTTTGCTGAATTTTAATTGGTACAAATCCCGCAGCATTTGGTCGTCATCCGCCAGTAATATCTCCGCCATATATAATCATCTATAATTAATTTTAAGCTAGCTATATCATCCTAAATATTCGGCAATTTGTCAAAGCGCTATTTTATAAAAAATGATGTTCGATAATTTTTCACTTTTTTTTGCCTTATTAGCCGCTATAAACCTTATGGCGTTTATTTGGGTCGGCATAGATAAAAAAAGGAGCATTCAAAACAGCGAGCGTGTGCCTGAGGTATATTTATTTTTTATTTCCATATTCTTTGCATCGTTAGGGGTATTTTTAGGGATGCTGTTTTTCCGCCACAAAACCCGAAAATTTTATTTTCCCCTGGGCATAGGCTTGCTCATTCTAGAACAATCGTTGCTTCTAATTTTAATATCACGCACTATATGAACGGTCAAAACAGGGAAGATATAAAAATCGGAGCGACTGTAGACATCGTTCTTAAAGAACATCAGCTCTCCGGCCAACTCACCCGGGGCGTTGTGGAAGATATCCTAACCAATTCCGCGCTTCGTCCTCACGGCATAAAGGTAAGACTAGCGAGCGGGGAAGTGGGCAGGGTACAAAATATTCTGGTTGAATAGCATCGGTCTTTGGTGATATACTTAGGGTTATGCAGGGATTCACCGATGCCGAACTGGTAAAAAAATATTTGGGCGGGGAGCAGCTAGCGCTGGAAGAATTGGTCCGGCGCTATTTTAAGCAGGTGTTCTTTTTTGCCAAAACTTTCGTCAAACAAGACCAGGAAGCCGAGGACATAACCCAGGAGGCTTTTGTGAAAGCCTGGAAAAATTTAAAAAAATTTGATGCGGAAAAAAAATTCAAAACCTGGATTTTCCAAATTACCAAAAATACCTGCATTGACTATTTGCGCAAAAATAAAAATATGTTGTCGGCCGAAAGTTTGGAGGAACAGCAAATGGCTTTAAGCCTGGAACAAATGCAAGATCAAGAACCGCTGCCCGAACAACTATTTGACTCGCAGGGTTTTGAAACACAACTGGAGGAAATTTTAACCGGCCTGCCCCAAAGCTACCGCCAAACTGTAACTTTGCGCTTACAGCAAGACCTAAGTTTTGCGGAAATCGCCGAAATCTTAAACCAGCCGCTAAACACTGTAAAAAGCCGCTATAGGAGAGCGTTGCTTGACATTAGGCAACGTTTAGCACCAAAAAACCAATAAATTCCGTATAATCATTATGAACGACTCGCTTATACAACAAGAAAAAATGCTAGAAATGGCTGTAAACAAGAGCCTCTCGCGCCAGCCTGTTCCCCTTTCTTTAGAAAATTTATTTCATAAAATCCTTTCCAGGATAGCCGCGGAAGCGGAGTTAAAAAAACTCAAAGCCAAACTTTGGGTTATTTCGGCCGCCCTGGCCGTGACTTTAGGTGTTTTGGTTTTGGCGCTGGCGGCAAGTTTTGCAGCTTTCAGCAAAACCCCAAGTTTCCAATTCTTACGGCTAATTTTTACGGATTTCAAAGTTGTAGCCGACAACTGGCAAGACTACGGTTTTTCCATTCTGGAAACCCTGCCCTTAGGCGTCCTGGCGTTTTTGCTGTCAAGCATTTTAGCCAGTTTTATTGTTTTTGATTTTGCCGCGCGCCAGTTAGGCAATTTCCGCAAACTATTAAATGCCCAACATCATGGAAAATTCTAACCGGCCGGAAAAAAATATTGATACTTCTGAATCTTTGAACCAAGCCCATTCCAAAACTTTTAAATGGATAGTTTTCGGGCTGGCCCAATTTATAATTTTAATCGCGGTTTTTTCTTTAGGCGCAAAAGTCGGTTTCCACCAGGCCCACTTTACGGAAAGCTGGGAGCGCGGCTATCCGGCCAACTTTGGCTTACCGGTTAGGCACAGCCCCCAGTCTCCATTTTTAAATGCCCACGGCGTTTTCGGCAGCATTCTCAACGTTAACGGCAATAATCTTACTATAAAAGACAGTGACAACAACGAAAAACCGGTTGTTATAGACGCGGGCACATCTATAAGAAAAAATTTTACCGACCTGAAGCCCGCGGACCTTAAAGTTAACGATTCTATAATAGTAATTGGTGAGCCAAACGAGCAGGGACAAATTTTGGCAAAATTTATTAGAGTGCTAAACGCGCAATAAACTTATGAAGGAATTTTTTAAATCTCTTTACACAAACAAAAAAAGATTAGTCTTATGCATCATCGTCCTGTTAATTGCCGGATATTTTATTTATGAACATTATAACGCGCCGGCATCGCAGACTAGTTATGTCTTAGGACAGGCTAGCAAACAAACTATCATAACTTCTGTTTCCGGCACCGGCCAGGTCTCCCAAGACAGGACGGTAAATATTACTTCTCCAGGTTCAGGCAAACTGACTTCTGTTAATGTCAAACAAGGCCAGGCGGTAAAAGCAGGACAAACCATAGCCGTGTTGGACCAAACCAATAACACCATTGCCTTAAACCAAGCCAATGCCGCGCTGGCCAGCGCCCAGGCCAGTTATGACCAAACTTTGGCCGGGGCGACCAGCCAAAGCATCCAATTGGCCCAGCTGGCGGTCCAGTCAGACCAACAAGCCTTAGCCAACGCCAGCAGCAGTTTGGCCACAGTCACCCAGCAACAAAGCCAATCCGTAGCCAATGCTTTTTCCAATTTAATGAATTCCAGCCTCCAGACAGTGCCCTACAGCAACAACCTAGGCACGGGGGTCTTGGCCATTAGCGGTACATATAGCGGCAGCCAAACCGGAATTTACACGGTTATTGTTTACAACACCGGCGGCGGTTTGCAATACGCGGTCAGCGGTTTGGAAAACTCAACCGGCGCTCTGAATAAAAGCATCCCTTTGCCGCTTGGCACCAAGGGCTTGTATTTTACCTTAACCGGAAACCCTTACAGCAACGACTCTTGGACAATTAGCGTACCTAATACCTTGGCCTCCAACTACAGTTCTAACCAAAATGCCTATCAGACGGCTTTAACCAACCAAGGCTCGGCCTTACAAACCGCCCAACAGCAAATTACCTCGGCCCAAAATAAACTCCAGCAGGACGAAATTAATTTGCAGGTCCAGCAACAACCGCCTACCAGCCAACAAATAGAAAGCGCCAAAGCTTCCTTAACTAACGCCGAGGCCCAATTGCAAAACGCCCAAATTACTTATAACAACAATATTTTAACCGCGCCCTTTGACGGAACGGTTGCCCAGCTTAATAACCAGGTCGGCGACCTGGTCACGCCATCTACTAATGTTGCCACCGTGGTTACCAGCCAGTCCATTGCCATTATCCCGCTCAATGAGGTTGACGTAGCCAATGTCAAATTGGGTGACAAGGCTACTATGACTTTTAATGCCGTTGATGGACTAACTATTACCGGCACAGTGGCACAAATAGATAACATAGGCACCGTCAACCAGGGAGTTGTAAGTTATAATGTTAAAATTGCTTTTGATACGGAAGACCCGCGCATTAAGCCGGGAATGAGCGTGAATGTTTCTGTAATTACCAACATAGCCGCGGACGTTTTAACTGTGCCGAGTTCGGCGGTCCAAACCCAAGGGACGAACAGCGTGGTGCTAAAGCTGGATCCCAGCCAAACCCAAACTGTCGCCGGCCAGACCGGGGTAATTGCTAAAACCGCCCCTGTTAGGGCCGTGGTGCAGACCGGTGTGTCCGACGGCAGCAACACCCAAATCTTAAGCGGTTTAAACGAAGGCGACAGTATTGTAATTCAAAGCATCACCATAACTTCAACCAAGTCCGCGGCCAGCTCAGCCACCAGCGTGTTGCGCTTAGGCGGCGGGGGGGGATTTGGCGGAGGAGCAGGCGGCGGGGCAGTTAGAGCCACCACGGGCGGAGGCGGAGCTGCTCCGCGGGCCGGCGGAAATTAAACCGAATAAGCATCTCAAATTCCTAAACACCATAAATGATTGAAATCCAAAACGTAACGAAGACTTACAAAAGCGGGGAGAATGAAACTGTAGCGCTCAAAGGCGTAAGCTTTACCATAAAAGACGGCGAGTTCGTGGCAATTATGGGCCCTTCCGGCAGCGGCAAGTCTACTCTTATGCATATTATAGGCGCGCTTGATAATCCAACTACCGGAAAATACCTGCTGGACGGCAAAGACGTTTCCCAGCTTAGCGAACAAGAGCTCGGCAATATCCGTAAAGACCATATTGGTTTTGTTTTCCAGGCTTTTAATTTGCTGCCCAGGACTACGGTATTGCGCAATGTGGAACTGCCGCTTATGTATGCCGAAGTGCCTAAACAAAAACGCGAAATGCTTGCTAAAAAAGCTTTGCTGGCCGCCGGAATGAGCGAAGACCGGTTTATGCATTTTTCCAACCAGCTGTCCGGCGGGCAAATGCAAAGGGTGGCCATTGCCCGGGCCTTGGTCAACAATCCGTCGCTAATTTTGGCCGATGAGCCTACCGGCAACCTGGATACCAAAACCGGCGAAATTGTTTTAGCCACTTTTCAAAAACTCAACCAGCAAGGCCACACTGTCGTGCTAATTACCCACGAGCGGGAAGTTGCCGAACACGCGCAAAAAATTATATTGCTCCGCGACGGCTTAATTGTAAAAGAAGAAAGCAGGCATAAGCAGTCGGTAGCCGATCCGAAACTGGTAAATGATTTAATATAAATAATTAAAATATCAAATTACAAATGTCAAATCAAATCCTAAACCACAATTTTATTACGGCACTAAAAGCCATAACTTCATTTGAAATTTTAAATTTTTAATTTGAAATTCTAAACCCATGCTCACACAAGATTTAATGGAAGAAACCTATTGGGCGCTTTCGGCCAACAAAGTCAGGTCGTTTTTAACCATCCTCGGGATTGTTATTGGTATTGCTTCGGTCATTGCCATGATAGCCGTAGGCCAGGGCGCGCAAAGCAGTATCCAGTCCAGCATCCAGTCGGCGGGGGCTAATTTGCTTACCATCACGCCGGGCGCGCAAAGGGGAGTGGGGGTTTTTGTCAGCGCCGGGCGCGGCAGCGCGCAAACTTTACTGCAAAGCGATGCCGATGCCATTGCCCAACAAGTCCCGCTAATTTCCGCTGTTTCCCCGGAATTTAACGGCCGCTACCAGGTTACTGCCAAAGGCACTAACACCAATACCAGCGCGGTCGGCGTGACGCCCGCTTATTTGCAGGTGCACAACGTCCAAGTCGGCGAAGGCGCTTTTATCTCGGCCCAACAAAACACCCAATTGGCCAGGGTGGCGGTTTTGGGCCCAACGGCCCGGGACGATTTATTCGGCGTAGGCGCCGAAGCTATTGGCCAGACGATTATTATAAAAAGCCAGGAATTTAAAATCATCGGCGTAACGGTTTCCAAAGGCGGCACGGGCTTTAATAATCCGGACAACAACATTTACATTCCGCTTTCTACAGAAGAGCACTTTTTAGCCGGCGATACTACCAATTATATTACCAGCATAGCCGTCCAAGTCCAAAATCAAAACTCTATGGATACTGTCCAAAACACCATTACCGATTTGCTGCTGGCCAGACACAAAATTTCCGACCCAACGGCGGCAGACTTCAGCATAATCAATCAAGCGGATATTGTGGCTTCCGCGTCAACAGTAACCAATACTTTTACGATTTTGCTGGCATCGGTAGCCGGAATTTCTTTGCTGGTGGGCGGCATTGGCATTATGAATATGATGCTAACTACCGTAACCGAACGCACGCGGGAAATCGGCCTGCGCAAAGCCATCGGCGCGCAAAAAGGCGACATTACCAAACAATTTTTAGCCGAGGCGGTAATGCTCACGTTTTTAGGCGGCATGGTGGGCATAGCCTTAGGCTGGGGAGCGGCCTGGATGGTTTCCAATTTCGCAGGCATCGCCACGTCCGTTTCGGCTTTTTCCATAATTTTGGCCTTCGGGGTCTCGGCTTTGATTGGTATAGTCTTTGGTTACTATCCTGCCAAAAGAGCGGCCGGACTAAACCCGATTGAGGCATTAAGGTATGAATAAATTTTCATTTGGCAATTTTCAATTTTCAAAGAGACTGCGGTTGCAGTTGTTTGAAAATTGAAAAGTGAAAATTGAAAATTAATCATAAAAATATATGAACACCAAGCAAATAGTTACGTTAGTAGTTGTCGCCCTAGTCTTTGCCGGGGGCGGATTTTTTGGCGGCATGAAGTATCAACAGTCTAAAGCTCCGGCAGCGGGAGCGGGTAGGACCGGACAGTTTGGCGGAGGAGGTGGAGCGGGAGGGTTTGGCGGGCGCAGAGGCGGCGCTAATGGCGGCAGTTTTGTCAGCGGCCAGGTGTTAAGCCAAAGCAGTAATTCCATAACCGTTAAAAATATGGCGGGCGGCTCGCAAATTGTAATTTTAGCGCCGTCTACACAATACAGAAAAGCGGTGGACGGAGCCGCGAGCGACGTTACAGTCGGCGGGATGATTACGGTTACCGGCACCACTAACTCCGACGGCAGCTTAACCGCGCAAAGCGTGCAAATCCGCAATAACACGGCTTCTTCCACACCCCAATAAATCCATATTCAACCCCGGCCTTAACAGGCCGGGGTTGAAATGTTATAATTTGGAATATGGCTACTCTTAAGCAAAGATACGCGGAAATTATCAGGCATAGGGCTTTTTTCAGCCAGCTGGGCACTGGCATTTTATTGCTGTTTGGCAGTCTGCTCATAAACAACTTTGCCAATGATTACACGGCGGCGCATTATAGCAGCGGGGTCAACGACATTATTTTGGACAATTTGCCTACGCTGAATGTAGAAGTGATTTTTTTGGAAGGCGCGATTGCCTTAATTATTTTTATCGCCCTAATCTGTCTGTATAAACCCTTGCGTTTCCCCTTTATGTGCAAAACCGTGGCTTTGTTTATTGCCGTACGCGCCTTCTTTTTAACCTTAACCCATTTAGGGCCGCCGCTGCATGAATTAGTGTTCCAGCCCCAAAGTATTTTTGAACGCTTAATTTACGGCTCCGGCGACGATTTGTTTTTTTCCGGACACGTGGGTTTACCGTTTTTAATGGCTTTAATTTTTTGGAAACAAAAACATTTGCGCTGGTTTTTCCTGTTCGCCTCTTTATTTTTTGCCGCAGCGGTTTTGCTCGGCCATATCCATTATTCCATAGATGTTTTTTCCGCCTTCTTCATTAGCTACGGCATTTTCCACATTGCCCTGCACTGGTTCAAAAAAGACCGCGCGCTGTTTGAAAGCGCTTGAGCCGATTTTGTAAACCGCCCGAATGTCGGGCGGTTTTTTAAATTCTGTGATAAAATTACTTATATAGATGAAAAATAAATTCCTGGAATACCTTATCCCTAGCATTACCCTGGCCGGGCTGGCTTTAGCCGGCGTTTTGTATTTGGCGGGTTTGTACCAGTACGACCATAAAATTTTAATGCTGACTTTAGCCGCCGGAACCCTGCCGCTAATGTGGCGGATGCTTAAGGAAATGCTAAAAGGTCATTTCGGCATAGATTTAATAGCCATAGTAGCCATAATTAGCGCTTTTGTTTTGGGGCAGTACCTAGCCGGCACAGTAATTTTGTTAATGCTCTCCGGCGGCGAAGCTTTGGAAGCCTACGCGCTACAACGCGCCAGGCGCGAATTGTCGTCGCTTATTTCCCACGCGCCTTCGGTGGCGCACAAGCGGGAAAACGGCAGGCTGATAGATATTTCCGCAGGCGCGGTTAAAATCAATGATGTTATTTTGGTCAAACCCGGAGAAGTCGTGCCGGTAGACGGGGTAGTCATAGAGGGCATTTCTGAAGTGGATGAATCGGCGCTGACCGGCGAGCCAATCCCAGTGGAAAAAAGACCTTCTAATTCGGTTTTATCCGGCGGGATTAACAAGCACAATGTTTTGGAAATAAAAGCAATAAGGCCAGCGGCGGATAGCAAGTACGAACAAATCATCAAATTAATTAAACAGGCCGAAGAAAGCCGCGCGCCCGTGGTGCGCCTGGCCGACCGCTACAGCGTTTGGTTTACGGCAATTACTTTTGTGGCCGCCGGTAGCGCCTGGCTGATTTCGCACGACCCCATAAGGCTATTGGCCGTGCTGGTAGTAGCCACACCTTGCCCGCTAATTTTAGCCACGCCCATTGCCATAATTTCCGGCATTAGCAAAGCCGCCAGCCGCGGCATTATTGTAAAAAACGGCGGCGCCCTGGAAACTTTGGCAGAGGTTAAAGCGTTAATTTTTGATAAAACCGGCACCCTGACCTTAGGCAATCCCAAAGTCATTGGAGCTGAAGCTTTAGACAACGCCATGCAAAAGGACATCCTAAAATTGGCCGCGTCCTTAGACCAGCTTTCGGCCCACGTCTTGGCCGTAGCCTTAACCCAGCACGCGGTAACAAATTTAAATTTGGAGCTGGCTTACCCGCAAAACTTTAAGGAATTTTTCGGCGACGGCGTAGTGGGGGAAATAAGCGGCCATAAATACTATTTTGGCAAACTGGACTTTATCCAAAAACAGGGGATAGCCGTGCCGCCGGAAATTCAGGCCAAACACAACCAAAGCCAAATTACAGGCAAAATTTCCGTTTACCTTGCAGAAGACGGCGTCCTGCTCGGCGCCGTGTATTTTGCAGACGTAGTCCGGCCGGAAATTAAAACTCTTTTTGCTAACATAAAAAAGCAGGGGCTTAAGAATATTGTTATGCTAACCGGGGACAAAAAAACCGTCGCGGAAAAAATCGGTAGGGAAATTGGTTTAGACGACATTCACGCCGAGGCTTTGCCAGCAGACAAAGTCCGAGAAGTCAAAGACCACCAAAAACAATTCGGCACAGTGGCCATGATAGGCGACGGCATTAACGACGCCCCGGCCTTAGCCAGCGCCGACGTGGGCATTTCCATAGGCAGTCACGGCTCCACCGCCAGCTCCGACACCAGCGACATAGTCATAACCGTGGACAACTTAGAGCGCGTAGGCACCGCCCTAAAAATTGCCAAGCACGTTATTTCCATAGCTAAGCAAGGGATATTTTTAGGAATGGGTTTAAGTATTTTTCTGATGATTATTGCAGCCTTAGGCTACATCCAGCCCGTATACGGCGCGCTATTGCAAGAGTTGCTTGATGTTGCTGTAATTCTAAACGCGTTAAGAGTGAACTTTGAGGAAGTAAAATAGGGTTGATTATTTATGCGATTTTTGATAAAATTATCAAAGTCATAATGGGCGGTTCGTATAGTGGCAATTACATCGCGCTGTAGACGCGACGGCCTTTCGGCCTCCGGGGGTTCGAGTCCCTCACCGCCCACCATAGAAAAACTTGAAGGCACTTTAGAATTTTTTTCACGGGCGGCGGCTAACGCCGCCCATTGTGTTTGAGCCACGGAAACAATTTTTTTATTTTGCAGTAGCAGGTTCGAGCCGAAGACTTTTTGGGAGAAAGATTTTTTGAAAGAAAGTGAGGGATTCTTGTTGATGTCGTTCAGTGTTTGCGCGTCCTTCAGCCAGTTTTTGAGAGGTTCGAGCCAAATATTGCGGTTTCGTTCAAGACGAGCTATCTGCTCCTCCAGCGACTTCTTTTCAGAGACCAGCCCGTTCTTCTCATCCCGATAGTGTTCCCGCTCAATATCCTGCTCCAGATAAGCGTCTAAAAGCCGCTGGAGCTTGATGTCGGTTTCCCCGATCTTCCGCCTCAACTCTTGAACGACAACCGCAACGGAGCGGGCGGATTCCTTATTGTCCTTTTCGGTCATATTTAGTAGTTCAGCCGCCCACTCTGGCGGAAGGACGTAATTTTTCAGCAGTTCGGTTAGTTGCCGATCCAGTTCCTCGCCGCGGATAAAGTCTTGGGAGCAAACAACGTCCTTTTTGGTACAACGGTAATAGAGGTAGTGATGGACGTTGCCGTTCTTCTGATTCTTGACCTTAGCCTCGGCCGTTATGGAGCGGCCGCATTCGCCGCACCTTAGCAGGCCGCATAAGGGCTTGGAGTCTTTAACTTTATGGATAATCTTGCCCCGCAATTTGAGGACTTTCTGCACTCTGTCAAAAAGCTGCTTGGAGATAATGGTCTCATGGTTGCCGGGGTGGATTTCTTTGGCGTAACGGAACAGCCCGCAATACAAGGGATTGGAAAGAATATAGGTAACCTGATCTTTCTTCAGCGGCCTGCCGCCGTCGCTGTTCCACCGCCTGCTCTTCCGGGTCTTGATGCCATGCTCAAACAAAAATAAAGCAATGTCTTCTAAACGGGAATCGTTCTGGGCGTAAAGTTCAAAGGCTTCTGTGATAATAGGGGCTTTCAATCTATCCACGACAATAGTCTTAGTCCGCAGGTCGTTGATGTAGCCCACGGGAGCAAGAGAAGGGTACTCGCCGCGCCTGACCTTCTCGTAAAGCCCCCGCTTGGTGTTCTCGCTCAAGTCCCTGATGTACTGGTTAGCCATGCCGAACTCTACCTGCATCATCATGACGTTATCGCTGGGGCGGTAGCTGCGGTCATAGGTCTGGATGTGCTGGATCGTGCCTTCTTGGAGCAGCCAGCTTATCTGGGCCGCGTCCACCGGATTGCGGGCCAGCCTGTCCAGTTTCCAGCAAACCACGCCCTGCGCTTCCTCTTTTCCTATACGAGCCAGCATTTTGCCGAAAACAGGCCTTCCCGGCCTCTTGGCGGACTGCTTCTCCACGAACTCGTCAATGATATTTAGGCCCTCGCGCTGGGCCAAAGCCCGCAACACGGCGAGCTGGTCTTCAATAGACCGGACTTGTTTGTCTTCAATATCGGTGGATTTACGAGCATATAGAAAATAATTTGGTATATTTTTATTGACCATAATTTTTAAATTAGTTATTATTTAAATAGAAAGATAGAATCATATAGATTATATTCTATATATTATAATATATCAACATCTATGACTGTGTCAAACAAGATCGCGGAAAACTTTAAAAACCTAAGAAGCAAAAAGGGCTATTCCCTTGAAAGGGTAGCCCGATTAGCGGATTTGTCGCTTAATACTATTGTTAAGATAGAAAACGGGGTAAACAAAAATCCAACAATTGAAACCTTAACAAAAATTGCTAAGGCACTTGAGGTCAAGGTTGACGATTTAATCAAATAGAAATTTTTTGAAACGATCGCTATTTTTAGTTTATGAGGAATCTTTTTCCAGAATTTAATAAGCCGACAAAAAAGGGATTTAACAAGCTGTGGGCCGAAGCAGTTTTTGTTTTTGATTTTTCAACTTCATTCTTTATAGCTTTACAGCTCCCAGTAATACTTTTCAATGCTTTTTTGGAATCAAAACGCT
>Ga0207158_1225_pt1 | contig 11926 bp, 8 predicted proteins | sample Alteio_BWMinHeat_22_FD_153512 | JGI IMG/M metagenome (GOLD analysis project Ga0207158, IMG submission 153512) | Enriched cells from forest soil in Barre Woods Harvard Forest LTER site, Petersham, Massachusetts, United States -... | ecosystem: Environmental > Terrestrial > Soil > Temperate forest >... | reverse complement strand
AGTCAGGGGTTTGAAGTTTGTGAGCAGTGGCGGATCCTCCTTACGAAGTATCGGATGTGGCAACGGTTGATGTACTAATGCGGTGAGGTTCTAGGGGGGGGACAGATTGAAGACGAATCATCGAGCCTTTCTTGCATTCTGGGCAGCGGGCCGGTTCGAGGCCTGTGAGATGGTGGAAGCGTGAGGTGAAGTCCTCAGTGGGTTGTTGTTGCTGGGCGGGCTGGTGATGGACAGAAAGGAATTGGCGGCATAGGGCAAGGTTGCGGGCGCGATGTGGGTTGCCGAACAAACGATAGTATCGAATGCGCATAAAGGCATCCGGGAGTATGTGTAGCAGGAATCGGCGAATAAATTCAGTGGCGGCAATGGTCATCTCCTTGGTTTTATCTTGGTCGCGATAGTCTTTATAGCGGAAAGTCACGCGGCCGTCTTGGAGGCTCAAGAGGCGGTGATTAGAGATGGCGACCTTATGGGTGTAATGAGCGAGGTATTCAATGGCTGTTTCGGGAGTACAGGAATGGCTTTTGGAATGAACGACCCAATCCGAGGAGGCACATTGATTGAGATAATCCTGGAACGCCTGTGGATCGGCGAGATGGTGGAGTTTACCGTGAAACTGGAGGCGACCTTGCTGGAAAGCTTTGTTTAGCCAGTCGAGAAAAAGCCGACGGAACAATCGGGAGAGCACACTGACGGGCAGAAAGAACCCGGAGCGGCAGGCGACCCATTGAGTGCCATCCTGGGTTAGGCCGCCGCCGGGAACGACGCAGTGGACATGTGGGTGATGCCACCCGCACCCACAGTACCCTGAGCGCAGAAACGACGCACGTTCGGGTGTTCTACCCATTCCATCCGCTTCACAACTCCAACCTTCTAGTAGTCCGAAGACCGAAGAAAGGAGATGGTGCGGTCTGTGTCATCGATCCAACGGGGAGGCGCTTGAAGATTCCAATGTGGATGCTGTTGCCTGACTCCGTCGAGATAAGGATTTCAGAACAAGCGTATCTGAGTAGGGAAGCACTTCTGAGTCTCACTTCATTGCTGGGCCCACTGCTGGACAATGAGGGCAGCGTTCACGATAACCTTCTGCAAACGGTTTTCGACGGAAGCAAAGGAGGTGATCGTGCTGCAACTACGACTTCTGGATCTGAACCGAACGGAGGAGCCAGCCGTAGCCATCGACGCAATGACTCGAACCGAACTGGCTGGTCTCATGGGCCGCATTCTGGTGGTGGTTTTTCAAGCGAAAGGAGAGAGAGTTGATGACAGAGCTTCTGCACAATCCCAAGATCAAGCCGGAGCATCTGGCTCGCAAAGCCATTGTCTACCTACGGCAATCCAGCGACAAGCAAGTGCGTCAGAACAAGGAAAGCCAGCGTCTTCCAGTATGACCTGGCCGGACGCATGCATGCACTGGGCTGGGGAGAGGTGGAGATTATTGATTGCGATCTCGGAGCCAGCGCAGCCATCGGTTCAACGGCTCGAGAAGGATTCGAACGCATCCTGAGTTCGGTGGCTTTAGGGGAAGTGGGGATCGTCGCCAGTCGGGAGGCCTCACGGCTGTCCCGCACGGACAAGGACTGGTGCCGACTCGTAGAGGTTTGCCAGATCTTCGGAACGCTCGTCGGAGACGAGCAACAGGTCTATGATTTGAGTTATCTAGACGACCAACTGGTCCTGGGCATCAAGGGAACGCTGAGTGTCATTGAGCTGAAGGTTCTTCGGCAACGGCTTCAGGAGGGTCAAGAGGCCAAAGCTCGCCGCGGTGAGCTCTTCAAGAGGCTTCCAGTCGGTTATATCCGCGACGCCACGGGTGAGGTCGCGTTTCATCCCGACCGGCGGGTTTGCGAAGCCGTTCAACTGGTGTTCGCGAAGTTTCGTGAGGTGTGGAGCGTGCGCCAGACTTTCCAATGGTTTCGTGATCACGATGTGGAGCTACCCGCCAATCCAATCTGTGGGACGCGGCTCGTCTGGAAGATTCCCTCGCAGAGCCTCATCCGCGATGTGCTACGCAATCCGTTCTATGGCGGGGCCTACGTCTGGGGGCGGCGCCCGGTCGAGACCTTGCTGGTCGAGGGTAGACTCGAGAAGCGTCAAGGGGCGATGCGCCGAGCCGATGAGTGCCGGGTCTTTATCCCTGATCATCACCCGGGGTATATTGAGTGGGCCACCTACGAAGAGAACCAGCTTATGATACGCCGCAACTCAGTGAATCGGGAGGCCGACGAATCCATGCCGGCAGTACGTGCCGGGCAAGGCCTTTTGGTGGGGCTTCTGCGTTGTGGCCATTGCGGGCGCAAGCTTCACGTGCGTTACTGGGGCGCCCGAGGCACTCACGCGCGGTATCTTTGTAAGGGAGACTATGACGACGGTGGGCAGTATTGCATCGGCTTCGGTGGCGCTTTAGTGGATCGGCGTTTGAGTCAAGAGCTCTTAAGGGTGATATCTCCACTAGGGATGGAAGCGAGTCTTAGAGCGATTGAGGAACTCGCCGCAGGGGACGCTGCACAACGCGCCGCACTGACCAACAAACTCAAGCAGCTGGAATACGAAGCACAGAAGGCGTTCGAGCAATATGATGCCGTGGACGCAAGGAATCGTCTCGTGGCTGCTGAGTTGGAGCGTCGCTGGAATGAAAAGCTCCAAGAGACTGAGATAGTGAGACAACGACTCTCGAACCTCCAAGAGAAGCGATATTCGTTGTGTTCGGAGGATGAAGCTAGAATCCGATTGATGGGTGAGAACTTTGCCAAGGTCTGGAACAGTGATCGTTGTCCCCCGATATTGAAGAAGATGCTCTTTCGCACCGCCATAGAGGAGATCGTCGTGCGCACGGATGCGAAAAAGGAGACTTTGCAGCTCACAATTCACTGGAAGGGTGGTGTCCACACCCAACTCGAAATGGAACGGCCGCGCTCGGGTACCGATACCGCAACGCCAATGGAAGCCTTGGATATCATTCGTCGGATGGCCGTTCGCCATGGGGATGACCAGATTGCTTCCGTGTTGAACCGACTTGGATACCCTACGGGGAAAGGGAAACGCTGGAATCAGAACCGTGTAGCCACGGCGCGTCACAACTATTCGATTCCTGGTCAAAAGCGAGCCCTGCCCGATCCTGACAGAGTCAGCTTGAGCGAAGCTGCTCGGGTGTGTGGGGTGAGTCACCGTACGATCGAACGGCTAGTGGAGGCGGGCCTGTTGAACCGACAGCAGCTTGCTCCCCGTGCTCCGTGGGAGATTCGTCGCTCGGATTTGGATGCAGAGCCGGTGCGAAGTATCGTTCAACGGCTTCATCGGACGGGCAAGCTCACTCTACAGGGGGGTTGCCCTGAGGAGCAGCCTCATTTGTTCATTGAAATTAAAGGAGATGATAATGCCAGGCATCATGAGTGAGGATTCTGCCTGAGGGTTTGACCCCATGTATGCAACACGGCGAAGAAACCGATTCGCGCGCCAAGATGCTTTGGGTCGGCGGCGATGCGAAGGAGAGTTTGAGAGGCCGCTTTAAACAACAAATTGTAAAGCACGGCCTGGTTTTGAAGGGCCACCGGCCCCAGTTGGCTAGGCAGAGTGAAAGTAATGTGAAAATACTCGACGGGCAGCACCTCGGCGCGACGAGCTTCCAGCCACTCTGCTTTGGCCAATGACTGTCATTTAGGGCAGTGGCGATTCCTACAGGAGTTGTAAGCGATCCGTTCGTATCGGCAATTATCACATCTCTCCACATGACCGCCGAGGACGTCGTGCGGCAAATCTCGATGGCTCGCATTGCTCGGAGTTGCTGACGAGATAGCCTGTTAGTGTCGCGATAGAGGGCTGCGTGCTCGCGAAAAATGTCTGCGACTTCCAGAGCGGGGCGGGTCATGACCTGGGCTCCGGCAGCTCATCGAAGGGGCTGCGAACGGCGGCGACGGAGCTCTGAGAGATGTGGATATACTGGACTGTGGTTTGCAGGGTAGCGTGACCCATGAGCAACTGAATGGTTCTGATATCGGTTCCTGCTTCTAGCAGATGGGTGGCAAAGCAGTGGCGTAGGGTGTGGGTGGTAATCTTCTTTTTCAATCCGCTACAGTGGCGGGCTCTGCGAGCGACGTGTTGTAGAACACCCTCGTTAAGTTGATCCTGATTGGTTTTGCCGGGAAAGAGCCAGGTGGTTGGGCGCTGAGCTTCCCAGTATTGTCGGAGCAAGACGAGAAGCTTGGGGGATAGCATAACGTAGCGGTCCTTGTGGCCCTTGCCCTGACGGACCCGAATCGTCATACGCTTGGAATCGATGTCAGATACGTGGAGGTTTCGGATTTCTGACAGCCGGAGCCCGGCGGCATAGGCGGTGGTCAAAGCAGTGCGATACTTAAGCTTCCTGATGGCTGCCAAAAATTGTACTACTTCCGATTGGCTGAGTACCTCCGGCAACTTTCTCTCGCGGCGGGGAAACGGGATTCGACTGACAACCCAGTCTTTGTTCAGTGTTATGCGGTATAGAAAGCGTAAGGCGCAGACGGTCAGGTTAAAGTGGGACCACGAGCACTTCTTCTTTTCGAGAAGATACAATTGGTATTCCCGGATATGCTTAGGTCCCAGCTCTTCAGGGGACTTATTGAAATGGCGAGCAAATGCCACCCACGCAGTAGATATAGGTTTGTTGCGTCTTCGGTGTGTAGTTGCGCAGACGAAGGTCTTCGAGGTATCGTTGGCGAAGTTGTGTCATACAACGGCTCCTTTCACGAATCTCTGTGATTTTGGAACAACCACATTATGATTCAGGAAGGAGCCTTTTACAGCCAAATTATTTAGAAGCGACCCACCCAGGCCCGATCAAGGATATGCAGTACGAGATCATCCAACGCTCTCCAGCCCGCCCGTCCCCTACGCGACAGCGTTTAGTCCAGTCAATGTTTGAACTTGCCGAGGAGCGCACGATTCGCGATGCCGCCGCATCGGGTTCCGCAAAAAATCAATTTGAGTCAATGTTTGAGTCACCCGTTACGGGATTGGGCGTTATCTCGGACTCACCTTATGGCGGGCTCCTCCAAATGTGTTAGAATACGCCGAATCCGCTCGGCGCCGTCCTGCACAAGTGAATGCTGCGGGCCAGCGGAGACGCGAAACGCAATTAAGGCGACTACAAGGGTGAAGGCGATTACAGGGAAAAGGATATGACGACAACGCTGATCAAAGAAGCCCAGGCCCAATATCCATATTTTACCGAAGAGCATCGGATGTTCCATGAGACGGTCAAGAAGTTCGTCCAGGCCGAGATCGCGCCGCACGCCGAGGAATGGGATGAAGCCGGCATCTTTCCGAAAGAGCTATTCAAGAAAGCCGCGAACCTCGGGTTGTTCGGGATCCGAATCGATCCCAGATGGGGCGGCAGCGGCCTCGATTGGTGGGCCACTTGCGCTTACCTCGAGGCATTCTCCTACTGCAACAACGGCGGCGTCGGAATGGCCATGTTCGTGCAGTCTGAAATCACTCTGCCAGTGCTGGAGGAGTTGGGAACGGATGAACAGAGGGACGAATTCCTCCGGCCTGCAGTCGCTGGTGATAGGATAGCTGCGCTCGGTATCAGCGAACCGGGTGGCGGCTCTGACGTGGCCGCTATTAAGACTCGCGCCCGGCTGGAAGGCCACGAGCTGGTCATAACCGGCCAAAAGTTGTGGATCACCAACGGCACGCGCGCTGATTTCATAATCCTGGCGGTCAGGACCGGCGAGGAGAGCCACCGGGGCGTTTCGATGGTGCTCTTTCCAACCGATGTGAAAGGCTTTGCCGTCGGCAAAAAGCTCAAGAAGGTCGGTAATCTGTCGTCTGATACGGCTGAGTTATTCTTCGATAACTGCCGGATACCGGCGCGATACGTCCTGGGAGAGATAGGGCGAGGGTTTTACTACACGATGCACAACTTCCAGGGAGAGCGGCTTGCGTCGGCGGTGTCAGCGGTTGCTGCGATGGAGCGGGCTATGGAACTCGCGATCGGCTATGGCCGCGAGCGCTCGGCGTTCGGTCATCCGATAGGCCAGTTTCAAGTGTGGAAGCATAGATTCGCCGAACACCTGACCAGCATCGAAGCGGCCAAGTGGCTAACCTACAGAGCGGTCGACCTGATCAACCGCGGCCAGCGTGCAGTCCGAGAGATAACAATGGCCAAGCTATATACGAGCGAGCTCTCACAGCGAGTCATGTACGATTGCATGCAGATTTTTGGAGGCTTCGGCTACACTACTGAATATCCGATCAGCCGGCTCTGGCGAGATGCCAGGCTTCATACGATCGGCGCGGGAACCTCGGAGATCATGAAAGAGATCATTGCTAAGGAAGATAAGCTCTAAAGAATCGATTACTCGCGACCAAAACCGCGATAGATAATCCTGAGGACCGCAGCTCGGCTGCAACCATGATATCGGCGAGCAGAGGCGGCACTAAAGTACTCACGGGGCGCAACTTAGCTGGTGGCCGTAAACCGGCTCAATACTCGCATGCCCAGGAGCAGGGCAACCTGTTATAATAACGGGTCATCCGATTGGATGCTTTCTGCGTATCAGAGTATTTGAGAATTGACCCGATTCACCTCGCTATTTTCGGTGGATTGACTCAGGGATTGCATGGTCTGTTTTACAAGTGGATTGATTTTGCAATAGTAACGGGGATCAGTAGTTGAACAATAAGGTTGTCGCTTTCATAAAGCTCAGTGGAATCATATTGGCCCTGTCGATTTGCATAAGTGTCCGGGCAACACAGTCCCCGAGCACGGCAGTCGTGCGAATAACAGTGCACGACGCGTCTGACAAGCCGCTGGTAGGTGTTACCGCCGAACTCAAGCTTAAGGGAACCGTGGTCGGCACGGCTACTTCAGACGAAAAGGGCGAAGTACTTTTCAGGAGTGTCGCGCCGGGGACATACCAGGTCGCTCTCTCCAAAGATGGCTTTGAGCCAGACTCTCAGGACAACCTCGTCGTCGAGCCGGGTGTTCCCATAGAGATAGCATTCGCACTGTCGCCCAAGGTCAATATCAGCGAAGTGGTGAACGTAAAGCCCGATGCGGATCCCGCCTCTGAGGCGGGAACCGTCGCGCCAAGTCAGCTTGAACCTTCACAGCTCAAGAATGTTCCTACCAGACCTGCTACGGTCGCTGACGCATTGCCGCTCGTGCCGGGCGTTATCCGAACCCCCCAGGGCGAGCTAAAGATATCGGGCAGCAGCGAGAACCGCAGCGCCCTTGTGGTCAACTCGCTCGACGCAACCGATCCCGCGACCGGGCAATTCGGGGTGACGGTACCAGTAGACAGCGTCCAGAGCGTCAGCGTATTTCAAACTCCGTATCTCGCGGAATTCGGCCGCTTTACAGCAGGCGTTGTGGCCGTAGAAACGCGGCGGGGCGGGGACAAGTGGAACTTTGAGCTAAACGATCCGCTGCCCGACTTTCGAATCCTCGGGGGCCATTTGCGGGGCATTCGTGATACGACCCCCAGGGTTGTTTTCAATGGGCCTCTTATCCCTCACAAATTGTATTTTTCTGAAGGCTTTGAGTACTTGTTGAAAAAGACCCCGGTCAAAACACTGGCGTTTCCTGACAACGAAACGAAAAAGGAAGGGGTCAATTCCTTCACGCAGCTCGACTACATAGTGTCCAACAGCCAGACCGTCACCGGCACTATGCACGTCGCTCCCTGGCATTCCAATTTTGTGAACCTGGATTTCTTCAATCCCCAGCCGGTTACCCCGGCGTTCAGGGCGACGGACTACACCGGCGCGGTTACAGACCGGCTTAGTCTTGGCGGGAATTTATTGGAAAGCACGTTAGGCATAAAAATGTTCAGCGGGTCCGTGTGGGCTCAGGGTCAGCAAGAAATGACCTTGACTCCAATCGGGAACCTGGGCAACTATTTCAGCCAGCAGAATCGGGACGGCTCGCGGGTTGAGTGGCTTGAGACCTACTCATTTGCTCCGATAAAAGCGTATGGCACACACAACGTAAAGCTAGGTACCAGCCTCACACGCACGACCAACGACGGACAGTTCCTGGCCAGCCCCGTCAATATAGAAGATGCCACGGGCTTGCTCTTAAAGAGAATTCAATTTGTTGGCGGCAGTCCCTTCAATCGCCACGATCTCGAGACTGCATTTTTCGCGGAGGACCATTGGGCCATCAAGCCGAACTTCTCGATGGATATGGGTGTCAGGTGGGACCGGCAGGGAATAACCGAGACGTTTCGGGTGGCTCCGCGGATGGGGTTAGCCTGGGCGCCGGGCGGCGGAAATTCAACGATCATTCGGGGTGGTTTTGGAATCTTTTACGATCGCGTTCCGCTAGGGGTATACTCATTCGCCCAGTATCCCGAACAACTCGTTACGACTTTTGGGCCGGGCGGACAGATTATCGACGGGCCGCGCCTGTTTTTGAACATTACCGACCGGGCGGCTGGCAATTTCGTGTTCATCCACAGCGGAAAGACCATCGGGAATTTTTCTCCCTACAGCGCGACATGGAATGTCGAGGTAGACCGAAAGATTACCGACCGCCTTCGCATTCGGGCGAACTACCTGCAGAGCAACTCGTACGGGGGCATCATCGTCAACCCAGAGGTAGTCTCCGGACAGGATGCCATCGTCCTCGGAGGCGGGGGCAAGTCTCGGTATAGACAGCTCGAGCTGACTGGCCGGTGGAATTTGAATGATGGGAGCCAGTTGTTTTTTTCGTATGTGCACAGTCAATCGCAGGGCGACGTCAACGAGTTTAACACCTACCTTGGTAATTACCCGTTTCCAGTCGTAAGGCCTAACCAGTTCTCGCATCTCCCAGGAGACATTCCTAACCGGTTCCTCGCCTGGGGTCTGGTGCGCCTACCTTGGAAAATGCGGATCTCGCCGCTGGCCGAATTCCGGAATGGCTTCCCGTATTCCGCGCTTGATCAGACCCAGAACTTCGTCGGACTTCCGAATTCCAATCGCTACCCGCCCTTTTATTCTCTCGACGCTCGCGTATCCAAAGACTTTAAAGTCAGCGACAAATACACCCTCCGATTCTCGGTCAACGGATTCAACCTGACCGATCACTTCAATCCTACGGCAGTCCATTACAATATCGCCGATCCTCAATTCGGGCTTTTCTTCGGTAGCTACCAGCGGAAGTTCACAGCCGACTTCGATGTTATTTTCTGAAGACGATTCGCCCACCCTTGACCACCATCCAGACCTTCCGCAAGTCCTTTATGTCCATGAGAGGGTCGCCGTCGACGATGAGAACATCGGCGCGTTTGCCGGCTTGAATTGTTCCGAACTGCTCCTCCTTGTGCAGCCACCTGGCGCCGTTAGCGGTCGCGGCTTGCAGAATGACCTTGTTGGGCACGCCGGCATCGGCATAAGACTCCATTTCAGCGAACAGACTCCCGTCATCGGTGCCGGCCAGGAGCATGACGCCCGCCGCGGCAGCCCTGGCAACAAATTGCCCCATCCGTTCATAAGCAATCTGGGCCTTATCGAATTCCTCAAGGCTGAGCCTGCTCCTGTTGTGTTGAACGGTGAACTGGATCGAAAGCGTGGGATCAAAACCGACCTGCTTATCGGCCATCATCTTGATCAGGGCCTGAACCTGGGGACTTGTGGGATCGATTCCCGTCCAATCGGCCTGCATGCGCGCAACCATATTCTTAGACGCGTCCAGGCTTTCATGATCACCCTGCGGCTGGCGGTCGCGCGGAAGAAAGTCTTTCCAGACCCGGATGTGATTGAAGCCGTCTATCTCATAGCCCATTGCTTCGCGCCAGCCGGTATGCACGCCGATGTGTCCGGTCACTCGGAGGCCCTGGGTGTGGGCCTCTTTGATCACGGCGGCGAGCACGGGCGGGTCGAGCATGAAATAGACTTTCAGGGCGTCGACGCCCTGCTGTTTGAGAGCGCGAACCAGAGGGGCAGCCGCCTCGGGCTTGTTCAACTCGACGTCGACCATCGGATGGTAGCCGCCGGGCCCGTCAATGAGCGGGCCGCAAGCGTAAATATCCGGCCCGGAAATCAGGCCCAGCGATATTGCTTCCCGATAATTGGCGGAGGTCGAAATGGGTGCACCAGGGTCGCGGATCGATGTAATCCCTCGCTTCAAAAGGTCAGCGCCATCGAAAGGATTCCAGTAGTGATAGTGGTTGTCCATCAGACCAGGCAGCACGAACCGGCCGTCCGCATCGATCACCTGAACTCCTGCAGGCGGTTGCGGCGACGCGCCCGTGGTTACCGAGTTGATCTGGCCATGGCTGATTTCGATTGTCGCGTCGTTCAGAACATCTTTGCCCGTGCCGTCGAATAGCTTCGCGTTAATGATGACCATCTCGGGCTTGGACCGATCCGGTATCTTGAACCGGGCGACAAACGGAATCTCTGTTAATCGCCCCGAGCCGAGGTCTAGTCGAGAGAGGTGCCGGCGGGCGCACAGCACAGCAGCCTGCCCGTCAGGCAGCAGGGCGAGCTCTTTTTGGTCGTAAGCGCTGCTTAAGATGCGCCGCGGCTGGGCACCGCCTGCCGGCTGTACAATGACCGAGTCAAGGCCGTTGTCGCGCTCTATGTAGGCCCAGGTTTTGCCATCCTTGCTCCAGCAAGTCGAGAAATCATGAGCCTGCGTGTTGGTGATCCGCTTGCTGGAAAGATCGCCGGTCTTGATCAGATATAGGTTCGAGCCGCCGTACTTGCCTGAGTCGACCAACACACGGCTAGCGTCTGGCGAGAGCGCGAACGACCACTCGTGCCAGTTCTCGGCATAGGTGATCTGCTTTGGCTCGGAGCCGTCAATCGGAAGGCGCCACAGATGCGAATCGTACTGACCCTTGTCCAGCAGAAAGAATATGTTTTCGCCGCGAGGGCTGTAGGCTATCTGGCCAACGCCGCCTTCGGTGTGATAGATGACGGTGGAACGGGCGGTCGCCAGATTGTGGATAACGAGATCCGTGCCGTTGGGGAGCCGACGGGCGTAAGCGATAAACTGTCCATCGGGCGACCACGCCGGGTGATTGTCCCAACTCAATCCGTCAGTCAACTGGACGCCCTCGCCGCCCTCGATCGGAAAAACCCATATCCTGCCGAGCACTGCCGCTGCAATGCGGCGGCCCTCCGGAGATACCGCAGGATTCTCGGCTCCATCGCTCACTGCGAGGGAGCCGTTTGAACCGGTGTGAGCGAACACGCCGCTCTCCGCTGGCGTCCAGGCCTTGGGGAAACCGATGGCGAGGCCAGCAGTGAAAAGTAGGAACAGAGATCGTCTCAACATGTTTTAGTATCTGCCTTGCCGATTGATATTCATTTGCTTAGAACACGCGTGAGCGCTGCCGGCTTGAGTGCCTGATGGTGTGCCAGAATACTTCCCTTTGGCATTCGGGGCGGACGCTAAGATTGCATCTGTAGTTGTGAAAGTAAATGACGTCGAATATTCCGAGATGGCCGGCGATCAATAATATGTAGAACCCTGTTTCCACAGGCAGAATATATAGCCGGCGTACGCACGCCGCAACACTTTTGTCCGGTACTCTGCGAGGCTGTGTAATGTGCCGCCGGATTGAGAATGTCGCGTTAGTGCAATACACTTGAACAAGAGAGAACAAAAGCGCGGTTAATGAACCGGAAGGTGCGATAAGAACCCATGAAGATACTTGCGATCGAGCACGTCCAGCTCGCGATGCCGCCAGGCCAGGAGCCGAAAGCTCGCGCATTCTACGCTGATATTCTGGGCTTAACGGAAGTTCCCAAGCCGGCTGATCTGGCCCGGCGCGGTGGCGCCTGGTTCGAGCTTGGCCCGGCCAAGGTTCATCTTGGCGTCGAAGCTGATTTCCGGCCGGCCAGAAAGGCGCACCCGGCATTGCTGGTTGAAGGCCTCGCCGAGCTGATTGTGAAGCTCGAAGCATCTGGTCACGCAGTGACCCGGGATGATTCACTCGGGGGCTAC
>Ga0207158_1224_pt1 | contig 11935 bp, 8 predicted proteins | sample Alteio_BWMinHeat_22_FD_153512 | JGI IMG/M metagenome (GOLD analysis project Ga0207158, IMG submission 153512) | Enriched cells from forest soil in Barre Woods Harvard Forest LTER site, Petersham, Massachusetts, United States -... | ecosystem: Environmental > Terrestrial > Soil > Temperate forest >... | reverse complement strand
CCCAGGCCGCGTCCGCGCTCCAATCCTGGCGGCTGGAAGATTGCGTCCTTTACGTCACGCTCGAACCCTGTCCCATGTGCGCCGGCGCCATCGTGCAGGCCCGTCTACCCTATGTTGTCTACGGCTGCGCCGACCCCAAGGCCGGCGCGTGCCACACTCTATTCGAGATCACATCCGACGCACGCCTTAACCACAGGGCGCACGTCATTAGCGGGGTAGTGGCCGACGAATGCGCCGCCGTGCTGAGCCGGTTCTTTGAAGCCAAACGTCGTTTGGGAAAAAAGTAGAGTCGTTTAGCCGCGAGCCTCCGGCGAGCGCGGACACGCTCACGTCCCGTGATGCCGATGCCCCTCCCCATGCGGCGTCAAACTATGCGGCACCTCCAGCCCATGCGCTTCCATGAGCGCCCCATCCGCGAAAAGCTCCCGTGCCGCCCCATCCGCGACGACCCGGCCTCCATCAAGAATCAACACGCGCCGGCAGGTGCGCAGAATCATCTCCAGATCATGCGCCGCAATCACCTTCGTCCCCGGCAGCAAATTCGCCAATTGAATGAACCCGCGCCGCCCGCGCGGGTCCAACCCCTGCGACGGCTCATCGAACAGCAGCACCTCCGGCCGCATCGCCAACACGCCGGCCAACGCGACCCGCCGTTGCTCGCCCCCCGATAAGTGAAACGGCACCCGCTGATCGAATCCCGTCAGACCAACGGTTTCCAGCGCCTCCGCCACGCACCGCTTCACTTCGTCCGCCGGCAGGCCCAGATTCAGAGGTCCGAAGGCCACGTCATCGAAGACGGTCGAGTTGAAGAGTTGATCGTCGCTGTTCTGAAACACAATGCCGAGCTTGGACGGCAACTTTTTCCGCTGTGCCGCATCCGCCGGATCGAGGCCCGCGACCTGCACGGTGCCCGCCGGCACCCGCAGCACGCCGCCCAGACAGAGAAACAGCGTGGTCTTCCCTGCCCCGTTTGGCCCGACCAGCCCGACGCTTTCCCCAGCCGCGATCGTGAAATCGACCTTCTCCAGGGCCATGCGCCCGTCTGGATAGCGAAAGGTAAGGCCGTGGACGTGGATCATAAGAGCCGGAGTCAATTCGGAAGAGAATCACAAAAACACGAAAGGACGAAAGCACGAAAAAGTACGGGATATTTTCGTGTTGTCGTCCTTTCGTGTTTTCGTGATTCGCCTTTTTTTCGAGTATTAACCTTCGCGTTTCATTCTACTTAGTAGCGGGAAGCTTCCCAGGACCGGTCCGGAGACATGGATGAAAACGGATGCCGAACTCGTCCGCCAGGCTCTGGTCGGGCGGGCCGAGGCCTACGCCGACCTCGTGCGCCGTTGGGCGGGAAGGATTACCGCGCTCTGCCACGCCAAGGTCGGCCGGGCCGATGTCGCCGACGATCTGGCGCAGGAAACATTGCTGCGCGGCTACCGCGCCCTGCGCTCGCTTAGCGCGCCGGACAAATTTGGGGCCTGGCTCTGCGGCATCGCACTGCGGGCCTCGCTCGATTGGCTCAAGTCGAAACAGCGCACGCAGGTTCCGTTCAGCGTCCTCGGAGCGAAGTATGACCCGGACGGTTTCCATTCGACGGCCCCGGCGGCGGATGAACGCATGGAAAACTACGACGAACGGGTTTCCCTGCTCGCCCAGGTCGAAGCCTTGCCGGAATCGTACCGGCAAGTGGTGATGCTCTATTACTACGACGATCTGACGTATCGCGATCTGGCGGGGATGCTCGGCGTCTCCACCGCGACCATCAACGCCCGACTCACGAAAGCCCGCTCCATGCTGCGGCAGCGATTGGAAAAGACTCTGTCGCCACACGGTTGACCTAGACCCTCGGAGTTTCCCATGGACTGCGAACAAACCCTCAACCTGATCTCCGCCGACCTTGACCGCGAGATCGGACCCGAGGATAGAACCCAACTCGACACCCACTTGCGCGACTGCCCCGCCTGCCGCGTCACCGCCGAGGCCTTTCGCCTCAATGACGCCGGCTTGCGCCAGTCCTTCGCCCCGCGCCGCCTTGCGGCAGGCGTCACCGGCGACCGCGTCGTCGCCCAATTGGAAGACGCGCCCGCAAATCCAACTCAGCGCCGTCCATTCTCCAGCGCTCGGCGATTCACCTTCGCCCTGGCCGCCGCCGCGGCGTTGCTTGGCCTCGCCTTTCTCCTGCAAGGGCTGTGGAACAAACCCAAACCGACCACGCACCCTGAGCCGGACACAGATTCCCTAACCGATGTGGAAAAGTTGACGCCCCGTCCCCGGGCCGTCGTCCAGGCGCCGAAGGCGCTGGCCGTGGGCGATACGATCCAGACCAAGCGCGGCGAACGCCGCCGCGTGAGCCTGCCCGACGGCTCGATCCTGTTCGTCAATCAAAACAGCGCCGTTAAGCTGGACGGCGAGCGACATCTGTCGCTATCGAAGGGCGAGGTCTACGTCGAGGTCGCCCCACGCGAGCAGACAGAAGACAAGGCGACGTTTGTCGTTCAGACGCTCGGAGAGGCGTACAGCGCCCTGGGGACAAAGTTCGCCGTCCGCACCGACGACAAAGGCGACGGGGTCCTCGTAGCCCAAGGAAAGGTAAGGGTGCCCAGCCTACCGCTCAGTGCCGAGCGCTTAAAAACTTATCCTGGCATCGACCTGTCAGCGGGCCAACAAATCGGTTACGACAATTTGAAACCGTCTCCCGCCCCGCGCCTCTCCGCCGCGCTAGATTGGACGAAGGACCTGCTGATCGAATCCGAAACTCCTCTCGTCCCCGGCAGCCAGTACGACGGCGGCGCGCTCATCGCCGTCGATGCCAACGGCCAGGAAGCCAAGCTCGCGCTGCGCAAATACCACATTGACGTACACATCGAGGACGGCTTCGCCCGCACCACCATCGACCAGACCTATTTCAACGATGCCACCTTTCGCATGGAGGGTACGTTCTACTTCCCGCTGCCGCCCGACGCATCCCTGTCCCGGCTGGCGATGTACGTGGACGGCAACCTGATGGAAGGCGGCATGGCCGAACGCGACTACGCCCGCCAGGTCTACGAAAACATCGTCCGCAGCCAGCGCGACCCGGCCCTCCTCGAATGGGTGGACGGCAGCACGTTCAAGATGCGCGTCTTCCCGCTGGAGGCAAGGCAGGAGAAACGCATCGTCTTGAGTTACACGCAGAAGCTGCCTTCACTCTACGGCCGCACGACTTATCGCTTCCCGGCGGGGCATAGCCTCGATGTGGTCCACGAATGGGGTTTCCACGCTCTCGTCAAAAACGGGGCCGGCATGACGTGGACCAGCGATACACACGCCTTGAAGGAAAAGCGGGAGGGCGCCGATCTCCTGCTCGACGCGGTCGCCGAGGACATCAAGGTGGACCAGGACGTGGCGATTGAATTCCGCGACATCCCGATTCTATTCAGCGACCTAGCCGAGCCGCAGCCCTACCCGGCGGACGACCGCGACCTTCCACGTTTCTCCATGGCCGAGCATGAAGGGTCAAAATACCTGATGCTCCGTTACCGCCCGATGCTCGCCGTGAAGGCCGAACGGCAGCGCCGCGATTGGGTGTTCCTCTTCGAGTCCTCCGGCGACCGTGATCCCCTGCTCGCGCGGACGCAAATCGAAGTTATCCGCGCCCTGCTGACCAATGCCGAGCATGACGACACCTTCGTCCTTCTCACCGCCGGCACGCGCGTCCATGCCTTCCGGCCCGGACCGGTCCAGGCCACGTCAAGCAACGTGCGCGAGGCCCTGGCGTTTCTCGATCAGTCCCACCTGGTCGGCGCCCTCGATCTGGGCCACGCCCTGAATGAGGTCGAGCCGTATCTCGTCACCGCCACGAACCCGTGGCTGGTCCACGTCGGCGCCGGCCTGCCCGGCATGGGCGAGCACCGCGAGAAGGAATTGATCCAGCGCATCCCCGCGAGCGCGCGTTACGTCGGCGTCGGCGTCGGCAAGCACTGGTCGCGCAGCCTCATGAAGAACGCGGCCGAACGCACCGGCGGCTACTTCACCCAGATCAACCCCGACGAGCCGGTCGCCTGGCGCGGCTTCGAACTCTACGCCACGCTCAACACTCCCCGGCTGCTCGATGTGAACGTCGTCGATACCTCCGAGAAGGCCGTCTTCCTCAACTACACCAGTTCGGTCGCCCAGGGCGAGGAACTCTGCGCCATCGCCCGCATCGATGCCAAGATTCCCAAGTCGGTCACGATCACCGGCACACTCGACGGCCAGCCATTCTCGCGCGAAGTAACCGTGGAAAACATCGCCGAGCACGCCGACTACCTGCCGCGCACCTGGGCCAAGCTCGAAATCGACCGCCTGCTGGCCGAGAACCCGGACACGAACAAGAATCGGATCGTCGAGCTGAGCAAGGCAATGTACGTCATGACGCCATTCACGTCGCTCCTCGTGCTGGAAAACGAGGAGATGTACAAGCAGTTCAAAGTGGACCGCGGCCGCAAGGATCACTGGGCGATGTATGACTGCCCGAAGAAGATCGAAGTCGTCTACGATCCGTTGCCTGGTATGCCGGCCGACCGGTTCGCGCCGAAGACGGAGAAACCACGGGAGAATGAGGTGTTGCAGTCCATCGTGGCGCATCAGTCGCCGCGTTTTATTTCTTCGCCCGGTGACGACGACCGAGGAAGGCCAAACGGTTCGATGGGTACATATTATGGTTACCTCGACCGAAACGGCGATAACGATCTGCGACCCACATTCGCATACAACAGCAACGGTCTCGGATCGCGGCTCGACGGTACTGCATTGCGCGCATTGGCGAGCGATCATTTCGAAAGCTGGACGGCAGGCCTGGCTTTGAACATGCCATTAGGAGCTAGAGACGCTTCTCCCGGCTTCTACCCACCCGCGATGGGCTTGGTTGTTCGCGGTCAATCGCGCCTAAGCGAGCGGGGCCGACCGCTTGAACCGGTAGTCCTGGCCCCAGACGTACGTCTCATGGCAATGGCCGATCAGGATGAAAAAGGCGAAGAGAAGCCGCGGCCGCTGGAAAAGCATTACAAGACCGTGACGATGGGCGGACTGAAGAAACTTGTTCCGTACACCATGACGAAGGCCGAGCCGCGCCGCGTGGGACAAATCAGCATCGTCGGAAATGACAGGACTAGACAGAACCCGATGCTGCGTAATATCCCCGAGTTTCAATCCTTTGCGCACATGGGTTTCCTCGACACCAACGGCTCATTCAAGAACGTGCCATCGCGTCACGATGGCGAAATTATATCTAACGCGCTAGAGCTTGGAACAATTGGGACCCAGAGTTACGGCTGGGGCTGGGACGACGCGCCTAGCAGACAGCCCGGCCCGCGCTTCTACTCCCGCCCCACCTTCACCGCCGACGACCGCCTTTTCTTTGACCTCGTCTCCTACTCCCCCGGCATGAACACAAGCGCCGCGGACATTCAACACGTCCTCGAAAGCGAAGCCGCGCCAAACCTCGCCAATCTCCCCGGCCGCATCGACCCCGCCGCCCGTAAGTTGATCGACCAGTCCCGCACCGCCGGCTGGCGAACGCTCAAGCTCGGCGACGTAAACTTCACGTTCGACGGCAGCGGCCGCTACGCATACGAGCGCACTCTGCCGCTCGGCCTGCGCGAGCGCGTCGTCTGCGACGGCCAGACCCTTTTGCACCTCTATCCCGAACTCGCCATCGGCGCCAAACGCACCGTCAGCCGCTTCCACCGCGCCGAGATCAGCGGACTTGTCCCGTGGGTCCTGCCCCCGGCCGACGACCTGGCCCACGGCGCCGACATAACGAGCGTGGATGCCCACTCGCTTGCGGTTTCGCGTCGCGACGCCGACAAAACCAAAGACGCCGACGGCAACCCGGTCCCGTACCTCCGCGTCCTGCTCCTCTTCGCCGAAGACGGCCATCTAACCGAACGCCGGCTGGTCAGCATGCCGGAAAACAAAGTGCTGCTCCGCGAATCGTATGCGCCCGACGCCGTCAAGGTCTTCGACGCCGACGGCAAGGAACTAGCCACACGCAAGGTGGAGTTGTCCGACGCGAAAGAACCCGAACTCCATCCGGATACCTCGGCATTCGTCGTCCTGCCGCTGCCGCTGCGCTCACGCGATCACGTGTATCGCTCGCTCGGTCTGGAACCCAGCCAGCCGGTGAGCGCGACAGTGCTCTTCCTCATCGCCCGCCACGACCCCGATGCCGTCCTGAAGTTGTTCGCCACCGAAATCGCGTCCCGCAACGGCCCGCAAGCCCGCATGATCTTCAACTTCGCTTACAAAACGCTTGGCATTCGCAAGCTGGGCTTCTACACGTTGCTCACTTCCGTCGGCGAGAACGTCAGCAATGATCTCGACGTGACCCGAGGGCGCGAGCCCGACCCCTTGGCCCAGTATCTGGCCATCCGCACCAATCCGATCTATCGAACGATCCAGCGCCGCGTCCCTCTCGACCTGGCTACGGACTTCGCGCCGGAAGACAGCTTCCTCGGCGGCCTCGGCCGCATGCACGACCGCGTCCTCGCCCTGGATGGCCCACGGGCGAACGGCGATCCGAAGTTCCTTCAGGCCGAGTTCGCCCGCTCGCTCGATTTCGTCCACCGGCACAAATCGTCGGTCCTCGGCCTGGCACTCTTGCTGGACGTGGTGGGCCGTGCGGGCTACTACCAGGCGCCGCAAGCCGCCATCGCCGACGCCTTGGACCTCTTCGCCGACCAACCGGGGCTGCACTACCTGGCCCGCTATGAAAAGGCCCTCGCCCTCCGCCGTGGCGACCGCCGGCCCGAGGCACGCACGGTGTTCGCCGACCTTTACGAGGAATCGCTCAAAAAGGGCGTCCTTCCGCCGATCGATAACAACTTCCGTTCCGTTCTCGAAAGCAACGGCAACGACGCCGACGAATGGACCGATCTGATCCGCAAGACCGCCGACAAGCTGATTGCCGACAAGCACCGGTCCGCCGCCGTCGCCCTCGCCTGGCAATGCTGGCAACTCAGCGACCAGCCGCTCGCCCATGAACTGCTCTCGCGCGCGCTCGATGGCCTCAAGGACGACGACGAACGCCTGCCCGTGACCCTCGCCGCCATTCAATACCTGTTCCAGACCAACCAGTTTGCCCAGGCCGACGGCTTGCTCCAGGGGTTGCTCGACAACGAGAAGTTCGCCAAGTACCCGGAGCTTTGGCGCATCGGCGTCCAAATCGCCGACCGCCGCGCGATGACCGACAAGGCCATCGCCCGGCTCGAACGAGCGCTCGACCTGGAATATCAGGAAATGCCGGAGGTTCTCAACCTCCAGCCGATTCGCGAGGAATACGGCCGGCTGTTGCGTCATTACCAGTCGGTGGCCCAGTCGGCGCGAACGCTCAAGGCGTCCCCTCCGGCCGACCTGTTGGCGAAGACCATCCGCATCGCCGACCGCTGGCGCGCCCTCGACCGCGACGGCAACGCCTGCGTGCCGGCCGCCGATGTCCTGCGACTGCTCAACGCGATCGACCTGTCCTGGGAATATGAAACGACGCCGCTGGCCTCGCAGGAAAAAAACGCGAGCCCCTGGTTGAACCTGGCCGGGGTGCACAACCGCGAGGGCGAGTTCACACTCGCCGATCGCGCTTACGCGACCGCCTTCGAAACGCAACCCGACAACCCACATCTGTTGTGGGATCGCGCCCAGAACCTCCGGCAATCCGGCAAGACCGACGACGCCAAGAAGCTCCTGCGCCAGATCGCGGACGGCGACTGGAAATCGGAATTCCGCTGGATGAAGGACCAAGCCCGCCACCAGGCGGAGGAATAGAGATATCCGTTTAGCCGCGACGCGGAGTCTTCGGAGCGGAGCGCGGGCGGCGGCTCGCGCTCCGCTCCGAAGACTCCGCGTCGCGGCGAATCGAAAACCCGAATCGACGCGCACCGGTAAAATCGGTATCCTGAGCAATCTCCGAAATCCGTTCGCGAGGTTGCTGCCGCATGGCCAAACGTTTGTTGATATGGACCGGCTTGCTGTTCCTCGATCTGGTCATCGCCGTCCTCATCCTCTGCGCGTATTTCGGCGGGTATCGCGGTCTTCTTCTCGTGGACCAGGGCAGCGAGCATCCCCAGTGGCACAACGTCACCCCCGATTGCCCTGATACCATCCCCGAACTCTTCCAGATGGAGTACAGCCCCTGGCCGCTGCCTCGCGACCAAAACCTTTCCGCCATCGCCGGCATCACCCTTCAACCCGGCCGGCCGGTCGTTCTCAAGGGCAAACCGAACCCCACGCGCTACTGGAACATTGTCTTCTATCCCGCCGGCGTCGATAAGCACACGAGTTCCCTGCCGTGCATCGATTGCTCCCGCGTCGAATTGGAGCCGGATGGGACCTATGTCATCACTCTGTCGGCAACACCCGCCGGCAAGAACTGGATCGACACGGGCGATGCCTCGGGCGGTTTCATCTTCATGCGGAACTACGTTCCCGCTCCCGGCCAAACGGTCACGCTGCCGGCCATCTATTACGGTGACCGGTTGATGCAGCCCGCCAAGGAGGTTGACGATGTCCGCTAAAGCCTATCGCCGGCTGGGCATGCTCGGCCTGCACCTGGCCGTGATCATCTTGCTGCTGCCCGGCATTTACTACGGCCTGTGCTTGATTCGCGTCTATCAGGTCCACCGGCTGACGCAAGAAAGGCTGCACGCGGAGGGTGTCGCGCCCAACACCGCCGCTTTCCTGGTGACCGAAGGGCGGGGATTCAATCCCGGCAACCTTTACTGGGCGGTGGTCTATGACTGCCGCGAGACCGATGTGGAGATCACGGGCATCGTGCCCAAGGCCCGCTACTGGAGCATGGTTCCCTACGACTTTCACACCCTCCCGCTCGATTCATATCTGTTTGATGGCAATGTCGTGACGGAGCAAGACGGCCGGTACACCGCCTACTTGACGACCCGGCCAAAAGGCCGGCCCAACGAGATCGACGTATCGGCCGCGCCGGCGGGTGGTTTGGTGATTCGCATCAGTTTCCCCGAGGATGCAGCCGCCGCCAACGCCGCACCGAGCGTGCGCCCCATCGGCCGCGACTGACCCTTGGCGGGCTCGCGCCGCAAGCACCAAATCCCAAGTCCCAAGCACCAAATCCCAGGCTCCAAATCCCAAACAAATCCCAATGACCAAATGCAAAATCGCGAAACGGAACGCGCCTGGTTTTGGTTATTCGAATTTTGAATTTGTTTGAGATTTGGTGCTTGGTGCTTGGTACTTGCACCATCGGGTGGTTTTCACGGACTCTAGACACGCAGCGTCCCTACAACCTCCCGGATGCTCTTCGCGCCAATTCGTTCAAGCGCCGCCGGCAGCTCGTCGAGGATGCGCATCGACGCCGTCGGATCGTAGAAGTTCGCCGTGCCGATCTGCACCGCGCTCGCCCCGGCGACGATGTACTCCATCACATCGTCAACGGTTCCGATGCCGCCAATGCCGATCACCGGAATGCGGATCTTGGTGGCGACCTGCCAGACAATCCGTAGTGCCAACGGCTTGATCGCCGGCCCGCTGAGCCCGCCGGTGACATTGCCCAAAATCGGCCGCCGTCGCTTCCAGTCCACCGCCATGCCCACGAACGTGTTCACGAGCGACACCGCATCCGCCCCCCCGTCCGCCGCCGCCTGCGCGATCGAGATCACATCGGTAACGTTCGGCGTCAGCTTCGCCAGGATCGGCAAGGGACATGCCTCCCGAACGCGCTGGACGATGCGCCGCGTCACCTCCGCATTCGTGGCAAAATCCAGTCCGCCGGAGACATTGGGACACGATAAATTCAGCTCCACTCCCGCCAGACCCGTCGCTGCATCGAGCCGCGCCGCCATTTCGACGAATTCATCCTCCGTCTCGCCCGCAATGTTGCCGATCACAGACGTTGGTAGCGTTCGCAGATAGGGAACGTGGTGCGCAAGGAAATGATCAATGCCGTCGTTATCGAGCCCAATTGCATTCAGTAACCCCGACGGCGTCTCGACGGTGCGCGGCGGCGCATTTCCTGCCCGCGGCCGCTTCGTCACAGTCTTCGGAATGATGCCGCCCAGCCGCCCCAGTTCGACGACGCCTTCCATCTCCTTGGCGTACCCGAACGTGCCGGACGCGACCAGAATCGGGTTCTTCAGCCGCAATCGGCCCAGGTTGACGGACAAATCGACCATAATGTTTAGCCGCGACGCGGAGTCTTCGGAGCGGTTCGCGATCGTCTAGCGGCGGTTCCCCCAACCGCGGCTAATCGTGTTGTATACATTTCCGTCGCCTTGCCCGCTCGCGCTCCCTTCTCTATCGTGACTTCGCCCCCCCCACCGTGGAGCTACGCCATGCCCGAACCCATGATCGGTCACAACGTCTTTTTCCAACTCCATGACAACACCCCCGCCGCCCGCCAATCGCTGGTGGACGCGTGTAAGAAGTACCTCACGGGCCACCCCGGCGAGGCCTCCTTCGCCGCCGGCACCCTTGCCGAGACTCTCGACCGCCCCGTCAACGTCCGCAACTGGGACGTAGCGCTGCACATCATCTTCCAGACGAAGGCCGATCACGATCGCTATCAGAACGCCGAGCGCCATCTGCGGTTTATTGAGGAGAACAAAGGCAATTGGAAAATGGTGCGGGTGTTTGATTCGGAAATTGAGGTGTAGAGAATCAGAGAATCAGTTTCTCACCAGCCCGGACCTGACGCACTTTCTCGACGATCTCCTTGCCGCCGCCGGGATAAACGAGGTTGCCTAGGACCGCGAGCTTTTCCAGGTCAATCTCCGGGTTCCGTTTTACTACGGTTATGAAATCGTGCGCGTCAATATGCTTATCCTCATCCGCGCGGTTCAGACTGATCATGGGAGCGAATTTCATGGTTAATGCCATCTCCAGCGAAGGTACCTTATAGACCTCCCCCTTGGACTCAACCGTGTGAGTATGCTTCAGTCCCTCGCGGAAAAGCTCTTGATTGGGCTTCATGACATCGATGCGAACTTCGCGCGTTCCTTTTTCCCTTAGGCGCGTGACAACCGGATGATCGTCCGCCTCAAGCTGCGGGAAGGCGGCCAACAGAGCCTTTAGCGCTTTCTTTTGGCCTCGCATGGATACAAGAATATCCACATCCTTTGTGGCGCGAGGTTCGCGCAACCATCCAGCCAAGCCATGTGCGCCGACAAGCATGAACTTCACGCCGGCCGCGTTGAGTACTTTGATGACTTCGATAGGCGTAATCAGATTTTCCACGTAATACTCCGACAGCGCCGTGGAAGTCGCTAGGCTTCGGCTATGAACGTCCGCTAGTTTCATGGTTCGTCCAATAGGCGGAAAGTATTACGGCTCCTCCAAATAAGTATACCCCTCCAGCCCCGTCTCATAAAACCGCAACAATTGCCGTGATTCCTCCACCGACACCTTGCCGGCCCGGACGGCCCGCTCTACGTCTTTGCGCATCAGGCTGATCAACTCATCGGCGGAGTATTGAACGTACTGAAGGACCTCGCGGACCGTGTCGCCCTTGATCACGGTGTCGAGGTTGATGGCGCCGTCGTCGTCGAGGCTGATGTGCACGGCGTTGGTGTCGCCAAAGAGGTTGTGCAGATCACCCAGGATTTCCTGGTATGCGCCGAGCAGGAACGCGCCGAGGAAGTAGGGCTGGCCGTTGAACGGGTGCAGTTCCAGCGTGTTGCGCACATCGCGCAGGTCGATAAACTGGTCGATCTTGCCGTCCGAGTCGCAGGTGATGTCGCCCAGCACGGCCCGGCGCGTCGGCGACTCATTGAGGCGATGGATCGGCATGATTGGGAACAGCTGATTCACCGCCCAGCTATCGGGCATCGACTGAAAGATCGAAAAGTTGCAGAAGTACGTGTCCGATAGCATCTCCTGAAGCCCGTTCAACTCCTCCGGCACATAGTCGACCTCGCGGACGATCTTCAGCAGTTTGCCGGACACCGCCCAGAACAAA
>Ga0207158_1222_pt1 | contig 11977 bp, 7 predicted proteins | sample Alteio_BWMinHeat_22_FD_153512 | JGI IMG/M metagenome (GOLD analysis project Ga0207158, IMG submission 153512) | Enriched cells from forest soil in Barre Woods Harvard Forest LTER site, Petersham, Massachusetts, United States -... | ecosystem: Environmental > Terrestrial > Soil > Temperate forest >... | reverse complement strand
GATGCACGCGCCGGTGGAAACGCCGGAAAAGCGGGCGTCGGTCAAGAGCGCGACGTGCTTGCCGAAGCTCAAGTGCTTGAGGGCGGAGGTGATCTGGTAAATCTCCTCCATGCCGGCGCCCATGGGGCCTCGGCAGATGAGGACGAGCACGTCGCCGCGTTGGATTTGCTTTTCCTTGATGGAGGCGATGGCGGCTTTTTCGCTGGTAAAGACTCGGGCCGGTCCGGTCTTGCGGTAGGTGCCGTCGGAATCGACGACGCTGGGATCAATCGACGTGCTCTTGATGACTGACCCTTCCGGCGCCAGGTTGCCGCGCGGGAAAGTGACGGTCGAAGTCAGGCCGCGCTCTTTGGCGCGCTTTGGACTCATGATCACGTCATCGGGGTCGATGCGATCCATCGTCGTCAGGAGTTCGCGCAGACGGCGACGACGATGGCTCTTTTCCCACCAATCGAGGGTGCGGCCGAGTGGTTCGCCGGTGACAGTCAGACACGATTCGTCGAGCAAACCAAGGCGGCGCACGTGCAGCATCACCTCCGGTACCCCCCCGGCGAGGAAGACGCGCACTGTGGGATGGCCCACAGGACCGTTGGGCAACGCATCGACGAGGCGCGGGACCTGCCGGTTGATTGCGTTCCAGTCGTCCACGGTAGGCCGGCGCAAACCCGCGGCATAGGCGATGGCGGGAATGTGCAGCACCAGGTTGGTTGAGCCGCCGAACGCGGCGTGGACGGTCATGGCATTCTTGACAGCCGCGCCCGTAAGAACCCGACGTGTTGTAATTCCGCGGACCGTCAGATTGGCCAGCGCGCGGGCGGAGCGGCGGGCCATGTCAAGCCAGATGGGTTGGCCGGAGGGGGCGAGGGCGGAGTGCGGTAACGTCAGACCGAGAGCCTCGCCAACCACTTGGGACGTAGCGGCGGTGCCGAGGAACTGGCAGCCGCCGCCGGGGCTGGCGCAGGTCTTGCAGCCCATTTCGGCGGCCTCGTCGAGCGTCATCGTGCCGTGGACGAAGCGTGCGCCGATTGTTTGCACGCGGGCGGTGTCTTCGCCGTCGCTCGTCGCAAGCATCACACCGCCGGGAACGAGGACGCCAGGTAGGTCGCGCGCGGACGCCAGCGCCATCATCATGGCGGGCAAGCCCTTGTCGCAGGTAGCTACGCCGAGGACGCCTTTGCGCGTCGGCAGTGAGCGGATGAGGCGGCCGAAGATTTGGGCGGCGTCATTGCGGTAGGCGAGACTGTCCATCATGCCCGGCGTGCCCTGGGTGCGGCCGTCGCAGGGGTCTGAGCAATAGCCGGCAAAGGGAATGTGGCCCAGCGACTTCAACTCTTCGGCCGCCGCCTTCATGAGCAGACCGACTTCCCAATGGCCGGTGTGATAGCCGAGGGCGATGGGTGAGCCGTCGGCATCGCGGATGCCGCCCTGGGTGCTGATGATAAGGAATTCGTGGCTGCCCAGCGATGCCGGGTTCCATCCCATGCCGACGTTCTGGCTCCAGCCGAACAGTTCACCGCTGGGGGCGTTGCGGAGAAGTTCCTCGGTCAGCGGCAGCCGGCCTTGGGGACCGGGGACGGTGCTATGGAAATCGAGCAATGCGGGGTCGGTTTCGACGAGATCGGCGAACGCGGTCGCGGTGGTGGCCATCGTGTCTTTCCGCTAGATGAAAAGGCAAGCGGGGCACGCGAGTCCCCCGATCACGATGCCATCTTAACAAATGCGTGAATGCACGCCTTCCCGTCAGCACAACTCTTCGATCAACTTGCCCTCGGAAAGGACCGAGATCGGCCGGCCCGAGCCGTTGACGTATTGCTGTTCGGTGTCGATGCCGAGGTGATGATAGACCGTCGCCAGCACGTCTTGCGGCGATTTGGGATTGGTCTTGGGAAACGCGCCCTTGGCGTCGGATTCGCCGACGATGCGGCCGCCCTTGACGGGTCCGCCCGCGAGTGCCGCGCTGAAGACATTGGGATAATGATCGCGGCCGGCGTCGTTGTTGACCTTCGGTGTGCGCCCGAATTCGCCCCAGGCGAGCGCGAGCGTCGATTCGAGCAGGCCGCGCTGTTCCAAGTCCTCGATCAGCGCGGAATAGGCTTGGTCGAAGCGTGGCAGGAAGCCCAGCTTGAGCGACTCGAAGCCCTTGACGTGCGTATCCCACCAGCGGAGATCGACGGTGACGAGACGGACGCCAGCCTCGACAAGGCGGCGTGCGAGCAGGATTCGTTGGCTCCACGCGGGAGCGCCGCAACGGTTGGATGCCTTTGGGTCAAACGGCGGCATGAAGCCGTAGCGTTCACGGATGCGCGCCGGTTCGCGGTCGAGGTCAAAGGCTTCCTCGGCGGTCTTCGACGTGAGAATGTCCCACGCGCGCTGGTGATAGCTGTCCAGCGCGTCGAGTTGGCCGGTGGCGTCAACCTCGCGGCGCATGGAATCGAAGCTGCCGAGGAGTTGCCGGCGTTCGCCCAGGCGATTGATGTCGATACCGGAGGGAAGCGAGAAGCTGGGGATGCGGAATGGACCGTCGTTCGCCGGATCGGCCAATGTCTCGAACGGCTTGTGCGCGACGCCCAAATGCGCGGAGCCCGCGCCCGGCACCATGCGCGGGATCATGACATAGGGCGGCAGGTGATCGCCGGCCCGGGCGAGCTGTTTGGAAACGATAGCGCCGCAACTGGGATAGATGTTTTCATCGGGGTTCGGGCCGGCGGGATAGCCGGTGAAGCAAATCTGGTCGCCCGAGGAATGGCCGGGGTCGTTGTGATAGAGACTGCGAACGATGGACCACTTGTCCATGATTTTCGCGCATTGGGGCAGGAGGTCGCAGAGCTGGACGCCGGGGAGCTTGGTGGAGAGGACGCCGAATTCGCCGCGGTATTCGGCGGGGGCGTCGGGCTTCGGGTCCCACATGTCGATATGGCTCGGGCCACCGCGCATCCAGAGGATAATGACGGAAGGCTGTCTCGCCGGCGTTGTATTGGCACGTGCCTCCAAGCGCAATAAGTCGGCAAGGCACAGCCCGCTCGCTCCGAGCATGCCGGCTTTCAGAAAACCTCGGCGATCAAGTTTGACCGTATCGTGCGGCAAGCGGCGGGACCCCATGTGCGCGCCCCCCAGCGGCGGGATGGAGTGGTGGGATAGTCACCACAATAGTACCCGCAACCGCGGCCAGCCGTCAAAGGAAAGATACCGGAGTGCCGGCGCTGAGATGCTCTTGCAATCGACCCTTCCCTTGTCATTATGGCGAGACGTCGCGATTTACACGCTCAATAACGGAGAGATTCGACATGGGAACCATCAATCGTCGCGGTTTCCTGCAATCCGCCAGTGCGCTCGCCGCCGCTGGTGTGGCCGTTACCGCGCATGCGGCACCGGTGGAGGAGAAGCCGCTGAAGTTCCGGCTGGGCATAGTCACGTACAACATCGCGGCGCAGTGGGATTTGACGACGATCCTAAGAATCTGCAAGAACGTCGGCGTGTCGCCGGTGGAGTTGCGGACGACGCACAAGCACGGCGTGGAACCGTCGCTGTCGAAAGAGGAGCGCGCGGAGGTCAAGAAGAAGTTCGCCGATTCGGGAGTTGAGTTTTGGGGCTGCGGGACGACGTGCGAATTCCACTCTCCCGACGCGGCGGAGGTGAAGAAGCAGATCGAAACGTGCAAGGAGTTCATTCAACTCAGCGCCGACCTGGGAGGGAAGGGTGTGAAGGTCCGGCCAAACGGATTGCCGAAGGATGTGCCGGTGGAGAAGACATTGGAGCAGATCGGCAAGTCATTAATTGAATGCGGGAAGGCAGCGGCGGACGCGGGCCTCGACATTTGGGTCGAGGTGCATGGGCCGGGGACGCAACACCCGCCGCACATCAAGACGATCATGGACGCCTGCGGGCACAAGAGCGTCGGGCTGACCTGGAACTCGAATGCGAGCGACATCAAGGACAAATCGGTGGCGGAGTACTTCAAGCTGCTCCGGCCGTATGTGCGGTCGTGCCACATCAACGAGTTGTGGAAGGATGCGGTGGGAATCTATCCATATCGCGAACTTTTTCGGCTGTTTCGGGAGACGGACTACGACCGGGTAACGCTTTGCGAAGTGGGCAAGACGCCCCCGGACGCGGCGACCGGGGAGGAAATGCTCAGGTATTACAAAGCGTTATGGACCGAGCTGACCAAGGGGTAAACCCCCGACCACCCTCACGGGCCCATCCGCTCCCCTCCTCGTACCCGCCCATGCCTATGCCGTGTCTCACGCATGTGCACACGCACGGCCTTCGTCGGAAGGCATTCGCATCAAAAGACTTATCCCCTGATTCGAGTTCGTGTCTCACGACAACGCGAGACACGGAATGAGTGACATTGGGTGACTTTCGCCTTCCGCTTGGCCATCAACCTGGTTTTTCAGTCGCGGGCGCTTGCCATGCTGCCCGACCATCGGGGTGGAAGAGCACGGAACCACTTCGCCACTGAGGGGCGAGAAATGGGCGTCCCAGAGCTGCATGTACCATCGCCTGGGCCAGGTTAGCTGTCGCTAGCGCCCGCAAGCCGACATAGGACGTGGTCAAGCGGGGATTCAGCTCGATGACGGAATCTTCGTTGCCATTGGGAGACTCGCCGAGCACGAGGTCAACGCCTACATAGCCGCGCAGACCCGACACTGACTCCACGACACGCTTCCCTAGAGCGACCGCCCGTTTGGCCAGGTCTGGAGGCAGCGGCAGGGCGCCGCCGAGATAGTGAAAGCGGCCATCGTTCGACAGTTGTTGCCGGCAGGGCGGCAGCGCGACGCTTCCTTCCGGTCCCATGAGAAACGCGACGCTGCATGCCAGGCCCGGTACGAAGGGCTGAACCACCAGTTCTCCCTTCCACCCCTCTCGCTCGGCTCGCGCCAGGCAGGATGCCATTTCGTCCCAACCACGGACCAAAAAGGTGGCCTGCGAACCTGCCCCGTAGCGGGGTTTGCACACAGCGGGCCAGGGCATGTCGCGGGTGAGCGGCGGGTGGTCGGCGCCGATGGTAGTCGGGGAAGGAATGCGGCACGCTTGGAAATGCTGGGCGACTAATAGTTTGTCGCCCGCCAAACGGACTGCGTCGGAAGACGGGCCGAGCAATTGACCGTCAGCTTGCTCCACCCAAGAACTGCGTTGATAGAGAAGGTCGTCGAATTCCGGCGCGATCACCAGGACGGCGTCGGCATGGCGTACGAGCTCGCGGAAAGCCAAGGATTCCTTGGACGGCTCGACGGCGATGCATTCGATGTTCAACGCCTCAAGAAGTGGGAACCGTTCGATCGCGTGAGTGCTCAGCATGGTGGTCAGGTAAACGTCGGGCAGGGAGGATAAATCCTCCAGTACGGCGTGGAGCATGGCCCAACCTTCTCCGTAGAGTGGCGTTGTTGCGCCATCGTTGCCGTCGAAAGCGGCACAGGCATACTCGTAGACGAAGAGATGCATGGGGGTGGGATACGAAAAGGGGCCTACCCGTGGCTACGGAGAGGCCGTCAACCGTTCGTGGCGTGAATCGTGTGATTTCTGTATGACGGATTTCCAATCCGTCCCGCCAACACCGGACGGATTGAAAATCCGCACTACTGAAACCAGGCAGTCGCTCAAGGTCGCGGAGTCCATCCGGTATCGACCGGGACGCCCTTCGGCAACGTCTTTGGGGCGACGTCAAAGTCCGGAGCGAGCAATGTCGGGCCATTCGACTTCGGCTTGCTAATGGGTGTGGGGTTGTCGAGGCCTACCTTCGGCATAGCAGCCCGGGCGGGGGCACTCGAAAAGCTGTCGCCCTCGCCGGAGAGCGGGACGAGGGTGACCGGTTTATCGGTCTTCGGCGGCAGCGGCGATGCCACATCGCTCTTGAAGGTCGCGGGCAGATCGGGCGCAGGTTTGATCGCGTTATTCAGGACGGAAGGCACCGCGGGGGCTTCATCCTTGGAAAGCAGCGGCATGGGGAGGCAGTCCTCTTCGGACTTGCCCGGTGCGTCGGAAGCCGGGTTGGCCCGTTCCCGCAGCGCGATCGCCGCTGCACGTTCTCTTTCATGATCGACCGCGCGCACGGCGCAGCATTCGGGTAGCGGCCCTTCGCCAATCTGAATGTTGTCGTGCAGCATGATCGTTCCCTTGGCGAACTCGAAGCCGGCGATGGCAGTGTTGTACTGGGCGATGAAGCTGAACTCGTTGGCGATGGCGTTGACGTAATTGTTTAGTGCGTTCTGGAACGCGACGCCGGTGTTGGGGCCCAGGTCTTCAAGGCCCAATTTGATGCGGCTATACTTGGCTTTCAGCTCGCGGTAATACGCCTCGCGCTGCGCACGCAAAATGCCGATCTGCGCGTAGAACTCATCCACGTTGCGGTATTCTTGGGCCAAGAAGCCGACCGCGCGTTCCTCCTGCTCACGAAGGACTCGGTAGCTGCGGGCGAGATTGAGTCGGGCGACGCGAACGGACGAATTGGCATCGCGGTAACCCAGCGGCATGTTGAGCGTAAGGCCGGCGGTCCAGCTATCGAAATGATCGGATGCCAGGCTGCGAAACGCATTGGAGTTAATGTCCGGACCGTCAAGACGGCTGCCCAAACCGTTGATGGTATAGGAGAAGTTCGAGCGTAAGTCAGGGAGTAGCAGGTTCTTCTGGTTGATCAGGTCGAGCTGGCGGAACTTGAGGTCCTGCCGCGCCAGCACTAGCTCGGGCCGCATCGCTAATGCCTCGCGCACGGCCTCGTCCCAATTCGGGTCGAATCGCGCGAGCGTCGGGGCGTCGGCCGGGACAAGGCGGAAGCCATCCTCGACGGGGATGCCCATCAGACGTCGCAGCTTGCGCTCGCTTTCCAGCACCTGTCCCACGGCGGTCAAGCGCTGCTGGCGGAATGTTTCATACTGGCCGCGGAATTGATCGAGCTGGTCGGAACGAATCTTGCCTCCCGTGGCCTGGGACGTGATCACTTTGAGAACCTGATAGGCCTGGGTCAACCCGGAGTTACGCGCGTAGAGGTTGTAATACGCCGCGTACAGGTTCCAGTACGCCGCCTCGACGTTCAGCAATTGCAAGTGGACAAGGCGTTCAAACTCGGCCCGCTCCTGGTCATAGCGAAGACGGGTGATGAGGATGCCTTCCACGCGCCCGCCAGTCGCGAAATTCGTTTGCTGGCTGCCGGGATGGCTGGCGCGGAGTTGGTTGATCTCGACGCCGAAACCTTGCAGCAATGGCTGTTCGAACTGGAATTGCAACGTCGGCGAATACGAGGGATTGACCCGGGCGTTCAGGTTCGTGAACTGGTAAGGCACGTCAAAGGTAATGCCGGCGATGCCGCCGGTGGGCAGAGGTTTGATCAGCGCGGTTTTGAATTCGGCGGCTTGGGTCCTGATGGAGTTGAAGCCCGAGGCCTGAATGGTCTGCAATGCCGAGCCGATGGGCTGATCGGTAGTGCTGAAGTTCAAGGCGCTTTGCAATACCGTGTCGAACTTCGCCTGTGATGCTTCGATGTCGGCGGCAACGATGGCGGGGTCGAGGCTAAAGGCGCGGATGGCATCGGAACCGGCCACGGTGCGGCCGGCGAACGACACCAAAGTATCATTGGGGCTGCCGGGCGCGCCGGGGTTTTGTGATCCGATGGTGCCACTCTCCAACGCGACCGCGAACGACTCGGCGAGGGTCAGATAGCGGATGGGACGCTCGGGTTGGGAATCGGTAGCCGGCGTCGCGACGAGCGTCTTTGCATCCGGCTCAAAAGCCACCTTGGGATCGGTTTCGACCCGAGCGGGCATGTCCAAATTCTTGGCGGACTCCAGGTCGCTCTCGCTCAAGTAGATCGGGTGCGAGCAGCCGATCGTCGCCGCCGAGGTGAGGAACAAACCCGCGATCAACGTTATCCAGCGCATAGGAATTACCCCGTTGAAACGAACCATCCCGCCGCGCGATGCCGAAGGCGTGCACGCGTCGCGTACCGATGTCCTTCCGTGCCGAAGGATCTGCGCGGCACGAGAGGGTAATGGCTATATCGGCTCTGACGGGTGTATCACTCAGGGAAAATATGCCGGTTGTGCCGAAGTTGCCGGTACAACGCTCGCCGCGAGATTGAAAGGGGGCAAACAGGGCAAGAACTCTCGACCCATTCGTCGTGGAGGATGGGCTTTCAGGACTGGGATGGGGGTTTATCCATCTGCCAACGCGGGGAAATGCCCACATAGGGCAAACCAAGGAGTTTCTTGATGCCGGCCCACTCGCCGACATCGTTGCCCTCTACATGGTGGCCAATGTATTGGAGAACATAGCCCAGCACGAGCGCGCCCAGGCCCCAAAACCAGTCGATCCTGGGCCAAAAGAACATTACAACGCCGGTAACGGCCGTGGGGATGCCAATTACATGGATGGCGAGGTTGAACGGATGACGGTGGCGCATGAGCCAGGCGCTCAAGCGCTTGCCGAGGAAACGCAGCAAGGGGCCTTTCATCGCGGTGGCAGCGGAGAGAGACTCGGCGAGGGTGAGGGGTTGGACCATGTGTCACCTGAAAGTAGTTTATCGATACTCACGATGTCAAGGCGCATGGTGCCACGGGTTCGGCACGCCCTGAGTCATTCGCGCCCTGCAAATCCGTGGTCCGGGCGTGCCGAACCCGTGCTTGCGCCAGCGGGTTCGCACGGGTTCGGGCCGCCGGTTCGGCAAGATTGAGAAGTCGTCGCGCGGGACTGGCGGCCCGAACCCGTGGCACCGTGCGCTGTGTCATTATGAGGGACGTTAGCCGCGGTACGCGGGACCGCGCGGTTCTGCGAACTGCGGTTAAACGCTGCTTATCACATTCGCTCGGGAGTTCGAATGCCCAATAGTTCCAGGCCTTTTTGAATCACGCGCGCCGTCACATCGCAGAGCAGGAGGCGGCTTTGGCGGAGTTCGGGCGTTTCGGCGTTGATCACATGACAGTTGTGGTTGAAACCGCTATACACTTTGCTCAGGTCCCAGAGGTAACTCGTGATCAAATGCGGGCGATAGTCCAAACCGGCCGCGTCGAGTGCCTCCTCGAATTTCAATAATTGGAATGTGAGCGCGCGCTCATACGGGCTCGCCAACAAGGGCAGGGGAGGTCGGCTGCGCAGCGTTGCGGAATCAACGCCGGCCTTGCGCAGGATGCTCTGATTGCGAACGTAGGCGTATTGCATGTAGGTCGCGGTATTGCCGTCGGTGGCGAGCATCTTGTCCCAGTTGAAGACATAATCGGATTCACGGTTCTGCGACAAGTCCGCGTACTTCACGGCGCCGTAGCCGACGGCCGAGTTGATCTGGTCGACTTCATCGGGCGATAGGTTAGGCGTTTCCTCGCCCCGGTCCTCCCGTTCCTTGCAGATTTCCGCGTATTTCTTAGCCGCGTGCCGGACTGACTCATCGAGCAGTTCCTCCAACGAGACGGCGCCGCCTTCGCTGGTTTTGATCGGTTTTCCGTCCGGACCGAGCACGGAGCCGAATGAGACATGTTCCAAAGCGATGTTGTCAACGCCCCAGCGGCGAGCGATGTCAAAAAGGTTCTTGAAGTGAAAGCCTTGCCGAAAATCGACGACGTAAAGCATGGCGTCGGGATGCCACTGGTCGATCCGGTACTTGATCGTGGCGAGGTCGGAGGTTGTGTAGGTGAACGCGCCATCACGCTTTCGAATCAGGGCGCGTGGTTTCTCCTCCTCGCCAAGAAAAACACCTATGGCATCTTGGGTCTTACGAGCGATTCCGCGCTCCTCGAGGCTGCGAACAACGTCGGCCAACATTGGGTTGTAAAAGCTCTCGCCGTGGGTGTGATCGAAATGGACGTCGAGACGTTGATAAATCTTGTCGATTTCCGCGAGGCACCACGGCATGAACTGCCTCCAGAGGCGGACGTTTTCATCATCACCCGCATGGAGTTTTGCAGTTTCATCACGGTATGCGCGAAGTACGTTTTGGCTGTTCGCCAGCTGTTCGGGGCTAAATTCACTGGCCCTTATAGGGGCATCCTCAACGGCTTCGGCCGGTCCACCGAGCTTGCGGACCAAGACGTAGAGCCGCACCATTTCCCGCACGGGGTCCGCCTTCAACGCTTCCTCATCGCGGAAGTGTTTGTAGCCGTAAAGGAGCATGCCGAACTGCGTGCCCCAGTCGCCAAGGTGGTTGTCGGTGACAACTGAGTGGCCAAGAAAGCGGAATAGGCGGGCCAATGCGTCGCCGATGATCGTGCTGCGCAGGTGGCCAACGTGCATGGGCTTTGCGACATTCGGGGAGCTGAAGTCAATGACGAGGGTTTTCTTGGGGTCGGCGAGATGAACGCCGAGGCGTGCGTCGGCCGCGCAGGTCTGGAGTTGGGCGGCAAGCCAATCGCTTTTGACGCGGAGATTGATGAAGCCGGGGCCGGCGATTTGGGGCGGGTCAAGTAGATCGTCGATCTGGAGCCGCGCTACGATGGTCTGGGCCACGTCGCGTGGCGATTTGCCGAGGATCTTGGCCATCGACATGGCGCAGTTGGCCTGGTAGTCGCCATGTTTGGCGTCTTGCGCGGGCTTGAGCATGGCGACGTAAGGCGCGGGATCGTCGACCAGGCCGGCAAGGGCGTTATGAAAGCGCTCTTGGAGAATTCGCTGTAGGTTCATGAGACGGACACGTACCCGGCCGCACGAAGATAATGCACCACTCGCGACGATGGCATGATCGTCATGGCTTACAGCCAGGTAGAGGATATCGCGGGAAGGGAGGTTCGCCAAGCCAATCAATCTTCCGAAGTATTGGAGACTTCGGAAGATTGGTTAGTAGCGTTCCCAATCCACGCGGGCGGCGTCGGCCCAGAGGTCTTCGAGCGCGTAATAGCCGCGTGCGTTTGTGTCGAAGACATGGATGACGATGTCGCCGTAATCCTGTACGACCCACTTGCTCGCCTCGTAGCCCTCGATGCCGAGGCGGCGCTCGCCTTCGGCGTGCATGGCGGCGTCTACCTCTTCGGCAATGGTGTGGATTTGCCGGCGGCTCGCGCCGGTGGCGATAACAAAGTAGTCAAAGAGGGGTGTTAGCTCACGCATGTCAAGGACCATGATATCGCGGGCCTTGTTTTCCGAGGCCACCCGGGCACAAAGACAGGCATGCTCGAGGGTCGTTCGGGGGGTGATGAGTGTCTGTTCCGGTCTGGCCGTTGCGATCTTCAATGGACCTCCTCCCAATAGATAGAGGGTTGCGGGTCGGGAGGCCGGCCAGGATCCACAGCGGGGCGCGAAAGGGTTCGCTTGCCGTGTTATCGTGGGTCACCTCCCATCGGGACGACGAACGCCAGGAGAACTTGTAACCACTCCCCATTTGCCGGCAGGGCGACCCGACTCGCGGAGCAAATCGGCGACCCTTCAAGCGAGTCTCCACAGCATTATAATCGCCTACCTTACCGGGGCGCGTCAAGAAAACAGTCTTTTTCCAAATTCGTTAATTCGCCTACTACGGCGCCGCGTCACGGCACGACCGGGACAACCTACCCAGCGCCAGGCGCGGGCTGAGGCCACCTTAACTATTCGTCCAGACACTACTCGGCTCGGGAGGTTCACGGAGGGACGCAGCGAAGAAGGAGCGCAACGGCGAGGCATGGGGAAGCATCCAGCGAAACGGCAGGCCAGTGGACTGGTGACGACAGAAATGACGTGCAACTGGTCTGGCACCGTGCGGCGCCCACAGCTATAGTCCGCCGCGCGCTTGGTCGGTGGGACGGAGACTGGTCGAGCGGAGAAGACGATCTCTCGGATTCGCCGGTCGCCTTTCGAGTCTGGAGCCGATGGCGCGCGGAAGAAAACATCTCTCTCACGGAGCAGGGGAAGGATCATGCGCAAGTTTTTTGGTTACGCGGCTCTCGTGGTCGCGGCAGGCGCGGTGTCGGCCTATAGCGCCGGCTGGTACGCAAACAATCATACCGACTCGACTCTGGCTCGGTGGCTGCGCACGTCGAACGCAACCATCACCGAGGGCGATCCCTGGGGCCCGCTCGCCGAGGCA
>Ga0207158_1019_pt3 | contig 11985 bp, 14 predicted proteins | sample Alteio_BWMinHeat_22_FD_153512 | JGI IMG/M metagenome (GOLD analysis project Ga0207158, IMG submission 153512) | Enriched cells from forest soil in Barre Woods Harvard Forest LTER site, Petersham, Massachusetts, United States -... | ecosystem: Environmental > Terrestrial > Soil > Temperate forest >... | reverse complement strand
GGGTCTCCTCCCCCGCCCGAAAATGAGTGACACCTGTCTTTGGTTTCTTACAAGGGGAGAGGGAATATCAAAACCCCGGCCTTTTGGGCCGGGGTTTTTCATGTTATCTGTGGATCCCCCGCCAGTGACTGCGGGGGATGACGAATCAATCGATCAGGAACAACCCGAGGTAGTCCCGCAGGTATCGCACTTGAGGCAGGTGCCGTTGCGGACCATGGTGAACTGTCCGCATTCACGGCAGGGGTCGCCTTCGTAGCCTTTGAGGCGGGCCTGGCGGGCTTTCTCGATCGCCGAGGGCTGAAAACCGGCCGGTTTGAAACCGACGATGGGATTGATGGGCGTCTGGGAAGCGGGCGATACCGACGGCCCCGTTGCGGGCGCGGCGGCGCTGTTTGAAAGGTGGGCCGATTTCGGCATCGAAGGATGCGGTGCCGGGCCCAGCTCTTTAGGATCGACCACACGCTCGCTGACCACTTCTTCGTCCGTGAAATCCGGCTGCTGCACGCCGGGATCGCCCACGGAGGAGGCCCGCAGGTCTTCGGCGGTGACCTGGGCAAGGTCCTGGCGATCGAGATACGAAATCGCCAATTCGCGGAAGATGTAATCGATGATCGAGGTAGTCATCTTGATCTGCGGGTTGCCGTTGACCATGCCGTTCGGTTCAAAGCGCGTGAAGACGAAGGCTTCCACGAACTCTTCCAGCGGCACGCCGTGCTGCAGGCCGAGGGAGATGGCAATCGAGAAGCAGTTCATCAGGCTGCGGAAGGCGGCGCCTTCCTTATGCATATCGACAAAGATCTCGCCCAGTCCGCCGTCTTCGTACTCCCCGGTTCGCAGGTAGATGGTATGGCCCCCGATCGATGCCAGGCACCCCCGAAAAGGGGACTGTCCCTCACTAAATTAGTTGCACTGAACCCCCTTCGGCGGAGTTAAAATATCACTAAACGCATCAGAAATCCCCACCCACCCAAGGAGGCGCGCCATGGTGACAACCAACTGCTTAGAATTAACGGGTAAAGGCAATTGTACGGTGCCGCTCAGCGGCAATACCGCCCAGGAATTGCAGCAGAACGTATTCAAGCACGCACAACAGGATCATGCGGACGTCGTCAAAACCATGACACCGTCCGATCAAGCGAAGATGGTTCAACGAATCCAGGAAGTGTTTAACAAGAAGTCCGCTGCGGCCGCAGCCTCTCGAAGCTAAGTCAGAAATACGTCAGTCGCCGCTTGTTCCGGAAGTGCCCGGCGTGTGATCGCCCGTGCCCATGTTGGGAATTCCTGCATTGCCGGGGCCATGGGAATCCGGGCTCTCCGGCAATCCGCTGGTGTCGTTTGTTACCCCCGAATTGCCAGGAGGACCATTCGTCGAGCCAGGTCGGGGTTTGTGCTTGCGATGATGCTGCAGCATCTGGGTCGTCGTGCCGGTCGAAACAACCTGATTATTTATGGCGGAGGCCGAATCCGGAGTCATATCGGCTCGGGCGAGTACAAAAGGGATGGACAAACTGAGAACCACCCCAAAGGCCGTCGATTTAGCCTGTGTCGGGTTCATGATTTTTGCCCTCCTAGCCAATTAGACACCCGAAAGAGGCTGGGGTAACGCGACCCAGGGTGATTTAGAACAATTTACACATTATTTTTACTGTTGCAATTCCCGCCTGCGTACGTACCCTTACTCCATGATGTCACTTGGCCGATGGCGCTGGCCTTTGATCGTTCTCCTACCTTTAAGTGCTCTGGCCGGACTGATCTGGCATAGCGATGTACGTCCTGTATTTGAATCAAGCGTAACCCTGGGCTGGACCGGGGGCGCAGTCATCCCCCCCGCGGAATTGAGCCGGATCTCATCGCAGCAAAGTTTGCGCGTTGTTCGGATCCCGGGCCACCCTCTTGATATTATCCTGACGGCCCAGGCCGATCGGCCGAAAGATGCCAGCGCATTCGTGCACAGGAGCGCGCAGGCAGCTGTTGCGGGGCAGCTCGTAAAGCAAAAATCCGCGCTGCATAAGCAAGCCACAGCGCTCGACGCACGCATTGCAGAATTATCCGCGCATGAGGTGAGTCTCAAAAACGATTTCATAAAAGCGCTCCGACCTGCACGGCCCGGGACGTCCAAACCCAATCCAGCCCTGCTGGCTGAACTGGAGAATCTGAAAAACCGCCGACATCTCTTGATCGAGCGCTTCCCTCTTCATCCGGAGATTCCGCAGCTCGCCCTGCAGATTCAGAAGCTCCAAGCCCAGGCCCGTGCGCGTCCATCGGCACGCCCCGATCGCAGCATTCTCCCTAAGATGGGCCGGGCGATGGCTGAACTGAGAATTCAGATCGATATGTTGACCTTACAGAAACAAGCGCTCACGGCAACCGAGCCGGCTCTGCGATCCGCCTGGGTGGTCAGGCCGGGTGTTCAAGAACCACGTTGGCCGGGCCGGGTTGAGGGATGGCCTCTCGGCGCGGGCGTCTTGGCCGGCCTCTTTCTGATTGGATTTTTTGTAACCAGAACAATCCCGCAGGAACGTCCTGATGCGTTCGCGGATGGCCTGTGGAGAATGCCTTCGGCCATTCCGCTGGCCGTTGTCCCCTCGGACGACAAAGAACTGCAGAAGGCCCCCTGGCAGGTTCCCGAGGATCCCGCCAGCCAGGAAGCCGCCTCCTTATATGACCAGTGGCTGGCGTTGGTGAAAGACCTGTACGAACCCGCCCCGACGCCGCCCCAGGGAATTCTGGAAATCGTCGATCCGCTGCTTCAGAAGACTTTCCAATTCCTTTCTGCGGGACAGGAAGCGCTCTCGCGATGCCTCGCCCGGACGATTAAACCGGGAGAGCTGACCTCTCACGTGGCCCACACGGTTCTGATGGCTTTGATCGGGACGATGGAGGCCGGAGCTTCTCAGGAACATGGACGCGCCATGGCCCTAGCAGCGCTGTTCCATGACCTGGCGCTCGTGCCTCGCCCCGCGACGGCGCTCCAGGACGTCGGCTCCGAGATCGGCCGTCTGTCGGCCGTTTTGGTTCCGAAGATTCCGGGCCTGACGCCCACCCTCACGGTGATGATTCAGGACATTCTGGTCGGCATGGACGAATTCAAACAATCCATGTGGCAGAATGTCCCGCCGGAAACAAATTTTGAGCCGCTGGCTAACCTCCTGCGCCAAGTTGACCGTTTCGAAAAAGTGATGCAAAAGCAGAGCATCCGCGTTCAACGACGCCTCACCCAGCGCGTCAGCGTGTAGAATAGAGTCATGTCGTCCTCCGGAAACAATCAAAAAAAGCTTATTGTCGCGATCGGTTTCCTCCTGATCGCGGTCCTGTTGGGCTGGGAAGCGTGGAAGAGGCTGGGGACCGCTCCAAAACCGGTCGCGGCACCACCCAACTTGCCTCCGATCGAACAGCCGCTGCCGATCGGGCGTGAAGCGCCGCCCGCTCCCGCAGTCCCCCATGTTCAGAAACCACACATGGCAGCCGCCAAAAAGGCGCACCCTATTTCGGTCGCTACTCCCGCGGTGCCTCATCCGCTTGTCCCGACCGCGCCGGGCGTCCCTCCGAATTTGCCCGTTGTCCCGGCGGCCCCGCCTCCCGTGACACCGACGGAATGGCAGGGAAAAGACACTTCTGTCACTCATTCGGGTCAGGTAGTCATCCGCAATGATCACCAATGGATCTCGTTCTGGGCCGAACATCACCCCGATGAAGCCGCACCGGATGTCGATTTCACCCGCAACATGGTCATCGGCGTATTCTCAGGCTCCCGGCCCGCCGATCAATTTGCGATCCAGATTGTGAACGTCCGGGCTACGTCGAACAGCGTGATCGCCGAATACCGTGAAGTACTGCCGCCCACCGGGACATTCGCGGTGAACGTGAGCGTTTATCCCTATGACATCAAAGTGATCCCCCGCACGACTCTGCCGGTGAAATTCAACCTGGTCGCTCCTCTGCAGCGATGAGGAAACTCTGCGAATGATGATTTCCACGATCCTGTCGTTCTTGATTCTCTCGCCGCTCATAACGCTCGGGCTGCTGATCTTGAAAGGTTTGCCCTCGTTCACGGCGGGCCATAATCTGCAGTTGGTGCTTTGGGTCTATCAAGTCACCTGGGTTCCGGCATTGATGTCGGGGATCCTGCTGTCATTTGTCCTGGCCGCCATCCGGCCCTGGATGAATTTCTTTACCCGGCCTTACGATTTTGGACGCTGCTTTTCTTTGGGGGCGATCTCCGGCGCCCTGGCGGAAGCCTTCTGCACCTGGACATACCGTGCTTTATCACACCGCCCTTTTTCCAGTTTCTGGATAGCGGGGGCCATGATTTCCGGCGCGTTGGCCGGGGCCGGAATCACGGCGGTTTTGCTGCGGCGGAAAACTTGATCGAGGGGGATTATCGATGGCACGAATTCTTGTAGTAGATGATGATAAAGACATAATCGAAGTGGTCAAGTACGTGGCCTTGAAGGATGGTCATCTCGTTCTCGAAGCCGCGAACGGACGTGAAGGGCTGGAACGCGCGACCACGCAGCAACCGGACGTGATTATTCTGGACATTATGATGCCCGAAATGGACGGCTACACATTGAATAACCGGCTTCTATCTGACCCGGCCACGCAGAACATTCCGGTGATTATATTGACGGCCAAAGGGCGGATGCGCGAGGCTTTTCTTCCGGCCACCAACGTGCGCGCGTATATGGACAAACCCTTTGAACCCACCGCGCTGCAGGAACAAATTCAGACCGTGCTCGCTGAGAAGACTCGTCGTTGAGGCATAAAACACTGTCTTAGCCTGCAAATTTATTTTGTCCTCTATTTGACTCGATAAATCAACCTGAATTGATCTGCCTATAAATAGTCTTGTTGCATTTTTTCCGGAACGGAGCTTAAATAGTTCTGTCCTACCGTCATGCCGTTCCTGGGGGTGTTGTTATGGAGCGTGCTCTTCCGAATCAGTCCGCTGAAGCCATCCTGAACGATCTTCGAAGCGATACGCAGTCTGGAGCTAATGAAATGGCGGCCAAGGCAGCACAATGCTTTGTGGCCCTCAGTTGGCAACGGGTCTCCAGTCCGGCCGTCTATGCCGACCAAATGACCAGCCTGGGCCAGGAGATCATCGCGGCGCAGCCGACCATGGCCTCTCTTTTCAATTTAGTGAATCGAATCCTCTCCGAAACGGAGGAGGCGCGCCGCTCCGGCTCCGTCGACAACCTGCAGCGAGCGCTGCGGGACGCCGTTCAGCGTTACGTCGAATCCACCCATTCAGCGCTTGAAAAAATCGCCGGGTATGGCGCGGGCCTGCTGCCCTCGCCCTGTACCGTGATGACGCACAGCTCCTCAAAAACCGTCGTCGGCATCCTCCGCGAAGCCTCGCGAACCGGAAAATCTCTTCAGGCCATCGTCACGGAATCGCGCCCCTTCTGCGAAGGTCGCGAGCTGGCGCGCAATCTCGGCCAGCAGGGAATCACGACGAAGGTTGTTCTCGATGCGGCCATCGCGCATTATGTGCGCGAGGCGGATATCATCATTGTGGGGGCGGACCGGATCGCCGAACAATCATTCCTGAACAAAGTGGGCACGCTTTCCCTGGCGATGGCGGCTCATGAAGAACAAGTTCCTTTCTATGTCGCCGCCGAGACGAGCAAGCTGTTGTCCGCCGGTCTGGCGCCTATCGGTCCGGTCCTGGAAGCCACCGAACAGCGCCAGCGCGAAGAATGGATGAATGTGGAACTCGTCTATTCGCTTTTTGAAGAAATCCCGAACCGCTGGATTTCAGGAGTGGTCACGGAGGAAGGCATCATTTCCATGAATCACCTGGCGAAATATTTCCGCCAGTTTCAGGTATCACCGAGCCTCACCCGCCGCGATGCGGCGGTAACGCATGCTTGACACACACAGAGGGGTCTCCCAGGGAGGTGGGCCATGGCAACCGACCAAATTGAACTCTTGACGCGTGAGAAAAATCGGGATGTTCAGCATGTCTTAAGCAATCTGTCGGTCAGACAACCGGTCCGTCGTGAGGACCGACGGCAGACGGAATCCATGCTGGATTCCGTGGCCAAGGAAGCGGAAGAAATGTCGCCTCCGGGGGAAGGTCCCACAGTAAGAGCCTTCTTGACCGGGTTAAGCTGGACGGCGTACGCATTAGCCATTGGCGCGGTCCTATTTCTTACCTGGACTGCAGGAGGCGGCATCGTCAAATACCTGGCCATCAAGTAGCCAGGACCATAGGCAAAAGTTGCATCGAGACGACCCAAAGAACTTGCGCGCATTCTTTGGGTCGTTGTTTTTCATGCTATAAACTACCCTTGAGTTCCAACCGAGTGATCAGGCGTTTTATTCCCTTTCTGCTGCTGGGTGGCTTGAGCGTGACCACCGGCTGTGTGGCTCTGCCCCGCCCGGAGACTCCCGTAAGCACCCATCCCAAAGCGCCGGCGGATTTTCCACGCCGAATCGCTGTCCTTCCGGTGTCCAACCAGGCGGGCGACCCGGACGGAGCCGTCATTTTGCGCGGGCTGGTGATTCACAAGCTGGAAAGAGACCTGGGGTATCTGGTCCAGAAGCCGGACGACACGGATCAAATCATTCATGACCGAACGCTCACCGGACCGGAAATTCCTATCCAGGTGGCGTTGGCCAGGCAGGATCGGCGCGTATTGACGTCCTGGCTGGGAGTGGATGGGCTTCTCCATGGCGAGCTGCTGGCTTTCAACCGCGCCAAGCTCACGATCTATGTTCGATCGCAGGTTAAGGCGCACTTCTGGTTGACGGACTCGACCGGCAAGACAATCTGGGAGGTCGAGAAGGACTCAGACAATGGGAATCTCAGTTTGGGCGGTGGCGGCGCATCCCTGGACAGCGCCCTGCAGGCCAGCGGCATCCCGCCCGACGTCGTCGATCGCATCCGGAATTCCCCCCTGGGAGAAGACACGCTCGCCGTCGTAGACGATGCTTTTTCGACCTTTCCCAAACCGTAAAGCGGCGTAATGGGTTGGCCTGAAAGGCCCAGTATTTCCCACCATAAAAGAGTCTATATTCCCCTTGCCAGCCAAGGCTCCTCCGTCTAGACTTGGTAATGAGGTCTCATGAGAAAGCCCCTCCAACCAAAGACGATCGCCTTTTGCTTTGGCGTCGCCGTCACGATCCTTTTCTGGATTAGTCTGGCGTCCTACTGGAGCACACATCAACTGGTTCAATCGTTCGATGCCGTGGCGCAGGCGCATCAGGCGCTTGAAAAGCTTCAACATGTTGAAGTGCTCATGGAATCAGCCGAATCCAGCGTTCGTGGTTATGTGATCACCGGCGAAACTCAACGTCTCGATGCGTACCGGTACGCGAAGCTGGTGATCCCCTATGAGCTTCAGCAGGCCGAAGAGATCATATTGCCGCGTTTTCACCAGCAAAAATCCTTTGATCGCTTGAAAGCGTTACTTTCGGATCACCTGGGTTACCTGGCGACCACCGTGGCCCGCCGCCGCGAACAGGGGTTCGACGCCTCCGCTCGATGGATTACAACCGAGGATGACGCTTCCAACCGCGACGCCATGGAACGGCTCTTGTCGGAATTGGAGCAGGAAGAGCGCGCGCAGCTGCGCCACCGATGGAATTTCACTTTTGAACATTCTCTCCAGACGAAAGCGGTCCTGGTTTTGGCGACCGGCGTCGGGCTGGCTCTGCTGACGTGGGGACTCGGGCTGCTGCGGCGTGAACGAGACGACCGGCGCCAGGCGGAAAACGCCACGCAGCGCACGGAAACTTTTCTTCATTCCATCGTGGAACGCATTCCCTACATGATCGAAGTGAAAGAAGCCGAGAACCTGCGCCTGACGCTGGTCAATAAAGCCGCGGAGGAATGGCTGGGACGATCCCGCGATGAATTGATGGGAAGCAACGAATTGGACCTGCGCCCGCGCGAACAGGCCCAAGCGTCGATGCAGAAAGACCGTGACATATTACGGGAGGGTCGGCCGACGGATATTCCCGAAGAACCGTTTATCGTCGAAGGCAAGGAACAGCGCATTCTGCATACACAGAAAATTCCCCTGCCCGATGAAGAGGGGAACCCGGCTTTTCTTCTGTCAATCTCCGAAGACATCACCCAGCGAAAGCAGGCGGAAAAGATGGTCGAGATGTCGCGTGATGCGGCGCTTGAATCCGCGCGCCTAAAATCGGAATTTATATCCAACATGAGTCACGAAATCCGCACGCCCCTGAGCATCGTCCTTGGAATGACGGCCCTGCTCCTGGACACCACGCTGACGCCCGAGCAGCGGCGCTTCGCCTCCACGGTGCAGCACGCGGCGGATAACCTGCTGAATCTATCGAAAGGCATTCTGGATTTCTCCAAAATGGAAGCCGGCACGTTCGCGCTCGAGATGCAGGAAGTCCCCCTCCGTCAGGTCATTGAAAGCGTCCTGACCATGCTGCGCGAACAAGCCAAAGCCAAGACTATCGGTCTGGCCAGTCTGATTCCGGACAATATTCCTTTGGTCGTGCAGGGCGATCCCATACGGTTGCGGCAGGTGCTGACCCAGCTCGTGGGAAACGCCGTCAAATTCACCGAGCGAGGCGAAGTCATCATCCGTGTCACGCAGACCCGGCAATCGGATTCCCAGGTATGGCTGCACTGGCGAATCAGTGATACCGGCATCGGCATTCCCGAAAAAGCCCAGAAACATGTGTTCGAGGCCTTCCGTCAGGCCGACGGTTCGAAAACGCGTCGCTTTGGCGGTACCGGGTTAGGACTCACGGTGTCCAAACGCATCGTGGAGCTGATGGGCGGTGAGATCGGCTTTGAAAGTGTGGCGGGACAGGGCTCGACGTTCTGGTTTACCATCCCCTTCAATAAACGTCATATTCACGGTCCGACCGTCCAGGTTTCCTCGCTGCCATGGACGCGGGCGCGTGTCCTGGTGGTGGATGAAAATGAGACCGCCCGTCAGCTCCTTCAAGAACAGTTGCGTACCTGGGCCTTGGCCAGCGAGCAGGTGTCAAACGGCCAGACGGCGCTCGATGTGCTTCGGCACGAGAAAAAAGCCGGCCGTCCGTTCCCGATCGTGATTCTGGACATGCATCTGCCGGATATGGATGCGGTCGCTTTTGCGCGGGCGGTCAAGGCGGATGAGGCTTTGGCGGGAATAAAATTATTGGTGATGGTGAACGGAGCGGTTCCGCTGGAGGAATCGACGGCCGCTTCTCTGGGTATTTCCGGATGGATCGCCAAGCCGTCCAGCCCGGATGAGCTTTATGAACGCCTCGCCGCCCTCATCGAACCGCTCAATCCTGACCACCAGCACGCTGCGTGAGCATGCGTTCCTGCTCACGCGGCGCGGCTTGATCAAGGCCAGCCATAGCCGGCTCCGGACGTTGCTTCCGGATTATCTGAAACAGCCCACGCCCAACAGGCCCCGGGGAGACACGCCGGATCCGCGTATTGATCGTTCGAATCGATGCCCGCCTCGTCGGCGCAGTTAAAAATAAGCTTATAGTGCGTTCCATCCGATAAATAAACATAATTCCGGAAGTAAGTCCCCGCACAACCGCCGGATTGATCGGTGGAGGTTCCGGGCAGAGGATCCAGTGGCAATATATCGTAATACGTGGGGGATATGCCGGGGATATAACTGGAGTTGACCTGCAAGGGGCTGCCGGCCAACCCTGAAGCAAAGTTGGAAAAATCGTCCTGATACACGGCGACCACGGTGGTGCCGGGGCCGCTCGTAGGGTAGGCGCCGGTATCGGCTTTGTAGAGCTCTATGACACGCTGCATTTCCGTCAACGCGTTAATTCGCCGCGCATCGCGAACTCTCCCCAGAATATACGGTAAAGTCTGGCTGAAAATAAAGGCGAGGATCCCCACGACGGCGACCACCACCATCAATTCGAGCAGCGTAAAACCGCGGACGGCGCGCTTCATCGGATTCTTTCGTAGTGGCCGTGTTCGGGGACCATGCTGAGTGTCACCGTTCCCTGATCAGCGTCCTCCAGAACTAATTGGTTTCCTCGAATTGCCCCGTGAATACCTTTGACATAACTCTTGCTGGAAAGGCTTCCTTGCAAGAGGTGCCCTCGACGGTAGATATAGCGCTGTCCGCTGTTCCTGAGCACCGCGATGACGCCTTCACTATCGCGGAACCATCCCACAAGTTGAAAAGCCCTGAGTACCGGGCGTTCTTCCACCAGCATACGGCTGAACTCGGAAACATCTTCTTTTGGAGGAATATAAATCGGTGACGGCCCGCCAGATACCGCCCCAGGGTAAGGTCCCGCGCCGGCTGGCCCCGGGGACGTCCCGGCTTGAACGGGGGATGCGGAGGCGACCCGTCCCAATTCTCCCGAGGGCCGTTCCACCGCCATACCATGAAGGGCCTTCTGCATTTCTCTAAGAGCTTGAATCTGGCGGGCCCTGGCATTCGGATTATCGTAGGCATGGTCCATGGCATGCGCGAGCATTTCCAGCCGATCCAGGTTTTCAGGAGCGTCTGTAATAATCAGGCCGTTGGTCCCGGCATCCGGCAGCACATAGCCGTCGCTATGAATGGTCTGCAGATAATTCTCCAAGGCGGGAATGAGATCGGCCGGGTTGGCCTGGAGGAGCCTGACGGTACGGATTTTCTGGCCCGCGACGACCGTATGAACCCGCTCTTTGGTCGCCTCGGACTTCGCCCACGGCCATTTAAGCCCAAACAGTGCGTACGCCGGCGTGACGGCGATCCAGACAATCAGCGCAGCTCTACGGAAAGATAAATCAAGCGCAGGCATTTTCGATTGAGCGCTTAAATCATATCAAAAAGAAATTCCGTCATTGACCTGTAACATTTTCACGTTAAACTAAACCTATGCGAAACGTCCCCGTACTCCTGGGCCTTCTGATCGTGGGTCTCTCCGCCTCTCTCCAAGCCGATAAAATCATCATGAAAAACGGCAAAATCTACCAGGGTCACATCATGGGAGAAGGCAACGAAACGATTCTGATCAGTAACCCTCCTCTGGACCCGCAGCCGCGATTTATCGAAATGCGGGATGTTCTGACCATTGTCCACGACACGCATCCCCAACCGCCCTCAAGCGAACCCGACCGCTATTTCATGGTCGAAGGCGGCCTCGGCGGGAGCGTTTACTCCGCTGATCTGATCACCCTTCATCCGGCGGCTTCGCTGCACCTGGAAGGCGGGGTGCGTTTACATCCGCTGGTGGAATTGGACGCCGACCTCGATTGGACGCCGGCCGTTTCAGGCCGCCTCGCCATTTCCGATGGCACGACGCTGCGCGGGTACGAAAGCTTCTATGCCTACAATGGCGGCTTCAGCTTGCGAATTTTTCCCTTTTACGCGCTTAAACTGGGGCCCCTGGAACCCTATGCCATCACGGGCTTCCAGTGGAACCGCCTCCTACCGAAAGCGTCCAGCGATTTCCTCACCGGCACGTCGCTGGAAGGCGGCATCGGCGCGCTCTATCCCATCGTGGGTAATCTTTATCTTGATGCGCGATTTGTTTACCAACATACGGTGTATGACAAAGTTCAATTTAATTTGCAGGAAGGAACGCTTACCTCCGACATTCACATTCCGACGTACAGTATTCTCACCGCGTTGTCCTATCGTTTTCTTTAAAAATACGCTATAACGATGCGGATTCCGATGAAAATCCGGGACGGATTTACGCTCATAGAACTGATGATTGTGGTGGCGATCATCGGGATTCTCGCCGCCATCGCCATTCCTCAATTCGCGAGCCTGCAGGCAAAATCGCAGGAGGCCACAACCAAGGGGAACATTGGCACCATCCGCTCAGCCATTGCGATTTATTACGGTAATACGGAGGGAGAATATCCGTCGGACGATCTGGCCTCGTTGACGATTTCTCAAAAATACCTGATGGCGATCCCCTACGTGCTGCTGCCTCTCACGATGAACAGCCCGGGGCACCCAAAAATCAACGGTGTCCGGACGGGACAATTGCCCGGTGCGAACAGCGATGCGGTGGGCGGGATCAACG
>Ga0207158_1221_pt1 | contig 11991 bp, 10 predicted proteins | sample Alteio_BWMinHeat_22_FD_153512 | JGI IMG/M metagenome (GOLD analysis project Ga0207158, IMG submission 153512) | Enriched cells from forest soil in Barre Woods Harvard Forest LTER site, Petersham, Massachusetts, United States -... | ecosystem: Environmental > Terrestrial > Soil > Temperate forest >... | reverse complement strand
CGCTGACCGCCTTGTCGTACTCTTTCAAGGCTTTGTAGACGTTGCCCCGGTTGAAGTAGGCATCCGTCCATTTGGGATCGAGGCGAATGGCTTCGCCATAGTCGCCGACGGCTTGGTCGTAATCCTTTTGGGCCTTGTGGGCATTGGCACGGTTGAAGTAGGGGGAACTCCATTTGGGATCGAGGCGAATGGCATCGCTGTAGTCGTTGATCGCCTTCTTGGTTTCCTTGAGGGTCTTGTAAACGATGCCTCGATTGTAGTAGGTGAGCGCGTCCTTCGGATCGAGGCGGAGGGCTTCAGTGTAATCACGGATCGCCTGATCGTATTCCTCGAGTTCATCGTAGATTTTGCCGCGGTTGCTGAAGAAGACTGGAGTAACCGGATCAAGACGGATCGCCTCATTCAAGTCTTTGAGCGCTCGTTCCAGCTCGCCCTCCTCTTGCCAAGCCCGCCCGCGGCGCGCGAAGGCAAAGGCGTCCTTGTTATTGGCGCGAATCCGCTCCGCGAAATAGGAGAGTGCGTCGTCGACAACAACCGCCTGCTCCCGGTCGAACCACCCTTCGACGCCGCGATGCCGCACATTCAGCCAGGCATCGTCTTCGCGAAGCACGGTGTAAACCAGGTCGGTCAACTCGGCGAGGTAGATTTGCTTGCCCGCATCATCGCTGTGGCCGATCCGAACGCCGGCCTTCTTAATCATGATTCGCTTGCCGACCCAGGAGCCGCCGTCGTCGGCGCAGGCCGCGGTTGGCAACAGCAGAGCGGCAAACAGCATGGAAAAAAAGATTGGCGCCGGCCGACGAGAATCTAGCCGCATGAAGATGCCCTTTCACGGTTGTTAGTGGTCACGCCGACGAGCTGGGGCCTTGCCCCCCCCTCGCTTTTGTCTGACCCCTGACTCCTGATTCCGGCCCGTTACCGGCCGATGCCGATCAGCTTGCTCAGGGTCGCCCAGGAATCCTTGCGGACGCTTTCGTATTGGGCGGCGTCCTCGTCCCTGCCGGTGTCCCAGTAGGTTTGCAATTCCTTTCCCTGTTTGCGGAGGAGAGATGACAACAGGCGCATCTGTTCCAGGCTCGCGCGATCTTCCTTGTCCAGATCGATCTTGTCGAGTGCCGCGAGTTTGCGGTCCACCGAGTTGAGCAGCGCGAGGACCGAGTCGAGAACCTTGTAGGCGTCTTTTTCGGTATACGTGCCCTTGGCTTTGCCATCGGCAATGAGGCCGATGTTGAGGTACGTCTGGTAGCAATGAGCCGACGTGAGGGCGCCTAAGGTTTCCAGGAGTTGCCGGCGCTCCTCGATGCCTTTGGCGGCTTCGCCCTTGGTTGGGACGGCTGGCGCCATGGCAGCGTCGGCCGATTTATGGCCGTCGTTCGCCCTATCCTCGACTACGAGTTTTGGCGCCTCGCCACCCGGTGGACTATCGCTGGCCTTTGGCGCCTGATCATCGGCCTTGGCAACCTCGTCAACGGGTGGAGAGCCGTTCTTGTCCGACCCCGTGTTCGCAAGAAGAAACACTCCGCTTCCCGTTACAGTTCCCAGGATGGCAATGATCAAGAGCGTGCGTTTCGAGAGCCCGCGGTTCATAAGTCACCTCGTAGACGGTGCTGGGTTTGTCACGGAAGGGGTTCTAATCAGACGGTAGGCGCGCCGCCGGGTTTGAGCCCGGCGGCGCGCGAACGCCCTTTCCCATCGAAATTAGCCTTTGCCTTTGCCCTTGCCGATCGGCAAACGGCCCTTCAGGTTCTGTGGCGCGGGAATGGCGGGCTTATGGTCAAGGATCGGCGCACCTTTTCCTTTTGCGTCTTTACCCACGTCGCCAAGAGCGGGATGGTTGGCTTTCTTGCCCCCCAATGCGCCGATCTGCTTCCCAGGGTCGCCATTCTTGGCCACGTTGTGCCCGTTGCCGCGATCGAAATGGTCGCCAACACGGCGGTCATCCGTGCTCCTCTTCGCGACGCCGTCGCGATCGTGTCGGCGATCCTCGCGGTCACGGCGCGGATCGTGGTCACGCATGGAATGCTCGTCCCGATCGCGGTCTCGATCTCGCGCCCGGTCGTCTCGATTTCGGTCGCGGTCGTCACGGTCTCGAGTGCGCTCACGGTCGTCGCGGTCTCGATCTCGTGTCCTGTCATCCCGATCGCGGTCCCGATCTCTAGAGCCTTCTCGGTCGCGATCCCGATCCCGATCATCTCGGTCGCGGGAGCGGTCATCTCGGTTCCGATCAGGGTCCCGGTCGCGGTTTCGATCTCCTGCCCGGTCATCCCGATCGCGATCCCGGTCTCTTGAGCCTTCTCGGTCGCGGTCCCGATCCCGATCATCTCGGTCGCGAGAGCGGTCATCGCGGTCCCGATTCCGGTCATCTCGATCGCGGAAACGGTCGTCGCGGTCCCGATTCCGGTCGCGGTCCCGATCACGATCGTCTCGATCGCGAAAGCGGTCGTCGCGGTCCCGATTTCGGTCCCGGTCATCTCGATCGCGGAAGCGGTCGTCGCGGGCTCGTTCCCGTCCGCGGTCGTCCCGGTCGCGATCACGGAACCGGTCATCCCGGTCGCGGTCAAAGCGGCGCTGCCGTTCCACCTCGCGAAGGCGCTCGTCCCTTTCATCCGCGCGCATGCGTTGGAGCCAGTGGATGCGCTCCGCCAATTCCTCGCCGCGGATGCCTTCTTGCGTCCAGCCGCTGACAGTCTGGCCCAAACCTCGGCTGAAAGGCGCGTTGGTTGGGACGCCCGGTGCACCCAGATCTCCCAAGGTTTGTCCGAGATTGGCGCCGCCGCCCAGAGAGCCTCGCGGGATGGAAGGCCCATCGTCGGCCCGAACTGCGGTGGCGAGTCCAAGGACTAATAAAGCTGAAGGAAGGAGAGAGAATCTGCGCATAACGAACCCGCCTTTCTCTGATCCGCTAGAGGGGAGCCACGGTCGGAATCACCAACCGAAAAGCAATGGCGCATCAGTTCCGAAGGTGAAAGTGTTAATTGTCGAAAGCGTAGGTCACAAGCAGAGGGCCGTCAAACGTAAAACGAAAGGCGTCAAACGCAACTCCTTAAATACCAATCGGTTCAGTTGGCCTCGCAGCCGGATTCCCATCCGGTAGATTTTCTCGGGAAGCGCTGGTAGCTCGCGGGTTGACAACCTTTACCATGATGGAATCCGTTCGGTGGTCCGTTTGCGTCACTTCGGTTTCTCCTTCGGCAACGCCACCTGCTTCGGGCTGGCCAAGTATCCCACCAGATCGCGCACTTCCTCCTTCGTCAGCTTGTCCAGCAGGCCATCGGGCATCAGCGACACTTGCGACTGCTGGCGCGTGTCGATCTCGTTCTTCGGGACGATCACCTGTTCGTTCTGCGTTTGCAACGTGACGGCTCGGTCATTTTCCTCCTTGACGATGCCGTTGAGCACGCGGCCGTTTTTGAGTTCCACTTTCGTCATCCGATATTCATTGGCGACGACGGCGCTGGGATCGAGGACGTTCTCCAGAAAGTAATCAAGGTTGGCCCGCTGCGAGCCGGTCAGTTCGGGGCCGATGCGTTGGCCGTCGTCGAAGAGGCGGTGGCACGTTGCGCAGGTGCGCTGAAAGACAGCCCGGCCATTGGGCAGGTCGGCGGATTTCACATACTCGGGCGTGAGCGTGGCTTTGTGTTTCTTCATCAGCGAGGCCTTCTCTTGCGACGCGGGCCTCACCGTCCCCCACACCTTGTTGACGCGCTCACCTACGTCTTTGTTGTTCAGCCCAATGAGCTGGCGAGCCGTGAACGCGGAAATGTCGCCGCGCGGCACCGAGCCCTTCTCCACGGCGTCGAGCAGGGCGAGGGCATAGGCGGGACGCGAAGCGAGCGTTTGCACCCCGTCGGCCTTTTCCGAATCGGTGAATGAGGCATAGTGCTTCACGATCAACGCCGGGGTCTTGTCACCGTTAAATGCAGCCAGCCCGCGAACGGCTGCCCCGCGTAATGCTTTGTCCTCCACCAGACCCTGCAACAACGGCAGCAGTTCGGGCTTCTGCTTGTAGACCAGCGTCTGCAAGGCGCTTTGCCGTGCGAGAGTTGGGGATTTGGCATCGACAACGGTTTGATGCAATTCCTTCAGCGCTTGCTCGTCGTCGAACACGGCGCCCAGGAAGCGGGCGCGGTCGCGCACCTCGGCTGAAGGGCCCTTGATCAAGTGCGCGTACGCGGCGGGCCATTCCTTCGGCATCGGTTCCTCGCGCCGGCCTTCCAACGCCTTGAGAATCCCGGCGAGGACGTCGGATTGCAGCGCCGTGTCATCCACCCGGCCCAGGAGATCGACCAATGGATGGAGGCCGGGCGTCGGATCGTCCTTGTCCTTTCCAGGCAACGACGCGATTCGACGGGAGAAATACTCTCGAACGAGGGGAATTCTCATACGCTCCAGCAAAGCCGCCGTCCGCTCGGAGCCGGCGACGGCCAACGGTTCGACGCCGTACCAGATCATGAGCGGCAGGTTCGCGTCGGTGGCGTCCTCGGCGTGTTGCAGCAACCCCATCGCGATCGGGCCGCGCTGCTCGACCGGCAGCCGTTGCAAACCGGAGGCCAGGTAGAGCCGAACCAGCGGCGAACGATCTTTGGTGGCCAGCGCCGCGAGCTTGTCGCGCACCTCCTTTGCGGCTTCCCGCCTTTCGAGCAAAAGCTGAATCGACCAGGCGCGGAGGTACTCCTCGGAATGGTCGAGAAGCCCGAGGAGATTGGTGTCGCTAAGGTCACTTATGACGTGCAGGCACCAAAGCGCACGCAACTGACGGGTGACATCCCTGTTGTCACTCAGAATCGCTTGCAGTTTCTTGTGCGTGTCCTTGTCGAGCTTCCCGGCGGCGGCGCGTTCCTGTAGCAATCGCCGGGCATGGCGCACGAACCAGTCGTTTTTGTGCAATTGAAGCTTGACCAGTTCGGCGTCGCTCAGTTTGGCCAGATCGCTGGTGAACGGCGTAACCTTCCCAAACGTGACCTTGTAAATGCGGCCGTTCGTGCGATCCACGACTTCGTAATTGTGGCATTCGCCGGTGTCGGTCCAATCGCTGACGAAGACGCCACCATCGGGACCCTGGTGGATGGCGATGCCGCGGAACCAGGGGTCATTGGCGAACAGGAAATCCTTGCCGTGATGGGCGACATAGCCGGAGCCTTTGCGTTCTAGAACGTCGTGATTGACGCGATTGCCGTGGATATTGCACGTGAACAGGCCGTTGCGGTAGGTGTCGGGCCAGTTGTCGCCGAGATAGAGCATGGCGCCGACGTGGGCGTGCCCGCCGCCGGCGTCGCTGTGCGCCCCTTGCCCGCCGCGCGATGTGGTCCATTCGCCGCCCGCCCAGTGAATGTGGTCGGCGCAGCTTTCCATCAGACTATAGCTGTTCGGGTTAATGTCCTGGCCGAACATGCGCTGGTAATGCGCCCCTGGAATCACATGAAAGAGGTGCTTGATGACGCAATTGGTGATGAACATCTGCCCGTATTCGTCAAAATCGAGGCCCCAGGGATTCGTGGTGCCGTGCGCAACCGCCTCGAATTCCTTCTTGATCGGGTGATAGCGCCAGACGCCGCAGTTCAGGGAAATTCTCTTATCGTCTGCCGCGCCGGGCTTGCCGACTTTTGAGTTGGAGAGAATGCCGTTGCAGCCGTAGAGCCAGCCGTCCGGCCCCCAGCGAAGGCTGTTAAAGACGTTGTGCTGCGCCTTCAGGTCCCAGCCGTCGAGAATGACTTGTGGCGGACCGGCCGGTTTGCCTTCGCCGTCCTTGATCGGAATGAAGATCAAGTTCGGCGTGGCGCAAAGCCAAACACCGCCGAAACCGAGTTCGATGCCGGTGAGATTGGCGCCCTTGTCGTAGAAGACGGTGCACTTGTCGAAATGGCCGTCGCCGTCGGTGTCCTCGAAGATCAAAACGCGATCCTTGCCCTCTTTCTCCTTTGTCCATTTTGGATAGGAGGTGCACTCGACCACCCACAGCCGGCCGCGGTCGTCGAACGTGAACGCGATCGGCTGCACAATGTCCGGCTCCCCAGCGAAAAGGGTTGCCTTATAGCCGTCCGGCAGCGTCATCTTCTTGGGCGCCTCGCTCGGCGGCAGCGGCTTGTCCTGGCCGTGTCCGTACGATGTCGCAGACAGGAATCCTACAAGCACGATCCACGGCAAACGGTTCATGAGGCTGAGTCCTTGAGAATCATTGGGAGAGTCCATTCGCGAGGGAGTATCGTAGCCGTTGAACCCGTCATGCGGCAAGCTGCTCCGGAGCCCCATCACCGATTTGCCGGCCCCCCGACCCATCGCGCCAATTGAGGGGGGGGCTATCCCCTGTTGCTTGGCGCGATGACCCCTCTTCATCGGCATCCATTGGCATTCAAGAGGACGAATGCGCGACCAATGTCCATCGTTGACGTTGATTGGCATTGGCGTAATGACCCCCTCCCTTGGCGCGATGACCCCGGTTGCTTGGCGTAATGACCCCCTCCTTTGGCGCGATGACCCGTGTTACTTGGCGTAATGACCCCTCCTTTGGCGCGATGGCTCGCTCAATTGGCGCGATGACCCCCTATTCCAGTGTCGTTCATTTACGACAGAATCGACCAGTAGATCACCAAAGGGCACCAGCGACGCTCATTGACAATTGGCGCGATGACCCCCACCCGCGCGTTCGGCCCGTTTCCGGACCCCGCGCGGGGGAGGCGTTGGCGCTGCCTCTCGCGGCCGACGTCACGATCCAATCAACCGCACCTCACGGCAAATGCCTCTCGAACTGGTCCCCCGCCGGCCACTTCTTCACCCCCCGCGCTGCCTTCGCCAACTCCGGCTCGATCAGGTCTACAAGGTCCTTCGGTTTCTTTTCCTGGCCTTCGCCAGTCCGCGAATTGAACAACACCACCCACGTTACCCCTTCGATCTTCGGCCGGGCCATCTGAGTGGAGGTTCCGTCCAGCGCCCCATTGTGGATGTAAACCGGCGCGAACCAGTTCTTGATCCGGTCCCCGCTCAGCGCCGGAAACCGTTTCGGATCATCCAGCGCCGATGCGAATCGGGCTACATCCGCCGCTGACGCGATCCAGCCGCCGTGCGCGTCCATGGCTTCAAGGTTCCAGGCGCCATAAGGCAACGGCACTTTCTTCCCGAACTGCGGCCCAAGCACCGCTGTCCCTTCGCCATGGTCGTAGTACTTCACCTCTCCCTTGGCCCGCCGCTCCTCCAACGTATGCCCCAGCCGCATGCCCGTAATCCCCAGCGGCTTCAACACGCGTTTTTTGACATAGGCGTCGTATTTCTCTCCGCTCACTCGCTCGATCACACGGCCCAACACGCAATAGCCGAAGTTCGAATAGACCTCCTTCTTCCCAGGATCATGGTCGAGCGGCTTGCCCATCATGTACCGGATGATCTGCTCCGGATTCGCCGGCGGCTCGGCCTTGAATGCCTTGGCGATCTTGATCGGCATGAACATCGGATCGCCCGACTTGTCGCGGTCCCAGCCGCCCTTGTGGTGCAGGACCTGTTCGACGGTGATCTCCTTCCAACGCGGATCAAACTTCGCTCCATCTTCCAGGAGCGGTTCGAGCTTCAGTAAGTCGAAGATCTTATCGTCCATCTTCAGTTTGCCGTGCTCGACCAGTTGTAATACCGCCGCCACCGTGAACGGCTTGCTGACGCTGGCGATCCGAAACAGCGAACCTGGCTCCACCGCCTCTTTCTTTTCGACATCGGCGTAACCGAAGCCGCGCGCGTAGACGAGCCGGCCGTCCTTGGTAATCGCTAGCGCGCCGCCGGGGGCCTTGTGCTTGTGAAGGAACTCGGTCATCAGGGTGTCAAACTCTTCCAGCTCCGACACGGTTTCGCCGGAGACGGGCACCTTCGGTTCCGGTTTTTCGGCCGCGTGCGCGGAAAGAGTAACGAGAACCGTCAAGAGAAAAGAGGCAGGGTTCATGGTAGGATCTCATGACACGGTGGGGAACGAAGGTGACTGGATCGTAAACGGCACGGTGGCCAAGTGTAAATGAACAAAAGGGTGGGAGGACCAGGGTGCCCGGTAGGGTACGGCGGTAACGTCGGGTGCGCCGATTCTTCAACGGCATACCGCTCGCCGCCCATGGCTACGCTCCTCTTCCGAATTACATCCTGATAAGATAGACAACGTGCTGCATACGGTAGATCAATGCGAGGATCCGCTCATGACGAAGATACTCCACGGCAGGGTCCACGGAAGCAGGATCGAGCTAACCGAAGACCTGGGGTTTCCGGAGGGCCAAGAAGTGGAGGTTTCCGTAAGGACCGTGCAGCCCGCATTGCCCCGAGTGCCGGGTGAGGGACTCCTGCGTACCGAAGGGGCGCTAGCCGATGATCCGTATTGGGACGCCATCATGGAGGCGATTCACCAAGAGCGAAAGAACGACACGCGCCCGGAATCCCTGGAATGAACTTCCTCCTGGACACGGATACCTGCTCGGCGCACATGCGCCGTCCAACCAGCCTGGCCCATCGGTTCTTTCAACACACGGGAGGATTGGCCATCCCGACTATCGTGTTGGCGGAACTCTATGCGGGAGCCTACAAGCACCCAAACCCGTCGAAACTGCTGCTTTTGATCGCCGACTTGGTGAAAGAAGTCCATGTGATCGATTTCGACGCGGCTTGTGCGGAACGGTTCGGCATGGTCCGCGGGTCATTGCTCCAACAAGGGATCACCGTCAGCCGGGTCGACTTGCTGATCGCTTCGGTTGCACTGTTGCATGACCTAACGCTGATAACGCACAACACGGCGGATTATCATAACATCCCTGCCTTGCGTCTTGATGACTGGTTGATTCCCTGAAGACAACAAAGCGTATAGCAGAAGGAGCTGGATTCGTGTTGGCATAACTCGATGCGTCTACGCAGGCTCCAGGCATCCTTCAGCCTCGCTTACTTCACCAACATCATCACCACCTTCTCCCTCTTCCCGTCCCGCACAATATTGACCGTCACCTTGTCTCCCACCAGATAGGTGTTCTGCACGTACTCCTTGAACTTCTCCAGATCCCCTTCGAACGACTTGTCGTCCACACCCAGGATAATGTCTCCCGCGCGAATCCCGGCCTCCTTGGCCTGCTTCGAAACGGACTCGCGCTGGCGAAACGCCATCTGCTTGCTCCACAGACCCAGCGCCTTCTTCTCCTCCGCCGAAAGCTCGAACCCGCTCAGCCGCGCCGAGGGAAGCAGATCGCGCATCGACGCCCGCCATAACAGATCCGTCTTCCGCCAGCCCTCGGCCAAAGTCAGCTTTTCCCGGTGAACCTTGCTGTCGCGCTTCCAGACGACCTCGATGGCGCCTTCCTTCGGCGCTAGGTCGAGCGCATACTGGGCGTCGCCGAAGGAATGAATCGGAACCCCGTTGAGCGTTTGGAGTACGTCGCCCGCCTTCAACCCGGCTGCGCTCGCGGCCGATTTTTCCTTGACCGCCTTCACCGTGCCCCCACGGTCCACATCGAGTTCCATTCCAAGGTTGTCCGGCGGTGGGTAGCGGTAGACGGCTTCCCGAGTCAGCTTGCCGGCCTTGTGCAACTCGGCATTCAGAGCTTCGCGCACCTGATGGCAATGCATGCAATCGCGCCCGAATCCTCTCGGTCCAGGAATGTCCTTGATGAATCTCGGTTTCTCCCCCGACTTCGGCGCGAAGACCTTGTCCTCCCGCTCATGCATCCGCAGCACCGACTCCATCGTGTACTTTAATCCCTTCAGCGATTGCCGGGCGTCCGCGCCTTCTGCGTCGCGGCCGCCGTAGCGGCCAAAAACCTTCTTCTCCGCGTTCAGGAAGAAGACCATGAACGTAACGTCGTAGTCGAATTCAAACAGGTTCAAATCGACGTTCTCGATGCGCGTCAGCCGCACCCGCACGAACTTGTCGGCGATGTCTTTGATGCCTTCCAGACGGACAACCTGCCCGTCAAACGCTCCACAGTCCACTCACGGCACGCAGCGAAAAACCACCATCAACGGCTTGCCGGTCTTCTCCGCGTGGGTGATGCCCTCCTCGAGACTGAAAATCCAGCCGTTCTTGGCGGCCTCGGAATCCCCGCGACCAGGACCGCGCGGTTGGGCCATGAGCGACGCATCGACCAAGACAACGACCGCGAGAGCAAGAAGGACGAACAAGCCACTCTTCATGAAAACGTCTCCTTTTGCGGATTGCCGATTATGGCGCGGCAGGCACCGTAGGTAGCATATCAGAGGTTAAACCCAGCCGAATCGGTTTGGTAACGATGATCATAGGCGCGCAAAAGATACGTGCGTTCCTGCAGACATGGCACATTCCATGAGTGTATTTTCCCCGCCCGCCGTTCCTTGGTAGAATGATCGGCGCGGTAATATGCGTCCCCGCCCAAGGAGGTAGTCGTGCCGAAGAAAAAAACCAAAACCGTTATTCCCATTCTGACTGTGCCGCGAAACGCAACCCGGCGACAAATCTACGCTAAGCTGCGCCGCGAATTCACGGCCGCAGACCTCCAAAAATTCACGGAGGTTGGACCAACGGTCTCGGCCGAACAACTCCTCACGGAACTGGAGGCCATTCACCGCGTGGAAACAAAGAAACGGCGGAAAAAGTAACGATGGTCTCTTCCGCGCACGGTGGTCAGCCGTTCCACGTGGTGTACTCGGCGTCGATTGCTCAGACCATTCGCGAACTCCAGCGCCGTGCTTCACTTCAGGATCGCGGCGAGGAATTCCTGGCGGCTGTTCGAACTGTCTCGGCCCGCTTGCGCGACGATCCCACCTCCTTCGGAGAAGCCCTTTACCGCCTACCAAACCTACGTCTTTGGGTACGATGTGCGCTCGTTTCTCCGTTGGGAATCCACTTCGCCGTCCACGACGACCTGCCGATCGTATTCGTTAGCAGTGTGAAATTGCTGTCCAAGCGCAGCTCGTGAGTGCTCGCACGATGGACGATCCGGGAGAGGCAAGCACTCGAAAAGCTATAGCGTTACGCCCCCTCATACGCCTTCCTCAACCACCCCTCCAACTCCTTATCAACGTCCTTCTCGCTCCCCACCCGCACCCGATGACTCACCATCGCATTGAAACTGCCCGATGGTTCCAACCGCTCGGTCGCCGACGTCCCTTTGAGGTTGATGCCCACATCGATGCGCGTCGCCGACGAAGCCTGAATCAGCCCGAATTGCTTCCGCCGGCGCAGGCTCACGTACGTCTTCTTAGGCGAAATCTCGACATCGCCGCCGAACGATTGCACTTTTTCGATCAACGCGTCGTAAATGGGCCGCAACCCGGCTTTGCCGCCGGCGTACTGGGCGTCCACCAATCCCTCCCCTTCGCGCGGCGCGTCGGCGGGGCGCAGAGTTTCCAGCGCAATCAGGTTCGCGTAACCGTGCGTAACGCCGTGCTTGGTCTTCAGGTAACGCAGCACTTTCTGATGTCCATCCAGCTCGGTGGCCGCGACAACCTTGGCCCATTCGGGCAGCGATTTGCCGGTTGTTTCCTCCAGCCTCTCGATCATCCCGGCTCGCATTTCTTCCGGCGACTTTGCCATGATTCAATCTCCGTCAACGTGAAATAAACTGTGCAACAGAGGATTCCGTAGATCACAGCGGCCAGTTTTCCGCCCGCGTCTTCTTCGGCGACAGCGGTTCCAGAACCTTGAACAGCACGTACAGCATCCGCACGCCGAACGACGGCCTTCCCGTTTCCACGACGGCCTTCAACGTGTTCGCGATCAGCGAAATGCCCTGCTTCATTTGCTTCGCCGTCTTGGTGCCGATCACCAGGTCCTCAATCGTTTGGATGTACTCGACGCCGCCCGCGACCTCGCGCAGTTCGTGGATCACCTTGCACGGCGGTTCATCCAGGCGCGTGAACCGGAAGGTATGGACGTAGCGACGCGGCGGGTCGAACTCCAGAACGTCGCCAACAATGCCGGCGTATTTGCCGTTGGCCGTCAACATCCGCATCTTGCCGCCCGGCTTGAGGCCGTTCGTGTCCAGGCGCATGTTGAAAAAGCACTTCTGG
>Ga0207158_1220_pt1 | contig 12029 bp, 11 predicted proteins | sample Alteio_BWMinHeat_22_FD_153512 | JGI IMG/M metagenome (GOLD analysis project Ga0207158, IMG submission 153512) | Enriched cells from forest soil in Barre Woods Harvard Forest LTER site, Petersham, Massachusetts, United States -... | ecosystem: Environmental > Terrestrial > Soil > Temperate forest >... | reverse complement strand
AGAAGGTATTGGGCGGAGACCACACCTTGGTAATCCTCGCTTCAGCGTACCAGGGAAACGTGGGAACGTATGGTTGAGGCTCGTCAGCAGGAAATATTGGCGTACATTTTCCTCGTTGCGTGAAGAGCTCTTTGGCATAATCGTAGCAAATACGCAGCAGCACCATGGGGAGATGACCAATGATGTTTGCCTCATCACTCTCCTTGCAAGTGATATGTTGGAGATTTTCGTCTGGCACGCTGTGTTTTCCACGCTTCATTTGCATTTTCCTTTCTTTTGCTTGCTTTTTCCTTTTTGTCTCGGGCGCGTGTGTTGTTATGGCTGTCCGCTGTGTCTAAAAAAATCTTTGGTTGAGTGATCTAGAGGACGTGGAGAGCATTGATTATTATCTTAACATCATGCTCGAGGATATCGAAGAGCCAAATCAAGGTTTCGAGTAATCGGATGATCGCACATCGAGACACCTTCCCTTTGTTCCATTCTTTGGCTGGTATTGGCGCTTCGTTCCATTTAGTAAGGGAATTTCTATTGGAATCTCCCACGAAGGTAAGAGGGTGATTATGGTAAGAAACATGTGGAAATACGAGGAAGAATGATGATCGCCACACAATGAACATAATGTTTTGTACCAACGGATGATGGATGATGGCGCCTTTCTACGGCATGTCGCTGTAAACCCAAAAAGTCCAATTTGTGTTGTTCGTATTGATTTAATTTCCAACCAAAACGGAATGCATTGTGCCTTTCTTCTATTTCTTGCATTGCTTTTTGTGATGACCTATTTCGCCTCTTCGCGACTTCCTATCTTTCCTGCTTTATTTCTTGTATCTTGGTCTTGTTTTCTTTTCTTTTTTTGATCGCCTTTCACTCACTGCTCTACTCTTATCCACTTCCATGTTCCTATCTCTTCAAATTTATCCAATTCAACATATGAAAGACACATCACAAGCTCGACTTTTTATTTGTATCTCATACGAAATCGACTGCACCAATGTTTCTTTTTACAATACAAGCATCGCCCGCTTCATCGCGACGTTGTGGAAACGTTGTCTCATATACTGCTCTAGTGTGTTCGTCGTCACAGGTTCACAAACTAACACCTTGTGGTGCCGAGCTGATAGTACAGTCAAAGATTTCTTGAGTGGATCAGAAGCTTTGCTGTTCGGTAGCCACTCCCCCATCATGCGCAGCTCTTCCATGGTGACTCCACTGGTGTCTTCTTCAATATCCAGTCTAAAATAATTTAAGTCCTCCGCTACTTTGTGAACCGCCGTCACAACAGCAAAGGTGCTGGACGAATCTTGATCGGAATAGACTTGTGGGATTTCTGTGCACAATTTCCGCCAGGTGTCCTCAAAGTTTCCCACCTTCTGCCAACAAAATTGCGATCGTTTCAAATAGAAGGATCGTTCTCCGCTAACAGTTGAATCTTCCAACGTGTACTCGTGACACAAAATCATACACGCCAGCACCTTGGCGAACTTGCTCCAGTCATGCGAGTACTCGAATATCATGCCGATCAGCACTGTCGGCATGCGACTCAGAACTTCATCCTCGAGCGAAGAATCTTGTCCAGACGCTTGGCTTGACAGGAGGGAAATGTTTGTTGCTCCATTGTGATCCATGCTTGCTCCTTGACACGCTATCTGTTTGGAATGTGGTTAAAATTAAACTCGACCAAGTATCCAGGAGGGTATGTATGTAGTTGGAGATTAAATATGACGGCGAAATAGAATGATGGTTAGATCAAGGGAAACGAGACACGACTGGAATGAATCTTTCCTTGTTTCTTTTTCCTCCGGAGAAATCTGTCGGCTCTCAAATAGAAAAAAAGAATGTGCGAAAAGGGGCATGTCCCACATAAAAAAGCGTACACATTTTCTTTCGTGATGTGATATTCCTCTCTCTTGACGCACAGTTGCAAAAAGGAGAAAAGTTTAAGGAGACAAGGGTAAAGAAAAAAAAGGGGAAAAAGAGGAGGGCGAGGTAATGCGTCTCCTTGAAAATATCACCAGTCTGTGGTCTGTGGGGTACTGCAAGTTATCGTACTGGTGGCAGCACTCGGATTGGCGGTACGGTGTGGTAAATGAACCCTCCACCAAAGTGCAGCGTCATGAGGAACCGCCTTCCACGTGGGAGCAGGTGCAGCATTTTGTGGGGGGTCCCACACATATCGTCGACCGCATTTATCTGGGCAACGCCTACACCGCCGCACACCTCTCTTGCCTCAAAGAGTTGAAGATTTCCAGTGTCATCAATGTGTCCAAGGAGATTCCGTGCTATTGGGAAAAGGAGGCGGGGTTCGATTACCTGCAGATCCCTGTGGAGGATGACTCGCAAGCAAGTTTAAGCAGCTACTGGCCCAGCGTCATGAGTTTTATTGAGCGGGTGGAACGTGAGAAGCCTTTAGAAAACATTCTCATTCATTGTTTGCTCGGGAGGAGTCGTTCGGCGAGCTTGGTCGTGCACTACCTCATGCACCGCCACGCCAAACCATTCCAGGAGGCGCTCGACACGGTGGTGAGACTCAGGCCCATTGTGCGCCTCAATCAAAATTTTGTCAGAGAATTGTCGCAATCCTCTCTCCAATCTTTTCCATTGTTTCCATCTTCTCCGCCGTCTCTTCTCCCCTCGTCTTCCTCGTCGTCTGGGGTGCTATCTTTTGTTCGACAGTTTTCTCAACACCCATTTTCTCAGGTGGAGGAGCAGAAGAAGAAGGAACCTTTGTTATAAATGCTAATGTTGTTAAAGTGAACCCGTTCTCTTGTCGGAAGTGGAAAACGATGCAACATTGTTTGCGATTGTTGTGTCGTAAAAATATCAAGATCTTCCCACAAACTAAAATTCACTCTAACAAGAAACATGTCGAGAAGAGAGAACAGGGATCCTATTTCTCTCGAGCAATAAACAAATATGCAATGGTATACGAGAAGAATGTTTACATAGAGTCACATGGTACAGTACATCAGGCAACGAAGAGAAACGACGTGATTTAATGCACCAGTTCATACGGCGCTTGGGCGAGTTCTTCCTCTGACCCGAAACAGGATCGGCGAAGGACAATGTTGGTGGCTGGATGACGAAAATACATGTGTCCGTCACGTGGCCCCTGAATACGTTCAAGTTCGTCTGCCCTCACATGGTGTTGTGTCCACAACAAATCTGCCGAGGCCTGCCTCATGCACTCGATCGTTTTTGTCTTCGTTTGATCTGCCTCGAACGTAACCACGTCGGGGTCATCGAAATGGCGTGAAAGTCCAGCGAAGCCATTAACCCTGAGTTCGGTGCGGAGGAGGCAAAGAACGAAAGATGGACAAGAGGAAGGGGAAGCGTGGGAAATTATGTGTAACGGGGCGCTGCAAGATACTTCATTCAACTCTAAATCTACCCTCGACCATTCCTCGGCGTATTCCACCACCAGACACAGTAGTACCAAAGGCAGAGAATCCATCACCTCGCTCACGATATCAAGGGAAGTGGGATGGTGTGTGGTCATTAAATTCGTTGCCTCGAACAAAGTGATGTGTGGAGGCAGCATTACACACTTCAACTGCGTTGCCTTGATGATCAAGTATTCGGGGTTTCGCATCTGAGGCGGAATTAGCACCCATCGCGAATCATGCCATGGGACAGCGGCCCTCTCAGACACACCCGTCAAGCTTTGCCGAAAACTTGAGGTCCAGAAATGCTGGTAGGCATAGGCGCGCACATTCAATGGCTTAAGCGCGCTCACCCGGTCCACGCCTCCCATCACATCCTCGGCCAAAGTGAACACCACATCGATATTAGTGCAATACGCAAGCAAGACAGGCAAAGGAGGGATCCCCAGAGCGATGATTCCTCTTGCGAAAAGATTTTCACAAACCACAGACTCTTCTGGAGATCGCGTTGCGTGCCAGTACGCAGGAATGGCTTCTCCGGGCAGTTTCCATATGACCGATCTTTCTGCGAGAATAGTAATGTGGCGTATGGCGCTGAACGAGAAAGGCAGCGGCGATTGTATTTCAAACCACAGCTGAGAGACTTCGTCACATGGCTCTGATCGGTTAGTCAATCGCCACCGACCCTGTGATTCTGGCGTGAGCTTGACAACCAGACTCCAAGCAATCCGCCCAGAAACGTTTTTTGGTATGTCGGCGCCGGTCCACATCTTGATGTCTTCTGTCGAAACAAATGCAGAATCGGAAAGAAGGGAAAGGAGTTGTGCTGGATCGGATTGCATGGCGTTCTGTAATCTGTCAGAATATTAGTTTGTCACGTGATGGAAATACAAGTTTGGCGAGAGGAGTGAATCGTAAGTTGCGATCGAACGATGACCACGACAATAAAAAATGAAATGTGCACCACTTCAATATCGAGCCATTTTGTGTGTTGAAATGACTCAAGCGCTTTTGCCTCCCATCGTGTGGCGGCTTTGCAGGCCCTCCCTTGAAATTAAAAATTAAAAATGCAGTGTGATGCGTGTGTGTTGAGAGACCCCGGCACAAAAAGAGGAGTCGACAAATTTTGTGACTACTTTTACTGCAAATGTGTGGATCAGGGAAGAGAGTTTGGGCAATCGGAACGCAATTGGTATGATGTCTTGTGCGACCACTGTGCGCTGGAACAAGATCGATGTCGTACCTGCGGCCGAGCCCTGTCGCAAGCCATTTCGCGCCAACGCATGAGGCGTGCCAAACACAGCAAAAAGAGAAGGTGGTAACTTTTTGAAGTATTGATGATAAATGAGGGTTGGATGGTGGGAAAGGAAAAAGTGGGAAGTGGATGGGGGAAAGAAAGGAAAAGGTGGGAAGAAACAGGCCCGTTTTCATTTTTCACTTTATTTTCTTTCGGAAACTTCCTTGGTTGTATAAATGAGATGCCCTCGGGGTTTGTAATGATCACATTCCACATGGTTCTTAGTTCTCCTTACTACAAGATTTGTTTTTTTTTACTTTGTTTCTGGTTCATTTCATTTCTTACTCCCTCTTGATTACTCGTCTTACTTTTCATTTCCATTTCGTTCTCTCACCTTCCCGCACCTCTGCTCACAGTTCTCTCCTCTCATCTGTTTTCTCACCTGTCCGGCCGCACATCTTCTCACAGTTCTCTCTCCTCATTTCATCTGTGCTCTCATCTGCCAGCCCGCACTTCTGCTCACAGTTCTCTCTCCTCCTATTCCTCCTCTTTCGCGTCTTTGCACTGTTCCACTTACTTTTTCTCAGTACAATGGTTCGTGCAATTTGATACAAATGTATTGCCTCCTTTTTTACACGGATCCGTAGCTTGTGTGTTTTCCCCAAGGGTGGGGTGCCTTGCGAGCAGCAGGGAAACGTAAGTACGAGACAAAGGAGGCCTGCTACCGCGATGGTACAAGCGATGGCCAAGAGGATGTGAAAATGAAGAGACATGAGAAGGAGCAAAAGAGGAAGAGGAGCTTTTGGTCGAACAGGAGGAGGAGTTGAGGGAGAAGAGGGAAAAGAGGGAGAAGGGAAAAGAGGGAGCAGGGAAAAGAGGGAGCAGGGAAAAGAGGGAGCAGGGAAAAGAGGGAGAAGGGAAAAGAGGGAGAAGGGAAAAGAGGGAGAAGGGAAAAGAAGGACAAGAGGAAAAGAAAGAGCAGGGAAAAGAGGGAGAAGGGAAAGAGGGAGAAGGGAAAAGAGGGAGAAGGAAAAGGAGGGAGTGGGGAAAAGAGGGAGAAGGGAAAAGAGGGAGAAGGGAAAAGAGGGAGCAGGGAAAAGAGGGAGAAGGAAAAGAGGGAAAAGACGGAGCAGCGGGAAACGATGGTGGAGCCAGAACATGAGGAGAAGGAGAGGCGAGAGGAGAAGATTAAGAATAAGGGCTTTCCTCCCGTTTCCCTTCCTCCAGTGTCCTTTCCTCCCGTTTCCTTTGCTTCCTTTTCGTTTCCTTCCTTCTCTTTTTTTTCAGTGTTTTTCCTCCTTTTCTCTCTTCTCCGTTCATGTTTTTGCGTTCCTCCCTTTTCCTTTCTTCAATTCTCCCTGCTCCCTGCCTCTTTCCGTCACCACTCCTCCTCACAAAAAATGCATGCAAAGAGTGGTTTGAGAACGGACTGTGCAGAAAAAGGGGGAAAAGAAGAAAAAAACACTGGAAAAGGAAATGGAAATCGAAAGCAACCAATGGTTTTCTGTGCTTACCGGAATAAGCGAAGAGAAATGGATCAAACATCGATCCTTCCCGTCAAATTTTCCTTTCGAGGCCAATGCCGGGAGTTTTGAACTGTGGTCCCTGGAAAAATTAATGGAATCGATTGCGTCACTTCCTTCGCCGACACAACAAACAGCGAAGCCAGAAACACCAGAACAGCAAGCAAAGGAACGAGTCGAGTTCCCAGAGTTTGTCATTCACGTCAGGAAGCCCCCTACCCATGACGCTGGGCAAGAGTCTGACAATTCGTGGTTCGACACATCCGCTCTCCAGCTCAAGCTCAAGACGGCTGATTCGAAAGTGCCCGTCATGTTTCAAGTGGCATCGAACTTTAATTGTCAGGAAAACGCAGATGCGCAGGTGGATTTCAAAAAGGACAAGTTTCTCACTCGATTGATGAGCGACCTCACACAGGGTCCCTCGGCGTCGGGCGGAGCAGGCATCGGCGCGATCCTGCGACTCAAAACACATCTCGAACATCCCATCAATTTGCTCTCCGACACCTCTTTGCGCGAACAAATGATACAAGGCAAATTGTTTGCGAGCAAGATCCAGCCCTTGTCCAAGGCGTTTGACGTGAACAAGGTGCAAATCGGGCTCCACACCGACACGCTGGCTCAATTCGATCGCAGCCGTTCCAAACGTACCTGCCTCTACTACAAACAAGGGGTCCTCATCGATCAGGTGTTTGTGTCCACCCTCATACGCCCCGAGAAGTTCCAGGAAGGATTGACGGCTGATCTTCTCTATGCCGCGTATTTGGGAACGTACTTGTCGGCCATCAAACGCAACACCGAGGTGCTGGTGCTGACGCTCATAGGAGGTGGAGTGTTTGCCAATCCGCTAACCCTCATTCTTTCCGCCATCGCAAGAGCCCATGCCTATTATGTGGCCTCGAAACGTGGGAATCTCAAACAAGTGATTTTGCCCCTTTATGCTTCCAACGTTTCCCCCACGGATGTGCTGTTTGCTTTGGAACGCATCCATTATCCCGCACATTTCATTACTATTAAGCACTTTTAACGAGTGGAAGCAAATCAATGAAGATATGAGAAGGGATATGGAATTGAAGGAAACAGAAGGAAAAATACTCGGAAAGCATGAACGAAAGAGTGAAGGAAAAAGTGAACGAGACTAGAGGAAAAGGTGAAGGATAGAATGAACGAAATAATGAGCAAAAGAGTGAACGAATGTGTAAAAGAAGGAGTGAAGGAAAGAGTGGTAAAGAGGGTAGGAAAAAGTAAAGAGTGCGGAAAAGAGTGAGCGCAGGAAAGCAGCAAAGGAAAGAGTGAAGGAAAGGGGGAGGCAAGGGTCAAGGAAAGGAGAACGAACCAGGGGGCAAAGAAATACATTAAAAGTTTATTTCAAAATACTTGGTAATGTGAAAGAGTGCGAGGACATCCACTCGATTGTAAGAGTGGATCTTATCAAGGAGAGCGCCAACTTTGCCAAAAGAAATGTGTTGTGCCTTCGCTCGTTCCGCACACCTGAAAAGTGCAATCATGGCGCTCAACCCTGAATCGACTTGGTCTTCGGGCCATTTGACTTGGATTTTGCCCAAATCATTTAGCGCACGAGCAAAAGATTTGAGAGAATAATTCCAACACCCTCTCACCGCCACATGTTCATCCTCCATGACTTGACGCATATCGATCCATTGGATTTTGGAGGCATACTGAGGCAGATGCATCCGTTTGAAAGCCGCATCGTGCTGATGTTCCAAGAAGTTGGGTTCCGCGCTGCTCCAGCAGTAACAACGAAGAGGGACATCAGATGAGGCATCCGAAGAGTGCGCATGGAGATTCTGGGCTCTCACCGCCGTCATGTAATCGATCCATTCGGTAATGATACGTTGCACCTCCTCTTCGGTGAAATGGTTCACGATAAAGGTTTTTTGTACGAACTTGGTTCCTTTTTCCTTGGTTTCCCTTTCTTTTCTCTCCTTTCCTTCCCTTTTCCAATATCCTTCTTTATCCCTTTCTTTCTTGTGGTTTTCTTGATCCTTTGCATCCTGCGTCGCCAAGTGACCGCACCCAATCATAACAATCAAATTGTGCCCGTTCGGTACAGGAAACGTCTCCATATTATCCCAAAGCGTTGAGCAGGTTTCAAAGTCTATAAAGAATGCGTCGGGGGAAGAAAAGCCTCTCCAATGTGTCGACCCAAACTTGTCTGGCAAAATGGAAGGAATAGACGCGTCGTGAGTAGGGCGATTCACTGTGAGGATCTGCATCATTCCTCGTTTGCGTCGAGAAAGCTCTGGCAGATACTTGGCAAGATTCTCCTCTGTAAGGCCATCCAACGACGTGATCCCATCTTCGTGCAGTTGGTTGCGCATCTTGTGTGTTAGCTGCCACAGCAACGTCAGCTCCTGCAACTGGCGAGCAATCTGTTTCCGCGTCGAGCTCCACTTTCCACTTTGCGGATTGCACATGTTGGGGTACAGCTCCTTCACCGACGGTATGGGCAACACATTCCATGACGCTCCTTGTTGTTTCACACGCCTGCACCACTCAACAGCAGAATGAGCGAGAGAGGATACCGCCGCCTCGTTACAATCGACCACCGCCGCGGTATCGAGCGCATGGTCGCACCGTTGCTTGATGGTTTCCCATTTGCGGCCCATCACGAAAGCGGAAGAGGAGGAGCAGTTTAACGCGCGCGAAAGGAGCAAGTTCTGGATAAATACCTTGGCCTTTTGGTATTTTAGACTGGAGCGGCTTTTCAAATGCGCGGGCGTTTCGAGAGTGAGAAACAAGGTGGCGAAAGTACAGTGCAGCACCACGTAAGGCCCCAGCTCCTGCTGCTCCGTAAACTCGGGTGTAGGGAAACGGAAAAAGAGCTTGGGCAAAATGTCTTTTCTCACAAGAAAATCAATTCTCGCCACCAGACCCATCTCCTCGTCTCTCAACACCGCATTGCGGATTACGGGCACGCGTTGATGCATTGCCTCGACGGTTTCGTGATGTTTATCCTCTCTCCATATATCGTCCACGCTCTGTATCACCTCATAGATTGGCGATGGATGTTTCGATTCTTGTTCTTGTCCGTCGGGGAGAGGAATCGTGCATCTCGATTCTCCTTTTTGCTCGACCTGTTCCTCTTGTTCTTTTCCTTCTTTTTCTCCTGCTTTTCCTTCGCCTCCTTCCTTTCCTTCCTTTTCTCCTGCTTTTTCTCCTGCTTTTCCTCTGCCTCCTTCCTTTCCTTCTCCTCCTTCTTTTTCTCTGCCTCCTTCTTTTCCTCCTCCTCCTTCTTTTCCTCCTCCTCCTTCTTTTCGTCCTTCTTTTTCTTCTTTCCCTCCTTCTTTTCGTTCTTTCGTTTCTTCTCCTGTTACTTTTCCCTCGGCGTCAGGTCTTTGAGAAAGGAGGTGATAAAAGGTTTCCGTCACCTTTTCCATAAACTTGGATTGCTGTTCGTGGACATACACGGGAAACTCCAGCGTGCGAGTGTATGCCATCTTCTGGTCATCGGATTTGAACCCCTTGGCATGGCCATACAGCTCCAGCCAATCTAGCAACGGATCTCGAAGAATAAAATTGTAAATGTCCACATCTCTCACATAATCTTTTGCCTCTCCCTCTCGCCTGCGTTTCATCTCAACACGAAGAGGTCAACTTTAAATGCTCGTATCGCAAGAGGACCGAGTCCAAAAATGATCCAAAAATACCGAAAACATGAAATGGCGAATAACCAATTTTATTATTTGCAAAACAAACCCCTCATTGCACAAAACCAATTTTGTTATTTGCAAAAACCCGCATGCACAAACCCTAGGGCAAGGTGAAGGTCACAAAAAAAAGAGGAGCGTCAAGAGAGAATTTAAAAAAAGACAAGTTGCAAATGAGCGAGTCGACGCAAGTGGTGATGAGCGTTGACATGGAGCTGATGGGCCCGAACCACCCCATCAAGGCGATCGGGGCAGCCATCACTTTGCAGCCGAGCAACCAGCGTGTGGCCGAGTTCAAGGTGGCGTTGGTCACAAACACGTACAAGGGCCAGACAGCGAAGGAGTACTGGATGCATCCTGACAACGCCAAAATGCGATCGTTCATCTTCTCTGCCATTATGGACCTATCCGACCGAGAAGTGATTTTCCGTAACTGCGGCTTCGATTTCCATTGCCTCAAACAGTTTTGGCTCAAACACATTCCTCTTCTGAGAGAGCTGGACAACTGTGCAGTGCCGTATAATCGGGCGATTTCTCAGTTCTTGTGGTTCTATGAGCAGCAGTCGCGGCAGTTTGGTGATAGTCTCATTGTCGTGAGCGACAACCCGGCCGTCGATATGGCGCTCGTCAACAAAATCCTTGCCCAACGTAATTTGCTGCCCGTCAGCTACAGCCGGCCAGGGTGTTACCGAGACATTATCGATGTGCGAATGCTTATTAAGGGGATCATGGGGGTAACAGACCCGAAAGATACGACCTATATCAAGAAGTTTTGCGACCACTTCCACTTGCCCTTTCCCAAAACGAACCACGATCCACTCGCAGATGCACTGAAGATGGCTCAATTGTATGGCTACGTTTTACGCGTGTGCCGGCAAAAACAAGTATCCAAATCCTCCTCTCCTTTGCCTGCACCTCTTCCGCCTGTTTCACAATCAGACCCTGCTCATATTTCCACTTTTGTCACCACTCCTCCCATTGTACCCACTTTGCATTAACTGACTTGTCCGTTCACAAAAGAATAAAAAACACATTAACTACGGACACCTCTACTCTCAATTCCAATCCGTTTCTGATGTCGGCGTTTACAAGTTGGCTCTGGTTTTCTCCTTCCTCTTCCTCCTCTTCTTCTTCCTCCTCTTCTTCTTCCTCCTCTTCTTCTTCCTCTTCCTCCTCTTCCTCCTCTTCCTCCTCTTCCTCTTCCTCCTCTTCCTCCTCTTCCTCTTCCTCCTCTTCTTCCTCCTCTTCCTCCTCTTCTTCTTCCTCTTCTTCCTCTTGTTCTTCTGCCTCTTCATCTTCTGCTTCCTCTTCATCATCCTCTTCTTCTCTTTCTTGTTCCTCTTCTTCTTCATCTTCTTCCTATCCCATAACCTCTTCCTCTTCTGCTCCATCGTCCTCAAATATCTTCGACTCACGCCAAACAGTCTCAGCTCTCTACGAATCTCCGTTTGTCGCCGAAACAGACGAGTCTCCGTGCAGGGCCAAGGAAGCAAAACACCAACATTTCAATGACAAGCGGCATGCACCGCCCAGTCTCGGAGCGACCAACGATTCGGACGAGGGCATGTCCTCCAACCTGTTCCGTGAAGAACAGCAGCGGGCCATCGCCAAGTATTCTGCATCATTCCCTCTCAGTTTGGCCGAACAAATCCTCGCATCCGAGGTTGTGGACTTGTCAAAAATGTACCAGACGGAAACCATGTACAATGATCCGGGCTTTGCATCTGCAATCGATTACCTCGTAGCCTTGTACTGCTCGCAGCCGAAAAGGAAGGAGGATGAGCCATCGTGCGAGTATCTCAGAGCTTGCTCCGAAAAACATGTGGCAATGATGGAAAAAAAAAGGAAAGGAAAGAGAAAAGGAAAGTGTCAATGAAAACGAGCGGGAAAGGGAAAAGGAACAAGAACGGGATGTGATCCAAGCAGAATTACGGAAACAAAACACTGCTCACGACACCAAGGCGCAAGAAGAGGCGATGAGATTGGTCCGTGAGGGCCATTCTGTATTCTTGGTCGGGGAGGGCTGGGGTAAAACGTACATTGCGTGCGCGATTGCCTCCTCGTGGGAGAATTCGAAGCGTATGATCGAGTGTATTGACGGCTACCAAATCTTTACACACCGACCCGACCGTGGAGATTCCGTGCAGATTTGGGTCGGAAAGGATCATGACGCGAACGAACCCTTCCCTCACACTCATCTCGAGCTTGTGCGTGTGACGTT
>Ga0207158_1217_pt1 | contig 12228 bp, 5 predicted proteins | sample Alteio_BWMinHeat_22_FD_153512 | JGI IMG/M metagenome (GOLD analysis project Ga0207158, IMG submission 153512) | Enriched cells from forest soil in Barre Woods Harvard Forest LTER site, Petersham, Massachusetts, United States -... | ecosystem: Environmental > Terrestrial > Soil > Temperate forest >... | reverse complement strand
ACGGCTGGGGCCGCTGCTGCCGCTGCTGTGAACAAGAGCAGCAGGATTGGCAGTGCGAACATTGCAGCGTCGGTGCCTTTGACTCCATAGAGAAGTGTGGAGACAAATCGCACCGAGGCTGCTCCTGCTACCAGTCCTATTGCAGCTCCAAGCAGCACCATGACGAAGACTCGGCCCGTCACTACGCGAGTGATATTGCCGATTGCGGCTCCAAGTGCGAGCCGTATGCCGATCTCTTTCTCGCGCTGCACGACGGAGTAGTGCAGCACTCCGTAGAGACCGATCACCGCCAGCAGCAGAGCTACTACCGCGAAGAAGCTGGCGAGTGAAGCCAGCAGGCGCTCGCGCAATGTCTGCTCCTCCACGTACTGCGCATGTGGTTGCAAGATCTGATCGAGGCTGAATGCCGGATCGATTTTGGGTAGCGCGGCGGGCAGGTTGGTCATCATTTCGAGCAGGTCGCCTTTGGTCTTCATCTCGAAGCTCATGTATTTCGATGTCCACACCTTGCCTTGATCGGCTATGTTCATCGATATGTAGACGACGGGCACTTTGGGCGTGCGCAACTCGGAGTAGACGGCGTCTCCGGAGACGCCGACAATCTGGTAGGGCGTTCCTGGTTTGCCATTGGCTTGCACCTCAAAGGTCTTGCCGATCGGATTTGCTCCACTGAAATATGTCTTGGCGAATGTCTCGTTGACGATTGCGTTACCTGGGTCTACGTCGTCTGCGCGCAAATCTCGTCCCGAAAGCAACGGAATCCGCATCGTCTCGAGCCAACCTTGAGATACCGGCATAAAGAATGCCGGGGTGTTGTTCCAAGTGACATTGTTGGCCGTAATGAAACGGCCCATGTTGCCTCCAGCCATCAGAGGCCAACCCTCGATGGAGACGCGTTCGACGCCGGGCAGTTGGCGTACGCCGTCAGCGATTTGCTCCCATTTGTCCAGAGTCCTGGGCTCTTTGGACATGCCTTCAAAGGTGAGCAGTCGGTCGGTTGAGAAGCCCAGCGGCTGCGTGGTCAGTCGTACCAGCGTTCCTACGAAAAGCCCGGCGGCGAAGAGCACGAAGACGCATACCGCGACCTGTGCGGCGATGAGGCTTTGCATGCCTTTCACGCCAGCTTTAGAGCCTGAGCCCGCTTTCAATGCGTTCACTGGTTGAACCCGGGAGGCGCGCATCGCCGGAATCAAGCCGAAGAGCATGGTTACGCCGATCATCAGTGCGACAGTGAAGAGCAGCACCATCCAGTCGGGGCCGATCCAGAGCGGAACGGGATTTTTTGCAGGATGAATTTTGCTCACGACAAACGGAGTCGCCCACCATGAGAACAGAATGCCGATCAGTGCAGCGATGCTGCCGACCATCGCGCTCTCTACCATTACCAGCCGAATCAGGCGTCCGCGGCCTGCGCCTAGTGAGACCCGCACCGCCATCTCGCGGGCGCGTGCCGCTGCCTGACCGCTCATGAGGTTGGCGACGTTCACACAGGCGATCAGCATGACCATCAGCACAAGTACGCTCAGAATCGTCAGTGGCTCGCCGTAGTCCTTCTGTAGTTGCGAGACTCCGCTGCGCGCATGGATCAGCGACAGTTTGGCGCTGAGGATTCGATCTGCGGCGTTGCTGGGGAAGGCGGGATTCTTCTTCTTCAGGTCTGCGATGAAGTCCTGTTTCCACGATTGGTCTGCCGCATGGAGCTTGTCTGTCAGCAGCGTAAGATTCGTGCCCGGGTTCACCTGCATGAAGATGCGGAACCACTGTGCGGTCGGCATCGCCGTCATCTGGTTCATCATCATGGGCAGATAGATGTCGGTGACGACTCCCGGACCGGTGCCGCGAAACCCGCGCGGAGCAACACCGATGACCTGGTACATCGTGTTCTCCATGCGAAACGTGCGTCCCACGACATGCGGATCACGGCCAAAATGGGCTACCCAGAAGTCATAGGCGAGCACGGCATACGGCTTTTCTTTCGGGGTCTTATCGTCATCCGCGGTGAACAGGCGGCCAGCCGCGGGCTGCAGACCAAAGGTTGGAAACGTCCAGCCGGACACATATTGCTGGTGTACACGCTGAGCCGCCTCTCCGCTGAAAGCTACCTCGTTGAACCACTGCGTCGAGATGGCGACTAGCTCCGCGTCTCCTTTGACTGCATCGCGCATGCGCGTGAACTCCCCATAGGAGTTCGTGTCATAGGTGATGGCCTCACCCTTATCGTTGAAGCTGCTGTAGCTGATTTCGTAGAGACGCTCTGGATGTTCGACTGCAAGCGGACGGAGGAAGAGTGCGTCGACGAGACGGAAGGCTGTCATGCAGCTTCCGATGGCGAGGGCCAGGGAGAGAATGGCGGCTGCCGTCGTGACCTTACGCTTGAGTAACTGACGCCAGCCGAAGACTGCATCAGCCCAGAAGCGTTCGAGGCCCATCCAGCCCCAGCCTTCGCGTGTGACGTCGGCGATCAGGCCAACGTTGCCGAACTCGCGCAGTACAGCGCGTTTCGCAGCAGCAGGGGATTCCCCCATTGCTACGCGGTCGGCGATGGCCATCTGCAGATGGCTCTGCAGCTCTTCGTTCAGGTCAGTGCGACGGCGAAACATGTTGCGGAACGAGCGGAATGGATTCATGCTTTGCCTCCATCGGCGCGCATGATGCCCTCGATGGTTTCGACCATCTTGCCCCAGCGCTCGTAGTCTGCCGCGAGCTGCTTCTTGCCGAGGGGCGTGATCTTGTAGAACTTCGCGCGTTGATTGCTGTCGCTCTTCTTCCACTCGGCGGAGACCCACTCCTGCCGCTCCAGGCGGTGCAGTGCTGGATACAGCGAGCCAGTCTCAACCTGCAGTACTTCTCCAGAACCAGCGCGGATGGCCTGGCTGATTCCATAGCCATGCTGCTCGCCCCATTGCAGGGTCTTGAGAATCAGCATGTCCAGCGTTCCTTGCAGTAACTCGATCCTGTTCTGATACGCGTCTTTTTTAGGCATGGGTGTAGACCTTCTACATCAAAGATGTAGATAATCTACATCTGGTAGCTTTCCTACGCAAGACGAGATTGCCTGGACTCGCCCAATGAGCAGTAGGCAGAAAATCTACTACTAGGGAAATCGAGTATCATTGGCACCCAGGTCGCTAGAGGTTAGCTCTTGACCTGAAGAGACTGAGGCCGTGAATTGGAGGCTAATCCGGCGGAGGAATTCCAGGGGCTGCTGTCACCGCCTCTGCTCATGCCGATCATCGTGAGTAGGTAGCAAACATTCGCCAGATGGAGCGCTCTTCGCTTCGGTTCGCCTGTCGACCACCGTACGCATAGACGAGGGCGCTCGAACCATGGCTGTACATCTCATTAATCCCAGCGACAATTCTTTTGGCACAGCTGTCATCACACCTCGCTGGCTCTTCGTTCTGGCAGCTGCGACGCCGATTTCACTGGGCGATCCGGTACTGGTGGATGAGTCGCTGGAGCAACTCGATCCGGGCATGATCCATACCGGGGATGTCGTTGGAATCAGCGTGCACACTGGAAACGCGTTGCGAGGCTATGAAGTTGGTAAGCTCGCCCATGATCGTGGAGCCACTGTCGTCTATGGAGGCATCCATGCGACCCTGTTTCCGTTATAAGAAGAGCCAATACGAGGCAGATCCCAACCCGCCATTGTATTTACTGAGATGGTGCCATCGTCAGCAAAATTACTTACGAAACCATCGTGTCCATAGGTTGATTCGAAGCCAGTAAGCGTCCCATCATCCTGAGTGATAGCCCTGCCGTTGTAGTGACCTGGAACCCAGTAACCACCACTACCTTTGTCGCAGCCACCTTCGTCGACCTCCTCAATCGTCTTGGAGTCGTCGCCGAGATAGATGCAATCCAGGCCCGTTGGGTCGACATTCATTATCGGGTTGTTTCGCGCGTAAGAATACAGATTCAAACTTTGCGGACTCGCCACATTCGCGGATGCCATTCCCGAAGGATCCGGACTCATGAACCGTCCCGCACTTGATGCGAAGTATCTTGCCACGAAGAAGTCATTTCCGGTTTTTTTATCGCGTTCTTGGCCGGTAAATTTATAGTTGAAAGTGCCGGTATTTGAGTCGGTAATCTCTTGGCCGTAAGGCATGAATTGCCCCTCCCAAATCGGCCAACCGCCTGCGCTGACTTCGTATTGCGCTGTGCCTAGGTGATCGTCGAGATAGTAATACACGTCATTGACTGCTCCAAGCGCGCTACCGGGTGCAGCAACCTGCTCATCAATACATGACGTGTCAGAGTAAGGAAACGGAGCCGTGTAATCGGGATAACACTCTGCGTCACTCAGAGACACAGGGATAGCAACGGTTGTTCCGTCAGGATGGAGGATCGCTATATCCTGCACCAGAATGTCGAACTGGCCTGACGGAGCTCCTTTTTGGTCCCACACCTGGGCGCCTGCGATCGTTCTACCCACAAGCACGCCAGGCGATGCGACGGTTCCCCCAATCGGCATTGAAACATTTGTCCACTGATCTGCAGGCACCGAAGGGATGTCGCAGCCGCCACAGTCAGTAGATGCAGTATTATTCGTGAATCCCAATCTAAAACGTGGCAGAGCGTTGTGTTGATACACACGAGCGCTCATCACATCACCAGCTTGAATGGTGATTCCGCTCGGGAGTGCGTCTAATATCACCCCCATCCAGTTGTTAGGATCGGTGGTGGCTGACTTCACTCCGGAGATATGCAACCGAGTATTTGTAGAGAACGCTCGTGCGATCTTCTTATCACCAGCGTAGATATAGTCGGTCCAGTTTCCGTGTTGGTCTTGCTCAGCAATAGTTTTGCCGTTGAACGGCATATAGAAAGTCATCTCTCCGTCGACGCTCCACTTCTCAGTGCGCCCCGTGGGGAGATAGAGATAGCCTTCGAACGGCGAGCTGGAGCCCATCATGGCGACGGATGAGATACGGCCTTCGCTGTTAAGTGAATAGATGCGCGGCGCACCGTGCTGGTCGCTATCGCATAACTGATTTCCAACTGCATCAAAATCCGACAGACCGTAAGCTACATGGCATGGAAGGCTGTTAATTCGATTATTGTTGTCGAACCCATTCACGGGCGACCCACCGGACATCGGACTCATGTTGCCGAAAGAGTCGAGCCAGTACGACACTGCTGTCCCTCCAATCTGGGAGTTGCTGAGTCGGTTCAGGCAATCATAACCAAATTCTCGGGTCCAGCCTGAATTCAGATTATCCGTAATCTGCCAAATATTTCCATTATTCGCGGTCATCGGACAGCTTGCGAGACCACTACTCGGACTATAACTATAGCTGCGCGACATTAGTGTCGCGCCTGCTCCATTGGAAGCCGTAATGCTACTCAGTTGCAGGCGCTGGTTTTTCCCGAAAGATTGCGTGACTCCGTTCCCATAGGATACGGTAGCGGGTGATCCGTCCGGGTGGAAGTTTTCGGAAACAAGGTAATCAGTCTCTACACCTCCGATGATGCTGTAGACTTTGGAAACTCTACCGGCCGAATCGTAAGAGTAATTGACGACTCGCCCGCTCGGATAGGTAAGAGTGCTAAGTCTCTCGACGGAGTCGTATGTGGCAGATGCACTGCCATCATGAAAGCTGTCGTTGAAACGGTCCTCACTGATGATCTGCCCCGCAGAGTCATAACTGTAATCCTCCGCGTCATCGGTGTTATCAGAATAGATTTCGTAAAGTCGCCCCTTTCCGTGAACACCCAAATCATAGTAATAGTCATATTCATAGGGATCTATGCCGGTCCCCCCGCTCGATGATTGATTGCCGAGTCGATTTAGGCCGTCATACTGAAAGTTCGTTACGACACCTCGCGCATCTGTCTTCTGTCCAAGATTCCCATTAGCGTCGTAGCTTCCTGAACACGTCCCAGAAACGACGGGGCCATAGCAGGTATTGCCGGTTTCTGGATTCGTAGATTGAATCAACCGCGAAAGCGAATCGTAGGTGAAATTTCGGACTCTTGGAATATCTGTACTCCCATTTCCAATCTGATTTACCTGGGTCATGTTCCCAAGAATGTCGTAGCTGTAATGGGTCGTTAGGTTCATCGGAGATGAGGCTGTACCGAGCTCTTGTACTTGAATCAGCCGCCCTAATCCATCCGTGGTTTGGGCTGCTCTTACTCCTGCCTCATCTGTAAGCGTCGTGGTAGCCCCGGAATACGAGACTGTGGCGACCGAACTGTCGGCCGTATGGGTCGTGCTCAAAGTTCGGCCGATTGCGTCATAGTGGACGATCATTTTTGCTGGAGTCGTACCAGCCCTATATGGATCCGTTACCGAATAGACGGATCCGATGCCGTTGTAAACCGTGTCGACATAATCCGTCCCCCCGGGATCACTGATGGCCTGAGTCTGAACGGTATGGCCAAATCCATCCAAGATAGCAACTGTGCTCGCACCCGTTGGATTGGTGAAGGTAATGCTTGGAGTCGAGCCGGTTTCAGGGCACGAGTGAATGCTGTCTGCAAAGCAATAATGATTGTGGCCAGTTGGACCGTTCACGTCGGTGAGTCGCAGCAGTGGATCGCTATAGGTATAGCTGGTTGTAACGGAATTATCATCCGTAATTGAGGCAAGTCTTCCGGTGGCATAGTTGTATGAATAATAGGTTGGATAGGTGACACTTCCACTGGGCGGAGCATCCACTTCGGTAAGATACGCGTTGGAGTTGCCGCCGGCAGGGTTACCACTCGTTGGACTGTCATCGTAGTGATAAGTCGTGGTATGTGAACTCGCTACCATGTCGCCGCACGTGGAGTTGCCACAACCGTCCGTCACAGTTCGAACCTGACCCGTCATGTCGTACGTGGCCGTAGCAATGGAATCCGTCTCTCCAAAGCAGTTCGTCAAACACTTCTTCACGACAGTTGTGGGGTTTCCACGGGGAGCAGTGCTATTGGCATCGAAATTGGTACCTGAGGTGCCCAGAGTAGCAGCGTCGTCGTGCGTGCCCGAAGGCAGACCAGAGACAAGCGCAATGGAACCACTGGCGGTTGTGGCCGCTGCGCCGCACAAAGTTGTCTGCCCGTCGTAATAGATGTCAGTTTCGGACACCACAGCTCCGGATCCGTTTTCAATCTGCACCTTGCATGGTGCGCTGAGAAGGGCCGGTTTATTCAGAGTATTTGGAAACGCCGACGAGGCCGCAAACGACTGATAGGCTGTTACCGTTTTTTTGACAGGTAGTGGAGAAGAGGGCGGCGTAGTCGAAAGCGATGGGCCGCCTGACCCCAGGTCGTATACGTCAACTTCGGTAGGAGCAATTCCATAACCGCTGTAGTAGGTCTCGGTTGTGGAGCTGTCGGTGAAGTCTCCATCTGCGCAGTCGTGTGCCACGCCGGATGCTCCTAAGCCACAAAGAGTAGTCGCCTCTGCGACAAGGCCGTTGAGGCCTCCGCCACCCCAGACTTTGCTAACAGACTTTGAGACTCCCCCAAGTCCATCCCAATAAACAATCTGAGATTCCTGCGGAGCCATGATGCCCGAATAGGCCACTCCAGTGGGTGTCGGGATCGCATAGCCGCCACTATATCTATAGGAGACGGTGGTGTTAGTGCCAGCGATTAGGTCTTTGGTCGTGACATCTGTGACCTTATTCGTCCATTGCATTGTTGAAGGGTCGTTAGCGTTCCACGTCGTGTAATAACTAAAGTCCTGCTCAAGCGCGGGGGTCACACCGTCATAGCTGACAGTACGTTTTGTGATCGCGTAGACATCATAGACCGCCCCGCAGGTCGGTTGAATCTTGTTTGCCCCAAGCGAATCCCAATAGATAACCGAACCAGCAAGCGAGTCTACGCCCCACTCATAGCTGACCGTACCTCCGTCCGGATATGTAATCTTATCTACAAGCCCATAGATATTATTTTGGTAGTCGAATGTATAACTCTTCCCATTCGGAAGTTGAATTGCTTTGAGGACCGGTCCCGAGAAACCGGCGTTAGGAGGTAGATTGCCGCAGTAACCTGCATTTGATGCCGCCTGCACTGAGTACAGCGGATAAGCTACGTTTACATTCCCCCAAGTGAGCGTATACGTTTGGGCGCCGGCAGTCACGGTGTCGCCCGTCGATCCAAACCCGGTTGCGCTTAGAACGGGGTTGCCGAGCGTATCCGCATATTTAAAAGCGCCGGTCCCAGGCGCGGGCTGTTGCTGGATGAGGTTTCCGTTCCTATCCTCGATCTGATAGGGAAGCGAGAAAGTAACAGGCGAACCAATCTCCTCGCCGCCCAACTGGGCGTCGAAGGAATATACCGTTCCCGATGTCCGGTCGTTTACAAGGACATTTCCCGCATAAACGCTTGCGTAGTACTGACCTTGGTTACTGAGACTGTATGGGTGCTGCCTCGATGCACAGTGCGGTTCTTGATAGTCATGCACCAACCCCGTGAAGTCGAAACGCCCCCCATCGGAGTTCTGCAGGTTGTAGTCGATGCCGTACCAGCAATCGTATGCCCCTTGAGGGCCTTGGAACTCCTCGTGCTCTACGTGATTGAGCAAGGGTAACCCGTAAGACCATCCATCGTTTGAATAATCCGTGTAGTTGGTGGTCCACGTGACAATGCCGTTTTCCTCATCTGCCGGCCACGGAGAAGGTATCACCGCCCCGTTCGAATCGTAGTTAAACGAGAACGGCATCGTTATTCCACGCCCTTTATTTACGGGCACCTGCAGACGAATGCTCAGAGCCCCGTTCGCTGGATCAATCGTATCGTTGAGTGCCTGTATGTATTCGTGCCCGGTGTACGGAATAGGTGTGGAAACTGTATTCCCGACACTGGTGAACTGTGCCGTGGCTGTAACGGAAAGTAAACCCAAAAATGCAAAAAAGAAACCAGTGGCAGGAATAAAACGCAGGAAGCTTTTCTTCTGAAAAGAGCGTACGAGCATACAGACCTCATCTCTCGGATGGCCAAATCTATGTCACAGGTGGAAGAGGAGGAATGCTGCTGGTGGCGGTCTGCATGCCGCGCTAAAAAAAGACAATAGCGATTTTAGGGTTCTAGGTCAAACGTTTTTTCGATAAAAATCAACCACTCACAATCAAAGTTAATTCCTAAAAGCAGGAGCAAGAACCTAGGTGCGGGAAACCTGAGGACAAATTGGATTCCCCCCTCTGTGCAACTAAATTTTCCGAGGTCCGCTTGAAAGGGCGCCCTTATCCCGCAGCTTAATTCGCCGTCGGCATTTCCACATGATCGATAAGCAAAAGATCCACCGGCGCTTCCGTAGGCTCCAGCTTCAACCCAAGCTGGTCTTTTAGCGCGCTCTCCATCGTGGGCCCCATTCTGTCGGGTGAGGCGAAGTTCTGCGCGGGCGAGGTCCACTCCACGATGAAATCCCACGTTCCCTTCAGGCCCGTGCGATCCAGAATTGGCTTATCTCCTAGATTGTTCGAAGGGCCGCGCTGCGTGAAGACGTCCGCAAGCAGGTCCATCGACATGCCGCGCCCGCCGGCCATGAAGTAGCCGGGCATATTCTCCGGGTCGACCGGCACTCCGCCGACGAAGCCGCCACAGAACGACGGAAAGGTGCCGACAAGCGTGGTTGGCTTCAACAGATTGGCTCCCTGCGGAGGCCGCGAGGTGATCGTGCCCATATTAGTGATCGTCGGCCCGCCGGAGCACTCCGCTCCCGCAGAGTGCGGACGCAACTGCGGCCCGGGCGTCTCCGGCTTGATCAGGACCATCGCGTAGACCGGGATCTTCTTGTTCTCCATGTGGGCCTGCAGCTTGAACCGCTGCGCCAGCATGGTCCGCACCATCTCGCGGTACTCGTCCTTCGTCGGATTCCCTGCCCCGCGAGCATCGATGTCGTACCGTGCCGTCTGCGCCCATTTGGGCAGTTGATTGCGCAGCGCGGGATTGTTCTGCTGCTTGTAGGCGAACGCGATGTAGGCGCTCAATGGAAAGCCCTTCGCCGAAAACAGGCCGTTGGTCGGGATAAACGCATCTTCCGTATCGAGCGGAACATTGGTGGGACCAGACCGCGCATCCTGGTTCTCTCGTACCGAAGCAGCTTCAAACGCCAACGACGGCTTTGCCGCCTGCTGAGCACTCGCCAGATAGGTGAACCCCGAGATCGCACTCCACACCGCAATCAGCGACACAGCTTTAGACACACTGTTATATAGACGCATTCAAAACGCTCCCCCCGTCGATCGCCACCAGCCTAGCGGCTTATCTATAGAGGAATCAAGAGTTTTGGCGAAAAGAGGCTCTGCCTCTCTGACAACAGGATGACGTTCTTACGAAGCCCCCGTGACAAACCGCCCGCCACGCCGGGTTCCCATAGAGATATGCAACTGCTGACCCCGAAAGACCGGCGACATCTGGGACTGCTCGTTGCATTCCGGACGTCCGTCGGTTTTCTAGACCTGCTAATGGCCGCAGCATTCTATCTCCTGTTCCTGTTGCTGCAGGGCCATCCACTACCCGCAGCCGCGCATCTTCTCTCCGGATACAGCTTCGTAAAGCTGGCCGCGATCACCATCGCAATTACCCTGCTCCGCGCGTTGGCGGAGATATTCTCTGCCACAGCCCTCGCCCGCAACACCTCCAGGCTGCATCTCGATCTGTTAGGCCGCCTGCTGCAGGGATATCGCATGCTGCGTTGGGAGAGTTTTGTCGCCCGCAATCAAAGCGAGCTCGCCAGCATCGCGATAAACACTAGCCGCGAAGCTGCGGAGTACTATCACCGGCTGATCGAACTAATCGCGGCGTCTATCACCACGCTCGCGATGACCTCCGCGCTGTTCTACTCCAGCCCCAAAGCCGCAGTCCTCTTGCTGCTCATGGCAGCAGGGTTCTATGCTCTGCATCGTTGGGGGTTGCGGGCCCGCCTGCGCCGTGCGGCTGATGCAAAAGAAGGCGCACTGAAGGCAGCCAACCGTGCCGTCTATGAGCTGCTGCGCTGCGCCCGAGAGATCCGCGTCTACGGCAACAGCAAATTCTTCGAGGACAAAACCCAGCAAGAGGTCCTGCGCTTCTCCCGCGCCAATCTGAGAGTGGGTCTGCTCCCCTTGATCTCGCGAACCGTAACAGATCAGGGAATCATGATCGTCTTCCTTATCGTCCTGATCGCTGCGTTTCTCGCTGGAGCAGACACCGGCCCCCTGGTCTCGATGCTCGTATTCTTCTTCATCATCACCAGGCGAATGTTGCCGCTGCTAGGACAGATCTCGTTTATCGCCGGCCAGATGGAAGACTCTTACGCCAATGTCTTGGTCGTCGCGCACGAACTTAAAGAGTGCAAAGCCGACAAGATCCAAGGGCAAGCACCCGTCCCTTCCGGTGACGAAGCACCCATCCAATGTGCGGACCTAAGCTTTGGCTACTCCGAGTCAAACGATCTGCTTCGTGCGATTGATCTGAAGATCGGTGCAGGCGAAATCGTCGCGATTCGCGGAGCATCTGGTAGCGGAAAGAGCACGCTGCTCTGCTTGCTCGCAGGTCTCATCGAAGCCCGCAACGGTGAAGTAAAACCCGGTACGCAGGCCATCGCGTATGTTCCGCAAGAGATCGCCCTGCTGGATGCGAGCGTCTATGAAAACGTCGTCTTCGGCGACAACTCCATTTCCCTGGAGCGTATCTACCGATCGCTGAGCATCGCCGGGCTCTTCGATTTCATAGCAACGCTTCCCGAAGGCATCGAAACCCGCGTCGGCGATAACGGTACGCTGCTCTCAGGCGGCCAGCGCCAACGGCTCGGCCTCGCGCGCGCCATCTATCGCCAACCGGAGCTGTTGCTTCTAGACGAAGCCACATCGGCACTCGACCCGGCAACTGAATCCCAAGTATTAGAGAATATTCGTTCTCTAGGCTGCGCGGTCGTGCTCGCAACACACCGAACCCTCGACCCCTCGCTAGTCATCCGCACGGCCACGCTGCAAGACAGCCAGTTGCTGGAACACACCCACGCACATCAATAAGGGCTTTGCCGTTGCTCTTGCTCTTTTGGCTGTCATTCCCGCAGGGAATCTGCTGTTCTCATCCGCGTCACAGCCTCTCAAACCCGACACGAACGGGTGCCCCATGTCCCTCGCATTTGGGGACGTGGGTTTGCAGGATACGTTTTGAGTCAACACTTTTAGACGTGACAGAAACATCAAATCTCAGAGCAATTCCCCATCCACCTCATCTCGCCCCTTCGCCAGCAAGACACCAGTACAAACCCCAGCGAAAGCAGCAAGCCCAGCATCCAGC
>Ga0207158_1211_pt2 | contig 12286 bp, 12 predicted proteins | sample Alteio_BWMinHeat_22_FD_153512 | JGI IMG/M metagenome (GOLD analysis project Ga0207158, IMG submission 153512) | Enriched cells from forest soil in Barre Woods Harvard Forest LTER site, Petersham, Massachusetts, United States -... | ecosystem: Environmental > Terrestrial > Soil > Temperate forest >... | reverse complement strand
CGACCCGAATATCTTCAGCTATAGCTACAATCAATTTACGGAAACTCTCAGCTTGTCGTTCTTCCTTAGAACTGAAGCTGAACTTTCCTAGTTTTGTAACACCCTCTACGATTTGCCTAACATCGGCGTCAAGCTTCTTCTCAAGCTCTTCAGGTTTCACATCACAATCTTCAAGAACGTCATGGCAAAGGGCAGCTGCAATGGTTTGTCGGTCCGCATTCAACTCGGCTAGAACCGTAGCTACCGCTACCGGATGCACTATATAAGGTTCTGCCGACTTTCGTACCTGTCCCTCATGTGCCTGTCTGGCAAACTCATAGGCCTTCCTCAGAAACGCAATATCCTCTTTCGACCGTCCTTGTCGATTTAATATGCTAAAAAGCTCGTCCTCATGGGACTTTAGGCTTGCATCCATTGCGTTATGAACCTGCGGCAGCAATATAGGAATTAATGAAGATTATACAATTGCCTAAGGAGTTCCCCTATACGCCAGAGAGGCCAGTGACGAATGATTAAGCCGGGAAAACCACTCTTTCAAACATTTACTACTTATCTCAGGTTCTTGGGAATCGGGTTGCTGCTTTCATCCCAATAAGAATCAGGTGACTGCTTAACAGGTATGGCGGGCATTATTGCCGGCGAACTAGAAGCATAATAGCTACCGGATGCGGTGGTATCGGCGGAAGACGGCTCATAATAATTACCGGAGCTTTTACTTGGCTGGGTTTGAAAAACCCTGGTGGCAAACTCACCCGTACTCCTAAGCGATCCCAAGCCGCTACCCTGACCAAAGCCAACCAGGCCCAAACCGCCAAAGGGCAGTGCACCTGGCCAATACCCTCCGGCATTGCCGAAGGGACCAAATCCCCAAGCACCAAAACCTGGATCGCCAAAACCTAAACCTAGGAATGGTCTTCCGTAACCATAGTTATAAAGACCACCGCTTAGATAAGGAGCTCCCCAAGCAAATGGCACGCCATCACCAAAACCTGAGTTGCCAAGCCGTAAAAAGGCTCCCGGGGCAACAGCACCGCAAGGGCCAAGGTAAGGAGCACGGGCCAACGAACTTAATCCCCAGGGCAAACCTGACAAAGCTAAGCTAGGTATTATCGAAGAAGAGAAGCTCGCTTGCCCCAAAGAAGGAGCTCTAAAAATCTCAACTGGTCGCGTATATGGTTGCGGCGTAGACCCAAACCAATTAGGAACGAGAAAGGCACCTTCTTTTTTGTTCTTGCTTGATGCAGCTGACGACCTATTTACAAAAGTGGGGACTGTCTCCGCAGCTACTACATCGACTTTCTTTTGAGCCTTGTTTTCTTGAACCTGACTTTCTGATGAGCGCCTTACTTCCTTCGGCATCCACCACTGGTTGGAAATACCCTGATTAGAGCTAGTTGTCTCAGACTGCACCAAAAGCTTCCTGTCAGATTCATTTTCTTTTAGATTTACGCCATTCCCTGGAAAGTCTGAACGGGCCAAGGCAAAGTGAGTGGCGGATATAAGTTCTAAGCAAATTGTTATAGAGACGATGTAGATTTTCACTTGATTAGTCTTAAAATCACTTGTCTTCGATTTTACTGTTCACTAGATCTTTAGCAGATACCATTGCTTTGAACAAGCTAGTCACAAATTCTACCCAGCTTTAGACGAATATAGTGAGTATGAAAGGACAGACCGTTCAGCAAACATTTTTCAATTTCATAGGAAGATTTCGGTTGTCTAACGAGGATTTTTTTGAAGAGTTCTAGTTTATACTAAATAGTAGAGACACTGCTGAAGGGACATTCAATGCGACTATCATTTTCAATGCTATTGGCAGTATTCAGCAGTTTGCTCATTCTCATCTTTGAAATTGGCAGCCTATCTAGCTTTGCTAATAGTCTGGCAAAACACCCGAGAGCCCTTGCTTCTGTCACACAAAGCACTACTGATCCCATTGGTGATTTTATTGAGATGTTTGAAAAAACCTCAAACGGCAAGGTTTATGTGGTAGGGCGTACGGTTATCGAAACCACTCCAAACTGCGTTTATAATACATTGACTGATTATGAGCATGCTCCTCGTATTTTTTCCAGTTTAAAGAGCTGCCGAGTTGTAAGCCAGACTCCCGACTCCAAGAATATCTTTTTCTCTGCTAGTGCAGCCGGTGGCTTACTCACATTAGCTTACGTTTTGGAAGTAAAGGAAAAGCCACCTAATTTGATCGAATGGAGGAGAGTTAACGGATCCTTCAAAGCGAATCAGGGCTATTGGAAGCTTGAACCGGTTCGTAGCGGGAAGGCTACTCTCGTTACCTACAGTAAATACGTTGACGGTGGTCTATTTATCCCCAAATTTTTCATCAGAAGAGAACTGCACGCCAACATGCAGTTGGTATTATCTGAGCTACGCAAGCATTCAGAAATGTATAACAAGCGAATTGCCCATGCGGAAATTCCTCCGAAAGAGTAAATTTGGATACTTGTTGCTGAAAGGGCTGCCCCTTCCAGCTGGCTTTCCCATCGAAACAGCAGCGAGAGCGAGCATGGCGAGGAGCCGTGCGCTGCGGAGCAGGGAATGAAAGAGGAGAGGAACGGAGTAGCAGCGAGGCAACGACGACATGCGCGTCGGCCGCTGAGCGGGGAGTAAGCGGAGGAGCTGTAAACGAAGCAAGCGAAGCTTGCGGAGTGGTCTCCGAAAGATAGGGTGAGCCGACGGAGCGATTATAAAAGGGTACCAACCGAGCGTTTATAAAGTATTGGTTATGGGAGAGCTTGTGAATGCCTCCGACTTATCTTTGATTGTCTTTTGACAGGAATGATATTGCCATGCAGCTCTTCTTGGTAGCTCACATGACGAAGAAGGAAGGCCAAGGAAATAACTGGCAATGCCATTAAAAACGGCAGACAAATCTCTAGAACGACGCGGCATTCGCTTCGACTCATTGCTAAGGCACAAACAGTTTCTAGGACAATAAGTAAGCCTGCTAAACCTAACATTTGGAAAGACCGAATCCACCAACGCATGCCAGGATCGTTTGCATACTTTCGACACTGTTCGTAGTCAATTATGGCTATACCGAAAGCCAACAAAAACACCCCTGGAATTATTTGGTGAAAACTCAACAAAACCAGGATGGCAACTATACAACCAGCGGCAATGGCTAAGGATAGCTTATTCATAGTTTTGATTATACTTAGCGATCCGATCACTAAGGCTATCAACAAACCCATATCATGTTATGGGTTTATTTAGTGAGGTGAGGATATAAGGCACACTCCATACTGGCTTTCCGGTATTTTTGCCGAAGCTCCTTTGCACGATTAATTTCAAAATCTGATAAGGGAGACTCGACAAATTTTTGACTAAAAGCCCTTCCAAATCCGCTTTTAAAGGCGTTTTCAAAAGCCTCGATCGAAGTTTCCTTGCCAACGATTTCCACAAGATTAGCGTGCCCAAGACCGGGTTTCTCAACACTGTTCCCATTTATTGGTCGTTCATTTAACAATTCTTGCATCGCCTCTAGGGGTTGATCAACCATGATTGAACCATGCTGCATTAATGCATGCTGCCTTCTCATTTGCGCACTACCAACAATTTTTCTTCCTTTATAATGCAAATCAGCAGTAGTTGTTGCCTGAAAGCAATCTTCTAAATTGCGATAACTTCCCATCGCCCTGCCTATTTTTAGGTGGACACCAAACTCCTCAAAAGTATAGATAAGTCCCAAACAAATCTCACGATAGGCTTGCGTCACTTTATCGCTAACCAACGCATACATTGGAACATGCGTAGCACTAGCGGTCGAACACACAAAACAATAAGTCAAATCATTTAGATGAAGTACTGCGCGACCTCCTGACGGACGTTTTACAAAATCAAAACCATGAGCACGTATGCGATTTAGCACCGTTGATGGCAGAGATTGGTTATAACCAAGTGATACCGCTGGCGGTGAAAACCCATAGAGTCGCAACGTGGGGGGAACCATGCCAGAAAGATGTGCATCGAGTATCGCCTCATCTAAGGCCATATTAGTTGCAGAGTCAGCAACTTGATATGGGATAAATCGAAAAGTCTCTTGCAAAATCATTTCTCTCCTTCTCGCTACCTAACAATTTTAACTTTGTCTTTAACAATGATCGATGCCTTTTCAAAAAATAGTGCTTTATTTTTCTTCTAGCTAAGAACTGAATGGGCTTCAATAGGGTAAAGTTTTCCTTTGAGCTCTTGGAGACACAAGCATTGCACTCAGGTTTAAGTAATAGATTGCGCAAAGAACACGCCTTGCCCCAGTTGGGACACATCAATTACGTCAATTCCTTACCGATTATTTTGCCAATCACTACGGGCAGAGTAAGGCTTGAAGCTAAAATACATCTGGGTACTCCAACCGAACTAAATCAGGGCTATGCCAGCGGAAAACTGGATATTGGCGCCATGAGCGCTTCGTTTTACTTAGAACGCAATGATTTAACAATATTTCCTAATATATCGATATCTGGGCAGAAAGCAGTTGGCAGCGTTCTTTTCTTCAGCAAGTCGGATCTAGCTCATAGTCACAGATTAAAAATTGCTGTACCAAGAGCTTCCGCAACCTCTGTTAATTTGCTTACCATATTATTTCTAGAAGAGGCTATACCCATGCCACTCTTCGTAGTAAAAGACAATCCTGATCTTACTTCTGAGGATATTGATGGCGCCTTAGTTATAGGAGATCGGGCACTTTCAGTAGATGAGGAATGGTCTAAAATCGCTGAGCGCATTGACCTTGGTTCTTGGTGGTATAAAACTTTTCGTTTGCCAGCGGTCTTTGGACTATGGGCAGCTCGTTCTTCCTGGGCTCGAGCTAATACCTATCGATTTTTGGAAATATCCAATGCTCTTACCCTTGCTCGGCAAACTGGTATAACGACTGCCTTTGCTGAAGTATTGGAGGAAGCAAAAGCAAGACTCGGTTTATCGACCGAACGGCTCGAAAAATATTATTGTGAGGAATTGGATTTTTCATTCAATGTAGCCCATCAAATGGCTCTCTCCAAATATGGGGATCTTTGCCAGCGCTATGGGTTACTAAACAACGCATTACCGCTTGAACAATCACCTAGTCAGCCAGCCACCATTTAAGCGATAATCCCCTCTATTAACTTTGCTTTAGATTCGCCGTCAAAATGCAAGCGTTCTGGGAAGAATAAAGGCATCATCTTGCGCTTAAATTAAGTATTGTTATACTAAAAGTTTGAATCGTCTTACTATCTTGGTGGAGAGTTGCCCTAGGTTCATGTCTAACTTATCACCACCACACTCTGAATCATCCAGTTCTTCGTCAGACAATCCCAAAAGACAGGTTCTGAGCCCTGGAGCACTGGTCCTTCAGAAACGCTGGGAACTGATCGAAAGACTCGGACAAGGAGGAATGGGGACTGTCTTTCTAGCTCGTGATCTCCGCTTATCTAGCCGACTTTGTGTTGTAAAAAAACTGCGCATCGAATTTTTGAAGAATGAAGATCGGCAAAAGGCTCTAGCATTTTTCAAACGCGAAGCTATGGTTTTAAGTTCGCTTAAACATTCAAATATTGTTTCCATACACGATTATTTTGAGGAAAATGGAGAGTATTACCTGGTTATGGAGTATGTGGAAGGTGATAACCTTCAGCACATGCTTGCTAGACGTGGTGCTCCTTTTAGTGAAAGAGAGGTTGTAACTTGGGCCACGACCATGTGTGATGTCCTCAATTATTTGCACAGTCATTATCCTCCGGTTATTTATCGAGATCTAAAGCCGAGCAATATAATGCTTAATACTACAGATGGTATCAAGCTCGTAGATTTTGGCATAGCCAGATCTTATACCGAAGATTCTGAGAATACGCACGTTGTCTCCGGTGGATACTCCCCTCCAGAACAATATTGGGGCGGGGCTGACACTAGGTCAGATATTTATGCGCTCGGTTCCACCATGTATTTCCTTTTAACAGGGAAAGAACCGGTCGCCTTACAAACTTCTATACCTAAAACTAGCAATCGAAATATCTCCGATCACTTGGATCGTATTATACAGAAAGCTACTGCCCAAGACATTTGGCTTCGCTATCAAGCGGCATCTGAAATGCATAATGCTCTTTTAAATGTTCCCAAGCAAAAATTGTTAGCGTTCCCTCCAGCATTTATACTAATCACCTGCAGTGCAGCATTAGTATCGGTTGCAGCTGCGGGATTCATCTATTTTACTGTTACTAAACATAATAATCCCAAGCAATCGTCTGCTATCTCTCAACAGTTTTCTCCTGAGATTAGCAAATCCCGCTCAACCTCTAACTCCCAGAAAGAAAACACCATTCTCACCGACAAGCCTAACACTCTAACTGAGAACCAGCCACAGCCTCTGCAGCAAAACCACTCAACCCTTTCAGAAAGTCCTTACTCTTTCGATCTAGCTGTTCCGGACACGCGTGAGGAAATGATCACTGATCCTGAAGGGTTAAAACCTCTTTCTGAAAACTAACTGTCCTTGGCTAGCTGATTTTATTTTTCGTCGTCATCGTTCTTCTCTTTATCTTTCGACTCGTCTTCAGCGCGCTTACCGCCAAGAGCAACTTTTACGGAGCCATCTTCGGGCATTAACACTCGGCGCAAGAACTTTTGATCAGATTCAAATCGCTTCGGTCGTGCCCCAGTTAAATCCATAACGTGAGACAAACCCTGCACTTTTTGATCAAGAAATTCAGCTTTCTTATACACAAAGAACCATTGTTTAATAATAAAATTGTAGAGAATAGGATTTTTTTTGTCCTTCTCCATCAGTAATTTCTTTTGTAGAGCTTCGGCATACAACATACGCCCGTCCATATCCAGTGGTGCCATTTCTACCGAACGCTGCAAAAGAGTAATAGCACGATTAAGATCACTTGTGCGCATAGAGTTTTCCCCTTCCATACGCAAGGCATTGGCAGTAGGGGTTCCTAACTCAAGCAATTGATCAGAGTGAATATAGCCATTTTCACTCTTGCCAATACCGGAAGTATCCATAATAAAATCAGGGTCTTTTGCCAAAACACCAGAACTCGCCATGCTAACAAGAAGAGTAAAAGCACAGGCTAAACTTTGAAATTTTGTTGATGAACGTAAACTTGGACTAGTACCGCGTTTCCAAAATAACGATTCTTGTGTAGGGGTCGATTGCATCGACCTGTGGGAGGCTCGCGAGCCGCCCCTACAATTGAGATGCTGTCCGCATATAAATATTAGGAACTTTGGAAAAAATATACTAGTACCCATGATCGCTCCCTTTGTAAATGTTCTCTTGCTTTCTATCTTTGTTTTAATGCCATTTTGCACCGACATGAATCTTTGTTCGTGGTTGTTCGCTAGCGCGCAAGGCGCTTATCGCTTTCCCCACATCAGGAGCACCATAAATACTGCTCCCTGCCACCAAAACATCTGCACCAGCAGCGGTGACTAATTTAGCTGTTTCCGAGTTAATTCCACCATCAACAGCAATTCGTAAGTCCGTTTTGCCGGCCTTATCAAACATCTCTCTTATAATAGAGATTTTAGGCAATACTTCTCCAATAAATTTTTGTCCACCAAAGCCTGGATTGACAGTCATCACTAAGACAAGATCCACATCCTCAGCTACATATCTCAAGACATCTGGCAACGTAGCTGGATTGAGAGCCACACCGGCTTTCTTACCTAACTTGCGGATGTGAGAAAGAGTTCTCTGAAGGTGTGTGCACGCCTCTGCATGAACCGTAATATAACTAGCACCAGCCTCTGCAAAGTCTTCCAGGTAACGGTCCGGCTGCGTAATCATCAGATGCACATCCAAAGGTAATTTAGTAATTTTCTTCAAGCTCCGTACAACGGGAGCGCCGATGGTCAAATTAGGTACAAAATGACCATCCATTACATCGACATGAATCCAATCGGCTTTAGCCTGCTCGGCTCTTTCGATTTCGACGCCTAGCTTGGAAAAGTCTGCAGAAAGAATAGATGGGGAAATTAAAACAGGCATCAACTTGAAGGGATACTAACATAGTAATCATGACTACCATATTTTCCTGGGTCAAGCCTAACTACAATCTATTGACTTTTTCCGCATAAAGTTCTTTTTACTTTGATGTTTGCTAATCGAGACAACCGCTATGAAACAAAGAAATAGGAAGAATGATCCAACTCAAGATTTAACTAAAACCATAATAAGAGGGGCGGCTCCCGAGCCGCCCATTCTTCTTGTCTTACCCGTGGGCCATGCATGGCATCGTCCCTACAGGCGCATATCGATCCTGAGAAAGCAAAAAAGCAATCATAGACACTTGGTGTCGTGATCACGGCACCACATTATTTGGCAACACTGTTGCTTGGGTGTTACCACTTAGTGTTCTTGTGATACCAGCACTGGGGACAAGGCATTGAATGTAATAAGTAGCAAGATTTGCTGGACCCATGTAGTTATTGTTAATAATCGATAAGGTGGTGTAGGTTCCATTATTCTCAAAATCAAGGACATTACCGAAGCTAATACAACAGTTTGAAAAGTTGTTATTCGAGCAACAGACAGAGCTAGAATCAAGATTGTCTTCTGCGTTAATGTAAATACCATAACCGTCTATGTTTCTGACTATGTTAGACTGAACTGTGATATTCGAACCTGTGTAAAAGTCTATTCCATCTCCGTTACCATCTCCATAGATAACTCCGTCAATGATATTAGAGGAAACATAAATATTGTTTCCCTCCCGAAGATAAATACCGTCGTATGCACTATTGATAATGGTATTGTTAGTTATTTGTACATTAGAGAGACTACCGTTGCCGCTACTCTGATAAATGCCAGCGACGCTCCCGTTGCCATTAATCGTATTTCCTGAAATTTCCAAATTAATTATGGGTCCGAAGCCGCTAGATACTCCTGAAGCTTCATCTGCTATCCATATGATTGCGGGACCACCGACAGAATCAGGTGCGCTGGCACTTAGATTGTTATAAACGATATGACTCGATGCTAAGCCAGTGAGATAAATAGTATTGCCATCACCACCTGAAGAAAATATATAATTGTAGGCTATAGTGAGATTCTGCGAACCAGTGTTGCCAAAGAAGATATTTACTGCATCATTATATTGGGCCCCTTGAACATTGTTATTGAGAATTTGAACATTATTACAATCGACAATTTGCATGCCACTATAACTGGCGCCGGTAAGCAGATTGCTCCTTATCGTGCCGTTATTCGATTGAAGGATATCAATGCCATTGTTTGATGAATTACTAATGGTTATTTGACTTATCGAAAAGTTATTTGCTGACTGTACCCAGATGGCACCAGCTTGTGGAGTTGAGTCTAGGTTGTCGTATGAAGGAACTGGAGACGGGGACAAGTAGTTGACTGCCATAGACTTAAGCGAGGCACCATCGCCAGTTAATTGAATGGCACCATTTGTACTAGTAGTTGCGGTGAGCATCGTACTTGATCCAGCCCCAAAAAGGGTCACGCTATCCGCTACAATTAAATCTGAGTGAAGATAATTACCTGGTGGGAAATAGACAGATAAGCCAGTGCCTTTTGCTCTGGCTATTGTTTGATCAATGGCTGCTTGGTCATCAGTAACTCCGTCACCCTTCGCCCCAAATTGCTGGACATTGTAAGAGTTACCAATCTTAAATTGCACCTGGAACTGCTTTATGGCAGCTTTTGACAAAGTTTTATTGAATGTCTTTGATTTAAAGAACGATTTGCTAAGCAAACTAGATTTCGACACATGGGAAGAGGTCGTTCCATTGTGCTTATTAGCTGAAGTTTTTTGTTGAACCTTTTGCCCGTATGCTTGTTGCACATCAAAGAGCTGGCTATCGCTTAATGATTCGCCATATACCGATAGGCAAGATGTATTACAGGCAACAAAAATAAAGGAGAGCGCAAAGTAGAAAGTTTTTCGCAAGAAGATATCAGTAGTTTGAATCATATTCAATAGCCCGCTATTATTGTTATTCTAAGGATTAATTAGGGACGCCTAGGACCTTATACCCAGATAGAGAAACCCCAAGATTAAATACGGCGTGGAACGAAATGGGCGGCTCTCGAGCTGCCCCTACAAGAGAGACAATCGAAACGATAGTAAAGATGAAGCCGATAGAAAACATGGAGCTAAAAAACTTTGCGGCAGATTTTACTCAAAGATGCCTCATACCACAAAGTAGATTGTATGAGAAACAAAGCATCACAGAAGGTAGTATTTTAGCCGATATTCAGAGTTCAGGACTTCTCAATCTTCGTATACCCGAAGAGTTTAGTGGGCTGGGGTTAACACTTGAGGATGCAGTTGTTGTAGCGGAAGAACTTGCCTACGGATGTAGTGGCATTGCTTCCGCGATGGAAGCCTCGGAATTGGCAATTACACCATTATTGCTCTTTGGTTCGGATGAGCAGAAGAAACTTTTTTTAGAGCCGCTGGCAAAAGACACTTTGTTTGCTGGACTAAGCCCGTTGCCTCAAGATAACGAGAGCGCTTTGTCATTTAAGAGAGCCAAGGAAGGTTTCCAGTTAAATGGCGAATGTCCTTTTGTTTTTAATGCCACCATTGGTGAATGGATATTTGTTTCAGCTCAAATAGACAATTCTCTAGCGGCGCAGCGTGCTATGCCCTCAACTAGCAATAACAATAGTGCTAGCTTTCTTGTTCCTTTAAAGACACCTGGTTTGAAAGTTTCCGAAACAATCCATTTGTTAGGTCGACAGGCAGCTGATCTTCACTCAGTTATTTTTGATAATGTTTTTGTCAATGAGCTCTCTTACCTTGAGGGATCTTCTGATTGGGAACATTTTTGCGATTCTATAGCGAGCCAGCACTTCCCCATTCTTGCTGGAGGTTGCACTGGTGTCGCCCGTAGAGCCCTGGAGCTTTCCTGCGGTTATGCGAAAGAACGTCGAACATTTGGCGTACCGATTGCGAGCCATCAAGCCATAGCCTTTATGTTGGCTGATATGGCGAAGGATGTTGAGGCGGGTAGACTGCTTACTGCTCGCGCCGCAAGGCTTGCTACAAATGATGTAATTGACCATACGATTTTTCGATCGTGCAAAGCTTTTGCCCAAGAAATGGCAATGCAAGTCACCACCGATGCTGTCCAAATATTTGGCGGCTATGGTTACTCCAAAGAGTATCCCGTTGAAAAACTGATGCGCGATGCTCGAACCTACGGACTTTTTGCTGGCACAACGCCCCAATTAAAAATGCAAATAGGACAAAGATTTCTTCAAAAAATACAGGCAAATTGATATGGAAGAAAAAGTTACTATCGGTAGCATTCTTATTGTAAAATCACCACCCTATTATAAAAATCAGTACTTTTACAAAGTTACTGCTTACGGCAACATGATTGTGAGAGCTAATCTTTTAAATTCTCCAAAAGTGAAAAAATCTTGGTCACAGGAAGAATTTACCCTTCTCTTGGAAATGGGCATTATCCAGATAACTCAGCAATCTAATAATAAGCTTCCAAAATAATGATGCTAATGTAGGGTTCGATTGCATCGACCCGCGAACAGGACGGGCGGATGCAATCCGCCCCTCTTACAAAATACATAGTCGAGACGTAGGAAACGGCATCCTAATTCTGGGGAACGGAATTAGAAGGAGGCATAGGAAGCGGCGGATTAACTCTTGTTTTATGCCAATGTTTTCTTCTGTGCCTTCTAAAAGCCCGATGGGCTTTTTTTTTTGGTTCTTTCGTTCTTACCTCATTTCCTTTCCCTAAATTATCGTGCACTTCTACTTTGGCAATAGGTTTCTTTGGAAGAACATTTTTAGGAGGTGTCTCTATCGTAGTAACCCGCTGCACAGGCTTTTCATCTGACCCTTTTTGCACTAAGGATTTTTGCGTTTCCTGCTTTTTTGCTTCCAATCTATCAATACGCCTTTGAATATCTCTTTCATAGCGCGAAAATATATGTCGCACATTTGCAGGTGCATATGACTCTAGGACTAACCGCACAGCACAGAAGAAGAGCGCCCCTACAATTAGTCCGTAAAAAATAGTTTGCGATAAGGTTCGAATGTCGTTACGAAATCGAAGAGATTTAGTTTTTTCCCGCGGACTTTCGCGCACATTGTTTTCTTCAAGCCTACGAGTAACATCACTATTACGTACGTTAGTCTTGATACTGCCCATCTTGTTCAGAGCCGATGTCGTTTGCCTTCCGCAAACCACACAAAACTTTAGACCAAAGTTGAGAGTCGCACCGCAATAGGGACAGGAAGCCGTCATGGGATCTCTTTATGGAATCTCTTTAACCCGGTTACGC
>Ga0207158_1216_pt1 | contig 12317 bp, 9 predicted proteins | sample Alteio_BWMinHeat_22_FD_153512 | JGI IMG/M metagenome (GOLD analysis project Ga0207158, IMG submission 153512) | Enriched cells from forest soil in Barre Woods Harvard Forest LTER site, Petersham, Massachusetts, United States -... | ecosystem: Environmental > Terrestrial > Soil > Temperate forest >... | reverse complement strand
GGGGACGTCGTTCTCGAAGCCAAGGGCTACATCATCCCCTCGCGCACCTACCAGGTCAGCCCCAAGGTCAGCGGCATGGTTGAAAAGCTCAATATTCAAAAGGAAGGCGATTTCTTCAGAAAGGGCCAGGAGCTGGCGATACTCGAAGACGTTGACTACAAAGCTGACGCCGATCACGCCCGCTCGACGCTCAAGAACGCAAAGGAGCGCTTGGCGCAGCTCCGGAAAGAACTTCCCGAGGAAATCGAGAAGGCGAAATGCGAATTGGAGCAATCCAAGAGCCAGTTGCGGCAATACGTGCTGGATCTCGAACGGGCACAGGATCTTTATCAGCGTCAATCCATCGCCAAGAGCGACTACGACCTGGCCCGCGCCAACAAAGAAGCCAAGGAGTCCGAGGTCAACAAGCTGACGCACGCGTTACGGTTAGTGCAAAGCTCCGAGGGCGAACGGATTCGGGCGCTTGAGGCGGAGGTGGCCCAGGATGAAGCCGACGTGCGCAAGGCGGAATGGCGGCTGGAGAACTGTACCATCGTCGCTCCGTCCGACGGCACGATACTCACCAAGAACGTGGAAGAAGGCAATCTGGCCAACCCCATCGCGTTTCAAGCTGCGGTCGCCGCGAGCATTTGCACCATGGCCGACTTGTCCAAATTGGAAGTGGATATCAGCATCCAGGAACGCGACATCAAGCTCGTCAAAGAGGGCCAGCGTTGCCGGGTGGTGGCGGAGGGTTTTCCCGACCGGAAGCCATACGAGGGCGTGGTGCTCCGCAAGATGCCGACCGCCGATCGGGCCAAAGGCGCCATTCCGGTACGCATCCAGATCATGAAACTTCAGGACGATGAGAAGCCGGGCGAATTCCTCCGGCCCGACATCGGCGTGATCGTGTCGTTCCTCAAGGTCGAGGACAAGAAGCAAGAAGAAAAGAAAGCGGACGGCGAGTGAGTGAGGAGCGGCCATGACCGACGAGCCGATTGTCCAGGTGCGCAACGTCCACAAGTATTTCGTGCGCGGAAGCGAGCAGATCGACGTCTTGAACGATCTGAGTCTCGACGTGCCCGAGGGCGAATTCCTCGCGCTCATGGGGCCGTCCGGCTCGGGGAAGACGACCTTGTTGAACCTCATCGCCGGCCTTGATCAACCGAGCGAGGGCATTATCGTGGTCGGCGACCAGATCATTTCCGACATGAGCGAGGCGCAATTGGCTCGCTGGCGGACGCGGCACGTGGGGTTCGTGTTCCAGTTCTATCACTTGCTGCCGGTCCTGACGGCATATGAGAATGTCGAGCTGCCACTGCTGTTGCTGCCCATGAGTCCGTGGCAGAGGCGGAAGCAAGTCGAGACCGTGCTGGACCTCGTCGGCCTCACGGACCGAATGCGCCACCGGCCCGGCCAGCTCTCCGGCGGTCAGCAGCAGCGCGTCGGCATCGCCCGCGCCATTGTCACCGACCCGACGCTGATCGTCGCCGACGAGCCGACCGGCGATCTGGATTACAAATCGGCGGACGAAATCCTCAACATCCTGGGCGAGCTGACCCAGAGCATGGGAAAAACGATCATCATGGTTACGCACGATCCGAAGTCCGCCGCCCGCGCCGGCAGGATTCTTCAGCTCGAGAAGGGCCAGCTCGTCCGGGAAGTTGTCGCCTGATTGATTCCAAGGCAGGACAGATCAAGAATTCGCCCCACCTCGCTCCGCTTCGCCTGGAGGTTGACCGATGCCGTCCAACATGGAACAGCTTGTTGCCTTCCTCACAGACCCGGTGCGTCTGTTGCTGCTGGCCGCGGCGATCCTCGGCGTCTACCTCGTCGGGGCCAACCGCAGATCGCTGGTGTTCATATTCAAGAGCCTGAGCCGAAACAAAATACGCACGGTCTTGAGCGTCATTGCCACGTTCTTCCTCGTGCTCATCGTCACTTCGGTCTGGACCATTCTCTATAAGCTCGACCAAATGACGAAGGAGCAGAGCAAGGACCTCAAGGTAATGGTGACGGAGAAGTGGCAGGCGCGCAGCCAGATGCCGCTCACGTATGCCAAGCCTCTCGCCTCGGGAGCGGCCAAGCGGCCCGACGACGTCAAGCCCCAGGACGACATGGCCTGGTCCTTCTACTTGGGCTCGCTCGACCCGACCAAACTGACGCCGGAGAGCATCGTCTTTTTCTTTTGCATGAACCCGGACAAATTCCCAACCATGATGGACGATGTGGACCAGTTCACGGCCCCCCAACGGGCGGACCTCGATCGCTCCATCGAGCTCATGAAGCGAGACAAGAGAAAGGTCATCATTGGCGTCAAACGGCTCGAGGCCATCAACAAGAAAGTCGGCGAACGCTTCAAGCTGACCTGCCAGAATTTCAAGGATCTTGACCTCGAGTTCGAGATTTGCGGCACGCTCCCGGAAGGCCGGTATGCGAACGCGGGCGTGATGAACATCGACTACCTGCAAGACGCTTTGGATCAATATGCTCGCGATCACAGAGGAATTCCGCACGCGCAAGCCGACAAGGTGCTGATGTTCGAATTCCTGAAGACGGACGATATCGTGAGCTTTCAGCGCCTGGCCGAGCAGATTACCACGTCGGGACTATTCACCAGTCCGCCCGTAAAGGTGGAAACCGCGTCGTCCGGCGTCGCGTCGTTCATGGACGCGTACCGCGACCTCCTGTGGGCCATGCGCTGGCTCCTGGCCCCGGCGATTCTGGTGACGATCTCACTGGTCATTTCGAACGCCATCAGCATCAGCGTGCGCGAACGGCGCACCGAAATGGCCGTTCTGAAGGTGCTCGGCTTCACCCCGATGCGGATTCTGTTCCTGGTGATTGGCGAGGCCGTCCTGGTCGGAGCGGTCAGCGGCTTCGCCAGTTCGGGATTGGCCTACTGGCTCATTAACAGCGACTGGAACCCGATGGGCGGCATACCGTTTCAAATAGGTTGGATGCAAGCATTCCGAATCCCCTCGGACGCCCTGTGGTGGGGTCCCGCGGTCGGCGGCGGCGCCGCGTTCGTTGGCAGTATCCTGCCGGCCCTGTCCGCCCGAAACGTCAAGGTATCGGAAGTGTTCTCGAAAATCGCATAAGTACGCGGCGAGCCGGGAGCGTGAGCGACCGGAGGTCATCCATGTTTCGCAACGCGCTTTCCATTCTGAAGAATCTGCTTCTCTTTCTGGCGCTGCTGGTTCCGGCGGTGCCGATCATCCTGATCGCGTTCATTCTCCTCTTGGGCGTCGTGTTCATCACGCTTATCCCCGCAGTGTGGCGGAACCAATATACAACCGGCATCCTGATCGTCGGCTTTACCGGATTCTTTCTGCTGTTTGGGCTGCTGTTGACGTTCGGCAAGGTGCCCATCGGCTACAACTTGCGCAACTTGGTCGTTCGCTGGAAGACAACTCTGCTGACCTCGCTCTCGTTCACGCTGGTCGTCGCATTGATGACGGTAATGCTCGCCTTCGTGAACGGGCTCTATCAGATCACCGGCAACGCCGCGGTGCCCGGCAATATCGTCATTCTCTCCGACGGCGCGCTCGACGAATCGATGAGCAACCTGGGCAACGCCAGCAGCAGCAACCCGATCTACCTGCTAAATGAGGAGCAAAAGCAATACATCGCCCACGACGATTACGGCCGTCCCATCGTCAGCTTGGAGGCGTACATGGTCGCGGCCCAGCCCATTCCGGAAAGCGCGGGCTCGGGTCGCCGGCGTCGATTCTTGATGATCCGTGGGTTAAGCGACCCGGCCATGACCGCCCAAGTGCACCGCCTGCGTCTCAAGAATGGCGGTGCCTGGTTTTCGGAGGCCGGCGTGGAGCCGCTCGGCAAGAACACGGACGGCACGGAGACCAAAGACCAGGCCATTCAAGCGGTCTTGGGCGCAGGGATGGCGCGGGAAATGGGAAATGACGTTTACAAGCGTCCGTTGGAACCGGGCGACTACTTCGAGGTTGGGCCGCGCAAATGGGTCGTCACCGGCGTCCTCGACTCCGCCGGCTCCACCTTTGACTCGGAAGTGTGGGTCAAGATGCAAATTGCCGGACCCATGTTCGGCAAGGAGAACTGGACCACGTGCATCCTGCGAACGACCGTACCCGAAAACGGTCGCGACATGGCCGACGCACTGACCAAGGAAGTGAAGAACCCCAAAATCCTGGCCCAGACCGAAGCAGACTACTACAGCAAACTCGATGCCACCAACAAGCAGTTCCTTTACGCCATCGTGGTCGTGACCGGCATCCTCGCCGTCGGCAGCATTTTCGGCGTCATGAACACGATGTTCGCCGCCATCAGCCAGCGGACCAAGGACATCGCCATGATGCGGATTGTCGGTTTCACTCGTTTTCAGATGCTGGCGTCGTTCTTTTTGGAATCGCTTTTCATTGCGGCGATCGGCGGCTTGATCGGTTGCGCGCTGGGCTATGTGGCCAACGGCTGGACGGCGAGCAGCATGGTCAGCAGCGGCATGGGCGGACGGAGCGTGGTCCTCAAACTGATCGTGGACGCGCCGCTTGTGTGCAGCGGCATGCTGTTCACGCTCACAATGGGCGCGCTGGGCGGTCTCCTGCCGGCTCTCTCGGCAATGCGCTTGCGGCCCCTGGAATCATTACGGTAGTTGCCGGCGCGGCATCATCGGCCAACCGTTGCGATTGCCAATCGGCCAGGCGTCGCAGTTCGCCGCGGATGACGGCGGCCTTCGTTCCCGCCGGCAGAGGCTGGCCAATGACAATCTGCACCTCGACCGCACCCTTCGGCTTGCCGTCCCGTCCCGTACTGTCGGCCGAGCCATGATAGACTGGCAGAATGATCGTGGGTTGTTGCTCCTCAACCTGGCGGAGGAACCGCTCCTCGAGGAACACCAGTTCCTCCTCGCCGACGGGCAATGCCAGGAATTGGCCCCGCTCCAGAAAGCGGGCCGCCCAGGCGACGCGGTCTTCCCACTCTTTCGGCTTGTCCGGGTCCGGCAACGGCAAAGTCAATCCCGTGCCGCGCGCCAAAAATCTCCCGATGGCCGACAGCCGTGCCGAGGGGGCCGCGTCGAGCACGAGGAAATGGGTCGTTCGGTCCGTGATGCTAAGAACGTGCAGCAAGCGCTCCACGTCTCCGCAGTTCGTGGCCAGCACGGCGGGGCCGTCGCTCGGCAGGTTGTTGACGCCCACGACACTCAAGCGGTAGCGGTGCAACGAGTGCAGCCAGATCCAGGAGCGGAGGAAGAAGTCGGGGAGTTGCCGCCACAAGAGTACCAGCACGACCAGCGTCATCAGCCCCGCGCCGACGAAGAGGTAACGCGGCACGGGCTCGTTGTTGTAGACCTTTTTTTGCGGCTTGTTCGCCGGGCGTACGAGAAAATGGCTGACCCCGTGTCGGGTGTAAGTCATAACGATAACCTGGCTTCCTTCGCCGTCCTCCTTGCGCGTCTTCAACCCGAAGCCGGACAGCTCGAACAGGTCCGTCATGTCCGAATTGACAACGACAGGGACGAGTTCGACGTCGTCAAAAGGATCGTCAACGGGCTGTTCGTGCCGAGTCGTCTTTCGCTCAAAGAACGGCGAGATTTTTTTGGGTGGAAGTCGCCCTGGGAATAGCGCCGACGCGGTGCACCAAGGCCCCTGTCCGAGCGGCGAGCCCATGGAACCGACGATACTCGCATACAACGCAGGAAGTTCCTTTGATGAGGGGTCGATCGGGTTGTCGCCCTCTACCATGAAATAGCTCGGACGCCCATGCTCGTACGCCAATTCGACGAGTTCGCCCTTGAATTCCGTTTGCCCATGGAGTTCCTTTAGGTCGCCCTCGACCTTGCCCTTGGTATCGAACGTTTCCATCTTTAGCTCCGGCGCGATCCCGGACGTCTCGGCCCCCCAAACGAGGATGGTGAAGAGGACCGAGGCGGCAATAGCGCCGACGACATTGATGAAGTTACTCGTGGCAATAGAGTCGCCCTTGCTTGCTTTCGGGGCGCGGTGCTGCAACAGCGTGAACAGCGGCAGAGTGTAAAAGCCTGCGAAGAACCCGATCGCAATAATGCAACCGATTAGCATGCTGAGATGCATCAGAAAGCAAGCGGCGAACAGCGTTGCGAGGATCATCCCGATCGCCCCGAGCGGCACCAATCCCAGCTCAATCTTGCCGCCTGAGAAGAACCCGGCGAGCAATCCGCCCACGCTCACGCCGAGAGCCGTCGTGCCAACGATGAGGCTTGTCTTCGACTCCGTCCAACCAAAGGACTCTCCGTGCATGTAGACGGTGCTGCGCATGTACGCGACAAGGAAAGTAAAGAAGGCGATGCCGAGCAGCGCCAGCCGCAACGGCCTCGACTGGACCATGACGCGCAGGTTGCCCCACAAGGGCTTGTAAAGATTCATCGGGAAGGGACGATACGGGTTGGCGGCCGGCATGCGTTGAATAAGCAAACTGGCCCCCGCTCCGATGACAGCCAGCCCAACAAGAATCAACCCGATGACGTACTCCTCCCGCCGAAACCAATAAGAAAGCATACCGCCGGAAACCGTGCCCAGAATGACGGCAAAGAACGACGTTGATTCCAGAATGCCGTTGCCGCGCGATAGCAGCTGCGGCTGAAGGATTTCCGGCATCGCCCCATACTTTGCAGGTACGAAGAAAGCGCTGTGCGTCCCCATTAGGAACACGGTAGACAGGACCAGCAGCGGGCCGTACCAACTATGCGGGGGCGGGCCGCTGCCGAGCCAAAAGCCGAACAGAGCGACAAGGGCGATTCCGACTTCCGCGAACTTCCAGAAGACGAGCGAGGAACGTTTGCTGTAGCGGTCGGCCAGATAGCCGGCGAGCGTGCAGAAGATGGCCCACGGGGCGTAAAACAAGATCGGCATAAGCGAGATGGCGTTGGCCTCGCTCAGAAATCCCTTGTGGATCGCGAAGAACATCGCCGACGCGTGAATGGCCTGGTCGTTGAACGCGGCCAGGAATTGCGCCGTGATAAGCCCGACATACGTCCGTGATTTCAACGAGGAGGCGGGCTGGAACGACATAGACGGACCCTGAACCGACACGACGGGAATCGGCACGGCCAATGCCACGCGATCTTCCGTCGCATGAGAGAAGAATTAGTATACCAGATTGCGTTCGTCTGGGAATCGTCGCGCGGTTGGACCGTAGACCTCTCGCTCCGCGAGAGGCCGCCTCTCGCGGAGCGAGAGGTCTACGTAGGTCGTTCGAAAACCTCGGAGACTTTGATCGGACGTGGCGCGGTTCAGATGCGGCGTCGGGGCCGGTTTTGCTCAAGGAAGAGGGGCAGAAGGCGTTGCCTCGGCGTGAGTTCCGGCGACGGAGCGCGCACGGTGGGAAAGTCGGGATTGGTCATGCCGGTGATTCCGACCGCAATGCCGCGCGCCGCGGCCAACGCCATGAGGGCCGCGTAGCCACGCTGCCGGCGGGCGCGTGGTAGATAACGCGCCGCCGCCAACCCTGGGGCCGTAAGAAGGGGTCCAGCGGCGAACTCTTCCGACACGGTATCGGCGAGGCCATGCTGCCGCATCGCCTCCAAGAGGTTATCGCGGATCGCCGGACGCAGGAACAAGTAGCTCGCACTCACATGGCGAATGCCGAGCGCTGACAAGGCATCCAAAACGGCAACGATGTTCTCGCGCTTGTCGGTGACGCCCGGAATCAACGGCTCCATCGCGACCTGCACGCGAATGCCGCGTTCCTTCAACTGGCTTATCTGGCGTAGACGTAGCCGCGGCAGGGCGGTCAACGGTTCCAACGCCCGTTGCAGCCGGCGATCCAGCGTCGTCAAACCAACCGTGATCTTGGCGTGTTCCCGTATCGCACTGAGAGCGTCCATGACCGCCGGCCGAATGAAACCCCGCGTCATCAGCCACGCTTGAATGCCGAAACGCGCCAGCACTCTTACCACGCGCATCGTCTCGTTTTGAAATTCGAGGTGAGGCGGAAATGGATCGGTCGAAGGGCTAATAAAGACCGCGCGGGGCTTCTGGCGTTTGCTTGCCAGTTCCAACGCCAGACGCTCGGGTGTGTCCGCATAGATCTGAAGCGCGAGCCGACCGGGATAATTCGGCGCGGCCCGCACGGAGCAAAAGGCACAGCGATGCATGCATCCCCGCGCCAGGTTCAGACTCAATACCTCACCGGGTTCACCCATTGGAGTCGGGTGGAGGAGCGTGCCTTGCCGTTCTACCCAGACCGCCTTGATCCATCCTTGACTGGCGGTTTGTTCCGGTTCCCCCGCCGGCGCTAATGCGTCCTGCTCGATGTCGGGTGCGAAAAGGGGAAGAGAGAGCAAACCTTGTGTCATGTTGGAATCCCCGTCTCGGAACGCACGTTCAGTAGTGGTCTTTAGAATAGTATTCCATTCCTATTCCTCCTGACAAGGTTGGTAGGCGAAATTGTTACAGCCGGCCAGATCCGTCCTGGCGGCTTGCGGTCGGCGATCCTGACCTATCACCAGCCATCAGCAGTATCAAACAGGGATTCGAAGACTGTGAGTATGCCGTTTGAAGAACCGGCAAAATCGATGAATCTGGAACTCTTGGAAAAACCGGCAGTCCGGGCGAATCGGTCCACCTGTCCGCTCGCATGTAGGCGGTTCGCAAATGCCTCTTGTCCGATTCAAGGTCCAGGCATTGCGAGGCTTGCGCCTGGCGCACTTGTGTTCTTCGCCGGAGAAATAGCGCGGGGAATCGCCCAAGTTCCTTGCCTTGGCGGTACGATGACCTTGAGGATGGCGATTGTCGATCTTCGAGGATCCGCCCATGCCGCGATTTACTGCACTTGTGTTGTCGCTCTTCGTCCTCTGTCAGCCGGCGTTTGCCGAATCCAACTCGTTCAAGCTGCCGCCGCCCAATCCGGTGGCCCTCCTCGCGCCCAGCAACCCCGAAGTTCTCGCTGGCGCGCTGCGCGGCTATCTCGTCCACAACCTGCCACCGACGCTATATGAGGCGAGTCCAGGGTGGGGACATACGACACCCGTTGCCAATGGTCTCCACTGGACGGGGAAGTGCGTTCCGCTCCATCCACACTTGCAGTTTTCAGACAAAAACGACGGCGACTGGCGCAAAGTACGCATCACCACGGACAATCTTGCGAACACTCTTCTACTCGACCTCCGTAACGTGCAGCGACCGGAGCCGGGGCGCGTCACGTTCGACGTCTTTGTGTCGCTTGATGCCCGTGTTGATTACGAACACCAGAAATGGGAATCGGGCGTGCGGTTGTACTCCGGCGGCGCCAAAGCGAAACTGCGCGTCAAAGCACTGCTCTCGTGCGAGGCAACCACCCGCTTGGAACAAGGAAGCCAATTGCTGCCAGACGCTGTCTTTCGTCTTCATGTAACGCAAGCCCAAGTGTCCTATGACAACCTCGTTGTGGAGCATATTGGGGGCATCGGCGGCGAAGCCGCCAAGCTGATTGGCGACGGCCTCAAGGGCGGCCTGAACCAATGGCGTCCGTCTCTGGCAAAGGAACTGCTCGCCAAGGCCGACGCCGCCATCGTCAAGGCCGCGGATACCAAGGAAGTGCGCGTTAGTTTGTCACAACTGTTCTTGGGCAAGAAGCGATTGTCACTCAAAGGCAGCTAATGCCGCGCGGCCATTGTGTGGGGTTCAACGCAACGAAACCAAGTTGGAGCGAAAACGTGTGGCCGGTATTTTAGGCGCCGTGATGTATCGAAGTCAAGTGGTGCAGCATAGCGTCGGCCGCCGGACGCGGGCACGACCATACCAGGAAAAACAGAGCCTGCCTCGCCCAGCGCTGGGCCGGATGGGAACGCAGGAAGCCCATCCCCTTGGCTGCTGTCAACGCTGCTTGCGTCGCACGCAGAACCAGCCGGTTCGCCTGCAAACGCAGTTCACTCGCCGCCTGAGGCGACGTCGCGGAATCAGCCAGCGCGTGAAGCTCCTTGCGCAAGTCTTGCCTTGAGATCTCCAGATTCCTGGTTCCCTCGGTCAATTCAGCGCGTACTTCCGCCTCGGACCGCAAAAAATCGATCGCCGCGCCGGCCAATCCGAGCGCCAGGCATGATGTTTCAAGACCCCCCGTGCCGCCGCGCCCACCTGCCAGCACTCGGTCAGCCGGACCGGCCAGTATCCACTCGTCGCCAATGCGAACGTCGTCGCAACGCACTTCCGCTGTCATCGATCCACGCAGCGCCATTAAGTCCAGAGGCGGCCCCACCGCTAAACCAGGCAGACCGCGCGAAAGGACCGCCAGCACCTGCCGACCGTCCTCCGTGACGGCGCCGATAATCAAGTGATTGGCTCGCTCCGCCCCCGTGACCCAGGGAATGGCGCCGCTGAAGATCCACTCCGCGCCGACGTGCCGCGCAACAAGGGCAGGGCCCTGATGCTGACGCGACGTGGTCAACTGTGACAGTCCGACCGTGGCGAACATCTCCCCCGCGGCCAAGCGCGGCAACAGCGATCGGCGAAGGTTCTCGTTGCCGCAATCGCACAGGCGCCGCACGGCCGCTTCGCGTTGACTGAGCAGAAACGCCGTCGTCAAGCACGCGCCGGCGAGCGTTTCATGTCCGTGCAGCTGCTCATGCGCGTCCCGTCCCTCGCCTCCCAGATCGACAGGTATCGACCACGCCAGCACGCCGGCTCGTTCCAAGACCCGCCAAGACGCATCGGGAAAAACTGCTTCCGCATCGGCCCCTTCCGCAAATTCGCGCAGAGTTCTTATTGTGCTTTCCGGTAAATCCATAGGTACGCGCCTCCACCTTGGGATGATAACATGGCCACAAGGGCCTGGACACGGTAGCTATTGGCCGAGCGAGCATCGACGGAGGCGAGAATGGATGGCCTACGTCCTTTTCTGGAATCTGTGCGGAAACATCGTCACGCGCGCGACAATTTCCTCGGCCTACTTCACGTCTTGATCGGGCGGCGCATCTCCTCGGCGGACGGGGATGCGATATCGGCCGGCCTGACGTGGCGCCAAACCGCGGCACTCCTTAAGAAAGTTCGCTGGGACAAAACCGCAATCGGTCATCTCGGCCTGGATTCAAAACTCCTTCCGGCACGCGACCGCGAACGCTTTTGGTACGCGGCGATCGCGTTAGCGCATGTGGATTCAGCCGTCGCGTGCACTGCCGGCGATCGCCTGGCGACCCAAATGAAACCCGCGGGCTTCCAAATCGGTCCCGGCCCTTCATCGTGATCCGCGAGGGTGGAGTCAGCTCAGCCTACTCCTTCTCTCCTTTCGCATTGACCGCGTTCGCCCATCGACCTATCATCACCAGAATCATGAACAGGTAGGGCCGGTAAGCGGCTCCATGGGGCACCCCGATGGCCGACGCCATGATTTGTGGAGAGGAGTGACCGCCGCATGAAAGCCCAGCACCGTAAGGAATTGCAGACCAACGCGCTCGCCGATCGGCTCGGCCGGATTCTGCAAAGCGCCAAGGCCGGCCCAAGCCGCACGGCGGTGGTCATTTGGAGTCTGCTCCTACTGGCGGCGGCCGTTCTGCTTGGTTGGTTTGCATACGATCACTACTCCAAGAAAGAAAACTCAGCGGAGAATCGGGAACTGGAAGAGGCCTCCACCCGCGACGATTACAAAAAAATCGCCGACGCTCATCCCAATACGCCAGCGGGAAGAATTGCACGGATCATGTATGCCCGCTTATCTCTGCGCGACGGTCTTGATCACCTGTATGCCGGCCTACCGGATGAACGGGATGCCGCCAAAAAGAATATCGAAGAAGCACGCGACACCTATGACAAGCTCGCCAAGGATTGCAAAGACGCGCCGCTGCTTGCACAGGAATGTCTCATGGGCGCCGCCAAAGCGCGCGAAAGTCTTGGCGACTTTGACGGCGCGCTCACCAGTTATCGGCAATTGGCCAATGACCATAAGGACTCCTTCCTGGGTAAGGAGGCGGAATCGCGGGCGCAAGCCCTGAGCGACGATGAAAAGCGCGCGCAGATCGAGGAGTTCTATCAGGCGATGGACAAACTCGCTGAACCCAAGCCGCAATATCCTCCGGACCCCTCGAAGTGAGGGACTCGGCTGCCACCGACGCGACGGCACGATGGGACCGCGCCATTCAACTCCTTTGAGCGACATCCCGGGATCGCATTTACCATGCAGCCCACGCCGGGCAAGCCCTTCGTTGAGCTGACCGCCAAACATAAGGTCGAGGGGACGCGCCTGGACCAATACCTGGCCACAATGTTTCCCGAGTACAGCCGATCGGTGATTCAGAAGGCCATCGAAGCCCACGCCGTAGTTGTGAACGGAAAATCGGCCAAGGCAAGTTACAAGGTTCGCTACAACGACCTTGTCCAAATCCAGTTGCCGGAGCCGACTCACGACTTGCCGGT
>Ga0207158_1205_pt2 | contig 12321 bp, 5 predicted proteins | sample Alteio_BWMinHeat_22_FD_153512 | JGI IMG/M metagenome (GOLD analysis project Ga0207158, IMG submission 153512) | Enriched cells from forest soil in Barre Woods Harvard Forest LTER site, Petersham, Massachusetts, United States -... | ecosystem: Environmental > Terrestrial > Soil > Temperate forest >... | reverse complement strand
AAGCAACTGCTTGAAATGGCGATATGGGAAGGCCGCACCCGGGAGGCCTACGGCTGGCTGAATCGAATGGCGGAAAACGACGTCTCAAAACCGATCCTCATGGCCGAAGAGGCGCAGATCCGCTTCGGCGCGGGGGACGTGGCCGAGGGTCAGGCGCTCGCTCAGCGCGCGATGATGATGGAAAGCCTGCCGGATGTTGAAAAATCCATTACATCGGCTTTGGCGAAGACCGGGCCTTTCTGGACTCCTACGTATACATACGAAGAGGATAATCAGGGCCGCCACGATTGGATTTTTGAACAGACATTTTCTACGGCTCAATTCTGGAAAATGAAGTGGCAGCTGATTCACCGCCATGCAGAATTTTTCGAAACCGGCGTGCCCAAAGTCATCGATAACGGCGCCGGCGCGGGAGCGGATCTCCAGCTCGGTCTGTTTAATACGCTCCATGCGGAAGGCATGCAGCACTTTCTATCGGGGGAGGCGAAGAGCACGTATTCAGCCAGCGGCCGGCTCGACTCGCAGATTACCGACAGCCTGGAGACTATTCTCTCAGGCGGACGTTCGATTTACTACACGGCGAGCGCGCTGGATAACCACATCAATGACAATTACGAGGATGCGATGATCAAATTTCATCCGCAAAGCCCCTGGATGGCCTCCCTCCGAGGGCGGTATATGGATCTCTCCGATACCAACCGCCGTCGCACCGGCGTGGCGGAACTTTCCCGGTCGCTGCGGAGACGTTCAATCCATTCCGCATCCGTTTCCATTCGATTCTGGTCCTGCAGCCATTTTTTGCTGGTCAGGAACAAGGATTGATTCCCCTTTGAATCGATGGGAATGTAGATGTGCGAGATATCGCCGTGAGATTCAATTTCCCAACGGCCCGTCTCATGATACGCTGCCATGCGCTGCCAGGGCACAAAGCCGGGCGGCCGGAATCCCTCAATATTGACCAGGGCGGCGCACATCGTTGCTTTGAGGTCATACTTCTCCAGAATCGGATCGGCATACCGGAAGCTATCGAGTCGACCATCGTCAAACGTGATCAGGACCGGGCGTTTTGGAAGAGCGGCTTTGCCATAGATCCAGGCTTGGACGTCCTTGGCGGTCACCGGCGTGTAGCCGGCATCGTGAAGCGCGCGCATATGGTCATCAAACGTCATGATCGTGTAATGATAGGGCGCCGCCAGGAGCGGATCATCCGAGAAAGGGGTCAGGCCGTGATACAGCACGATCGGCAGGACAGGAGAATTCTGGTTTTTATGGACCCAGTGCAGCAGCACCTTTTTAGCCTCACGCGACTGACCCGCCCATTCGTAATACTGGGCCACCGTCAGTACGGAACGCGGATTGGTGGGATCCAGCGCGAGAAATTGGTGGATATAGTCGAGCGCCGGAGCGGCATGTCCCATCGATAACTCGCATTCCGCCATGCCGCGAAGACCTTCCGTGTCATAAGGGTTAAGCGAATGAACCTTCTTGTAGACCTCCAAGGCTTCAGGAAAAAGTTCTTTGTCGAACAAGGCGGCCGCTTTCATCAGCATGGCCGGTTCATGATCTGGTGATACGGCCAGAAACCGGTCCAGCAGCGCGATGAGTTTGTCTTTTTGTCCGTTGCTTTGATAGAGATAAACCAGTTTCATCACGTGCCCTTCATCCTGGGGATGGATGGTCTGCAGCGCGCCTTCGAGCATGCGTTCCGCCTCCGCATCTTCTTTGCGAACGATGGCGTCATTGACTAGAAAATCAAAGGCCTGAACATAATGGTCCTGCGTGGCGAGCTGTTTCATCTGGGCTCGTGCCAGGTCTTGGTGCCTGGCATAGAAAAAGGCTTCGGCTTCGTAAAAGCGGTAAGACACCTGCTGTGGAAAGTATTTAACCGCTTGGACCCAGGCTTCCGTGGACGGTTGAAAGTCGCCCGACCAATAGAGCGCTTTGCCCAGCAGCGGATAGGCTTCCACAAGAGAGGCGTCGGTTTTTACGGCGGCTTGAAGCAGCGGTATCGCGTTATCAAATTCGCGCATGGTGACGTACATCTTTCCCATGGCCAGCTGCGTGCGTGCCTGATCGGGTTTCAACGTCAGAGCATTCTGAAACGATTCGAGGGCCTTCTGCGAATCTCCCATATCCAGTTCCAAGGTCCCCAGCCAGTTCCAGCTGTCCGGATCTTCTTTGTGAATCACCGCCATCTGCTGGGCGACCAGGAGCCCCTCGTCGTATCGTCCGGCTTTGCGCAGTGACGATAACAATTGATTAAAATTGGCTGGGTTACCCGGATCGAGTGTAATCAGTTCCCGAAGCAAGGGAATCGCCTGCTCATATTGTTTCGCATCTTCGTTGTCTTTAGCTTGTTTCTCGATCGCAGCGATTTTCTCGCGTTTTATAATGATCTGTCGAACCTTTAACGCTTCCGGCAGTCGCGTCAGGACATCGGCGGCGTCCGGATCGGACGGGCGCAGAGTCATGATTTGATCGGCGACCTTCGCCGCTTCTTCATAGCGATCCTGATTCCAGAGAGCCCACATCAAGTCGCGGAGTACTAGCGGATTGCGTGGGCTGAGCCGGGCTAATTCCCTGTAGTTCTGGATGGACTTCGTGTAATCGCCGGCCTGATAACTGGCGACAGCTTCTTCGTGTACTGTTTTCATCTTGTCTCGATTGGCCTCGCTTGGCACACGCGTGACCAGGTTCTTGGCTTCCACATCGTCCGGATGCGCGGTTAGAATATCCGACGCGACACGGCCGGCATCCTCAAAATGTCCGGCATTCCAGAGCGCCCACATCAAATCCTTTTTGGCATCGGTGTTCCCCGGTTGTACTTGCACAAGGCGTCGGTACAAGGTCAGCGCCTCATCATAACGTCCCGAGCGAAAACGCATCATGGCTTCGGTGTGCAGAGCCGCCAGATCAATTTGTCCGTTCTGGGCTAAAACCGACCGGCTGCTCAATAAAAGAAGAATGCTGCCCGCAACAAGACGCCAACATCGAGAGGTCATAAAGAAGATGTCCCAGCCGTCGGACCCGACCTCGGTAGCGGATTGAAGACTAATGAGACGTTCTCGGCGAGGGCGGTTCCATGAGGTTTGTCGGCAATATAGATCTGCAGGAGCCCGTGACCTGGAACGGTCGGCGCCAGATGATCAATGACCAGCGGAGGACCGCCGTTAAATGACACACGGAGCTGCGTGCCGGCGATGGTGAGGTCGCAGGAGAGAGCCATTCCATTTCGTGGGCCCGTGTGCGGACCATAAAACAATCGTTTTTTGATATCTCCCTGCTGTTGCACCACCACCACAGCCTTGTCCGTGTAAATGACATGCAGAGCGTATCCAGCCGCTTCATCCACGCGAAGTTGAATCCAGAATTCCCCCACCAGCCGCGCGGCTTCAGCATGAAGTTGAAAATCCGATATCCCCTGGGTTCCGAGGAAAAACAACTTGGTTCCTCGGCGATTCATGGGCGCCTTTAAATCAAAATGAGGGTTCAGGTCCGTCCTTTCTGATGGAAGCGTCACGCCCCATTCGCGGCCCTGAATAATTCCTTTGGTCAAGAAAACTGACTTTCCCGTGGGCGGTGTTTCGACCAGCAGGCGGTTGAGGAGCTCGGGGGCCAGCCACGCCGAATTAACAGCCAGGAAGTTCATGTTGTACCTGGCCGCGCCATGATTCAACGCGAATGCGCCGCCCGCCGTTGACCAGGTCCGGTTTTTGGCATCTCCCAAAAACTCAGTTCCATCGCGCAGGCTCTCGAGCCGGATCCGTCCATCTCCGTTGGTGAATCCAATATCCCACAAACCCGATGATTTCATCAACCTCGTCGTATGGTAGGTCACCAGACGGCGATCGGCATGGTTCATGCTGGCTTCATCCGTGAGCCAGACGGCCGGCCATTCCAGACGTGTCAGAATTGGAGAGACAATCTCGTATGTGCGGCGGTAACCAGGACTAAAGACAGTGACAAGTGTACGCTCCGGAACCCCTTGCCCTTTCTGCAGGCGGGCTTCAACATCGGAGAGGAGCATGGGATGAAATCCTTCCGACTTCAGCGTCGTCAACCATTCCGTCAAACGCGTCTTCATGATATCCACGCCGGATTCGTACTGGGTCGTAATCTCAGGTATTTTGATAATGAAAAACCATGGCACCTGCTCTTCCGGTCCTGGATTCGATATCGGCGCGGGTTTCCACGAGACAGCGGAGTAATGCATTCGTGTATATTGATAAGTCAGCGGAATCGCCGTCAGCAAAACGAGAATGAACCACGAGGAGCCATAATGTCCTTTATAGCTGGGCTTATTCGTTTCCATCAGCGCGTTCCCCAATGATTTTGACGTACAGTCAGGATGGCGTAATAATTCTGCAGGCAGAAAAAACAACAATACAGGATGGCGAAAAATAGACCGTAGTACCAGTACGGCGATTGGGTGTGATAGTAATGCACAAGGCCCAGGAATAGAAAGACGAGCAGCAGCCCCGCGATATAGGGGAAGTACGCATGACTTTGCAGCGCTAAGGGCGAATAGATAAAGGCGCGTAGAACGATCAGGGGTGAAACAAGCGTGATGATGATGCTGAAGTAATAGGAAATGACGGCCACCGGGTGTTCGCGCCACATATGCCGGACGGCGATCGTGGTTTCGCGCACCCACGATTTTTTCCAGCGGAGCTGCTGGCGAATAAAGGTTCGCCAGGTGGATGGAGCGAAAGTGCTTACGCGGGCGCCGGCGTGATACAGGACGCGATAACGGCGTAGAATGAAATTCGTCAAACTTCTGTCATCGCCAAACGTCGCCGGGGTTCCCAGGAAAGTCTGGTGAAGCCAGGGTTGTAAAACCTCCAGGACAGCTTCTTTTCGATAAGCTGAAAAAGGTCCCGGACAGCACGTTACGGCACCGAAGAGACTTTCCGCCGCCTTCATAACTCTTTGCGAAACAAAGTAGCGAACACATTCCATCTTTGAGATAAAGTTATCCCGCTCAACAATCATCAGCGTATGCCCGGCAACGGCGCCCACTCCCGGATCGGCGAAGGGCTGCACGATCCGGTAGACTCCCTCCGGGTCCACCATGCTGTCGGAGTCCATATAAATGAGTATTTCACCCCGTGCCTTTTCGGCCCCCAAAGCCATGGCATGTCGCTTCCCGCGGTTGGAGGCGAAACGGAAAAGGCGCAATAGCGGGTATTGGTTTCGCAAATCCAGGAGGATGTCCCAGGTGTGATCGGTCGACCCATCATCCACCACCATGACTTCCATCAGGTGGGCGGGATAATGGGACTGGAAACATCGGCCAATTGTTTCAGCAATATGATCTTCCTCATTTTTGACCGCGATAATCAGCGTGACTGACTTGAAAACGCCGCGGTCTCTGGGCTCCCGATAAAACATGGAAAGACCGACCCTGGAAACAACATAAATGGCGGCTCCCAGACTGTAGACCTGGATCAGGGGACCATACCAGAACGAAACAACGTTTCGGGTTTTTAAAAAGCCGATCGCCGCGGCTAACATGGTGGCGGCCGCCGCTGCGCAGAGCTTTTTCCATCGCGTAGCGTGAGCCTGAACAGCTTCGGTGACCGTTTGATCAAAATGAATGCCAAAAAGCCGTGGGCTTTCCATGGTTCCGTTATGGACCAGGGTCCCCTTCATCCTGACTGATATGGGAGATCTCGATTGGATCAAGTCCGGCGGGATAACCCAGGAGACGGTGGCGGGCTCACGGGCGAATTTCTCAACATAGGAATCCATTTCAATTCCCAAGCCGGCGACCCCCACGTTGAGGACAGATCCGTCAAGACGACGCCGCCGCGGCCAACGTCCTATCCAAACCTTGGCGTCAGCCTCCCACCCCCGCCGCTTGTGTCGGCGCTTATCAAGCGGTTGCTTATAGCCAGCAATCGTATTCATATATGGTTGGAAATTAGACAATTGGTACGTGGGATCGGTTACACGCGGCTGTAGATGCGTTTTTTCCTACGAGGTGATACTTTTTAGGGAGGTTTTTAGTTAGGTCCGGCTAGGCGTTGGAGGATCGCTTCTTTTTGCTGATCTTTAGGTATTTATCCATCAGCGAAAAAAGGAATTCTTCTTTGTCCTGGTTCCGATTCCCCGAGTAGGCTTGCGCTTCTTTCAAGAAACGACGATGAAGCTGTGCAGGAAGAGTCAGCGTAAGGATTTTTGCAGCGAGCATATCTTGGCGTTGTTTTTTGACCATCCATGGGATTGTATATAAGATAGATATGAATTAAATGTACATTCGCTTCACGGAATGTTCACTGATGCGGGGGGCCCATTCGGTGGTATCCGGACCACCGGTAGCTGGCCGCGAAAGATGGCATCGTAAGATCTGGTCTAGAAGTTGCGATCCGGTGCCTTGTTTTGGCAGAAATCAATAAGACCGCCATTAACAAAAAGTAAAACGCGATGAATCTATTGCCTGGGATGGATTTTCTCCAGCTTGCTTTTTTCTGTTTATCCCAATCTTTCGTTAATGAGTCCATAAACCGATTTATCTCGAGAGTGCGTCGACCGTAGGACTGTCTCCGAACGCCAATTTGCATCGAGCTACGCCTCGTATTCACACGCCTTTCCGCAATGGCCACCCTTTGATCCATATCTCCCCCTTTGCAATTAATACGCCTAGGCCTAATTGCCTAAAATCAAACCTTAGACACGGAAAACGTTATGAAGGTTTCAATCGGAGCGCATTCAGGGATTAATTGAGTACCGAGACGCCGTCTTGCTGACGACGTGCCTGCAGCACTTGGCGGACCTTGTTTGTCAGCTCGCTGCAGATTTCGGATTTTTCAATGAAGTGAATCCCTGGTTCAAGAATCCCGCGGCGGGCAATGATGTCTTTGGTATAACCGGACATATAAAGAACAGCCACTCCCGGTCGCCTGGCAACAATTAAGTCCGCCAACTGCCGCCCATTCAATTCCGGCATCACGACATCGGTGATCAAGAGATCTATGGGACCCTGGTATCGTTCGAAAAGCTCCACCGCCTCCGGCCCACTTCCCGCATCCAGGACCGTGTAGCCATTTTTGCGTAAAATACCCATCACAACTCGCCGGACCAGATGTTCATCCTCGACAAGAAGGATCGTCTCCGATCCTCTAGCCGGTTCAGACGGCAATTTCTCCACGATCGGCTTGAGTTCTTCCTGAACTACGCGTGGCAGGTAAATGCTCATGCGCGTTCCAGACCCTGGCCGGCTGTGAACGGCGATATCTCCGCCGTTCTGCTTGACGATACCGTAAACGGTCGCCAGACCCAATCCCGTTCCATTGTCCCGTTCCTTCGTTGTAAAAAATGGTTCGAAAATATGGCTCAAAACTTCATCATTCATGCCGCATCCTGTGTCAGAAACGGTTAATGCAACATAAGGTCCCGGTAACAATTGGAGATCCGCATCCTGCGGGGAATCTGCAGCAAGTTGGACATTGGATGTTTTGATCGTCACCACGCCGCCTTCAGGCATGGCATCTCGGGCATTGAGAACTAGATTGATGACAACTTGCTCCAAGTATCCCCGATCGGCATTGATTAACCCGAGTTTGGGCTCTAAATCGGTATTCATTTGCACGTCTTCGCCGATGAGGCGGCTCAACATTCCCTGCATGTCCAGAACCACAGCATTTAGATTGAGCACTTCAGGCGAGATTACCTGACGTCGAGCATAAACTAAAAGTTGTCGTGTCAAAGAAAAGGCTCGGTGCGTGGCTTTGATGATTTCGTTAAGGTCTTCGTATCGACGGTCCCCAGGCTCAAACATATCGCGAAGTTCTTCACTGAGTCCCAGGATTCCAGCCGCTATATTATTAAAGTCATGGGCCACTCCCCCAGCTAATTTCCCGATGGCCTCGAGCTTGCGGGCCTGATAAAGCTCTTCTTCCTTACGACGCAGCTCTTCCTGAGCCTGCAGGAGTTTTGCATTTTTACGGTATAGCTCTGCAAAAACGGTGATTTTTGAGCGAAGAATGTAGGGATCAAAGGGCTTGAAAATGTAATCCACAGCCCCTTCCTTGTAGCCGCGATGAATGTAGGAAGTGTCCTGATGGATGGCGGTGATGAAAAGGATGGGGATATCTTTCCACGCCGGGTTGTCTTTAATACGAGCGGCGGTCTGAAATCCATCCAAACCCGGCATTTGAATATCCAACAGGATCGCCGCAAATTCAGTTTCTGAAAGCTGCGTAAGCGCTTCCTGACCGGATCGAGCTGTGATAAGGTTCCACTCTGGTGAACTGAGGACGGCTTCCAAAGCCAGGAGACCGTCCACACGGTCATCGACCAACAGGATATTGACCCGGGGTTCCTTAGCAGAGACAGTTTCTAATTTTTCGCGTTTTTCAGCCACAAATGGATTAACGAAAGAAGTTTTTCAGGATCGACGGGCTTGGTAATGTAATCGGATGCTCCTGCGGATAGGCATTTCTCCCGATCACCCTCCATGGCTTTCGCTGTCAGAGAAATAATGGGCAGACCTTTAAAATGATCCATCGTCCGAATCCTTTTGGTGGCTTCCCAGCCATCCATTTGCGGCATCATAATGTCCATAAGAATGAGGTCGATATCGGGATGTTCATTAAGAATACGTATGCCCGATTCGCCATTTTCTGCGTGAAGTATGGTCACACCTCGTGATTCAAGAACCTGCGAAATGGCAAAGATATTCCTCGTGTCGTCATCCATGATTAGAATCTTCTTGTTATCGAAATTCGCATCGGCAGGAAGCGGTGGAATTTCCCGTTCGGGCTCCGGAAACTCCGGTCGCTGTGCCGCATCCGTTCCCATATAAGTCACTGGCAGATACAACGTGAACGTGCTCCCGTGAGCGGGCGTACTATCGACTTCAATAGTACCGCCGAGTAAGCGAGCAATTTCTCGGCTGATGGTGAGCCCCAGGCCCGTGCCTCCGTAGCGGCGACTTGTCGTTCCATCGGCTTGCTGGAAGGCCTCGAAAATCAGTTTTTGTTTATCCTGTGGGATTCCAATTCCGGTATCCTGCACGACAAACGCGAGAACTGTTTCCGCTTTGTTCAGGGCATCTACACTGAAATGCCGACGACGCCTCGCCAGTTCAATTTGCACCGACACACTCCCCTGCTCCGTAAATTTCATGGCATTGGAGAGCAAATTCTTGAGGATCTGATGTAATCGGAAACTATCCGTAAAAATTGTCGGCGGCGTGGCGGAATCTACCACAATGGCGAATTTCAATCCTTTATGTTCGGCCACTGGACGGAAGCTCTGCTCCAAGGACTCCTGAACTTCGGTGATTTGGACATTTTTCGGTTCAATGGGCATTTTGCCTGCTTCCACCTTGGAAAGATCCAGAATCTCATTGATCAGTGCCAAAAGATCGCAGCCAGAGGCATAAATCGTGCTGGCAAATTTGACCTGTTCTTCGGTGAGATTCTCCCCCTTGTTTTCCGACAACATCTTGGAGAGAATCAGCAAACTGTTTAGCGGGGTCCGCAGTTCGTGCGACATGTTAGCCAGAAATTCCGTTTTGTATTTCGAGATCAAGGACAGTTGTTCCGCTTTTTCCTGCAGGGATAAGCTGGCCAGCTCGACTTCCTGATTCTTTACCTCGAGCAACTTGGCTTTATCTTCGAGCTCTTTAGCCTGAGCTTCAAGCTCCGCATTGGACCGCTTGACCTCCTGCAGCAATTCTTCCGTTCTCATCGTGGATGAAATCATGTTTAAGATAACACCGACCGAATCCATCAGTTGATCCAGGAAGTTGAGATAGTTTTCAGTAAACGGATGAATCGAAGCCAGCTCAATAACCGCTTTGAGTTCTCCTTCGAACAAAACCGGCAAGACAAGGATGTTGAGAGGCCGGGATTCGCCGAGGCTTGAGGCGACGGCAATGTAATCGTTCGGAACATTCGTCAGGAGGATTCGTTTTTTTTCAAAAGCGCATTGACCGATGAGACCTTCCTGAAGTTTATAACGGTTCGATATGCCCTTTCGATGGGTAAACGCATAACTGGCAATTAAGTTAAGAACAGACTCTGCTTGATCGCGCTGCATCATGAAAAAGGTTCCGTGTTGAGCATCTACCAAGGGGGTCAATTCGGACATAATCAGCTGGGCAACGGCGACGATGCTCCTCTGACCCTGCATCATGCCCGAAAACCGGGCCAGGTTGGTTTTCAGCCAGTCCTGTTCCTGGTTTGTCTGCGTCGTGTCTTTGAGATTGAAAATCATCTGATTGATGTTATCTTTGAGCGCCGCCACTTCGCCTTGCGCTTCCACCGTGATGGATCGCGTCAAGTCGCCTTTCGTCACAGCCGTGGACACTTCAGCAATCGCTCGCACCTGGGAAGTCAGATTGCCCGCCAGCTGATTCACATTGTCTGTCAAGTCCTTCCAGGTGCCGGCGGCGCCTGACACCTTCGCCTGACCTCCCAATTTCCCTTCGATGCCCACTTCGCGGGCCACTGAAGTCACCTGATCGGCAAAGGTGCGCAAGGTGTCGGTCATGTTATTGATCGTTTCAGCCAGAGCAGCCACTTCTCCTTTGGCTTCCAGGACAAATTTCTGGCTCAAATCTCCATTGGCAACAGCCGTCACGACTTTGACGATGCCACGCACTTGTTTAGTCAGGTTGGACGCCATGAAATTCACGTTATCGGTCAAGTCTTTCCAGGTACCGGCGGCGCCGGGCACCTTGGCTTGGCCCCCCAGCTTTCCTTCAATGCCGACTTCGCGAGCCACGGTCGTCACTTGGTCGGCGAAGGTGCGCAACGTGTCGATCATGCCGTTGATAGTCTGAGCCAGCGCCGCCACTTCGCCTTTGGCTTCGAGGGCGAATTTCTGGTTTAAATCTCCATTGGCGACAGCCGTCACAACCTTGACAATACCGCGCACCTGCGTCGTCAAATTCGAGGCCATGTAATTCACGTTATCCGTCAGGTCTTTCCAGACGCCGGAGACCCCTTTCACGTCGGCCTGACCGCCCAATCGTCCTTCGGTTCCCACTTCTTTGGCGACGCGTGTCACCTCTGCGGCGAAGGAATTCAACTGGTCCACCATGATGTTGATGGTGTTTTTCAGCTCAAGAATTTCGCCCTTGGCGTCGACCGTGATCTTCTGCGACAGGTCACCTGTGGCCACGGCAGTGGTCACCTTGGCAATATTTCGCACTTGGTCTGTGAGGTTGCCGGCTAACCCATTTACATTATCAGTCAGGTCCTTCCAGACGCCGGAAACCCCTTTGACATCCGCCTGACCGCCCAGCTTGCCGGAGGTTCCCACTTCTTTGGCCACGCGGGTCACCTCAGCCGCGAAAGAGTTCAGCTGATCCACCATGGTATTGATCGTGTTTTTCAGCTCGAGAATTTCGCCTTTGGCGTCGACCGTGATCTTCTGTGATAAATCTCCTTTGGCCACAGCCGTGGTCACCTTGGCGATATTCCGCACCTGGTTGGTAAGGTTTGAGGCCAGACCATTCACATTGTCCGTTAAATCTTTCCAAGTGCCGGAAACCCCTTTGACATCCGCCTGACCGCCCAGTTTTCCTTCGGTACCCACCTCTTTGGCGACGCGGGTCACCTCGGCGGCGAACGACCGGAGCTGGTCTAACATGGTGTTGATGGTGTTTTTTAACTCGAAGATTTCGCCGCGCGCGTCGACTGTGATCTTCTGCGACAAATCGCCATTGGCGACGGCGGTTGACACTTTGGCGATATTGCGCACCTGGCTGGTCAGGTTGGAGGCCATGAAATTCACGTTATCAGTTAAATCTTTCCAGGTTCCCGAGACCCCTTTCACGTTCGCCTGGCCGCCCAGTTTTCCTTCGGTACCCACCTCTTTGGCGACGCGGCTCACTTCCGCGGCGAAGGAATTCAGCTGATCCACCATGACGTTGATTGTATTTTTCAGTTCGAGAATTTCGCCCTTGGCATCGACAGTAATCTTCTGCGACAAGTCGCCCGTGGCCACAGCCGTGGTCACCTTGGCGATATTCCGCACCTGGTTGGTAAGGTTCGAGGCCAGACCATTCACATTGTCCGTCAGATCTTTCCAGGTTCCCGAGACTCCTTTCACGTCCGCCTGGCCGCCCAGTCGGCCTTCCGTACCCACTTCTTTGGCCACGCGGGTCACCTCGGCGGCGAACGAGCGGAGCTGGTCTAACATGGTGTTGATCGTGTTTTTCAGCTCGAAGATTTCGCCGCGTGCATCGACTGTGATCTTCTGCGACAAATCGCCATTGGCGACGGCGGTTGACACTTTGGCGATATTGCGCACCTGGCTGGTCAGGTTGGAGGCCATGAAATTCACGTTATCAGTTAAATCTTTCCA
>Ga0207158_1214_pt1 | contig 12346 bp, 7 predicted proteins | sample Alteio_BWMinHeat_22_FD_153512 | JGI IMG/M metagenome (GOLD analysis project Ga0207158, IMG submission 153512) | Enriched cells from forest soil in Barre Woods Harvard Forest LTER site, Petersham, Massachusetts, United States -... | ecosystem: Environmental > Terrestrial > Soil > Temperate forest >... | reverse complement strand
AAGAATTTGTCGCATGCGCGTTCTCAAGAATGCAGGTGCAGTATGGGCCGAGCTGAATCCCTTCTTGTTGATCTGCCGCTCTGTGTCTGGTCTGGTCCGCGCGCACTAAGCTTTGGAGGTCCGATGGGGTTGAATGCAAGATCTTTCCTCGTGATTCTGTTGACCATCAGCGCAGCTGCGCTCCGTGCCCAGAACCCAATCGACTTCAGCACTCCGCCAGACAGCAATGTCATCGCATCCTGGCTGCATAGCGGAGACCCGCGCCTCGTCGCATGGGGAGCCTCATTTACGCTGCGATCTCAGGACACCGCGCGCATCCCCGACCTTGTTGTCCTCGCCCGCGATTGGAGACCAGCCGCGGTAGAGAACTCTTACACTTCGAACGATCGTGCCAGGGCGATGTCCGTAGTCTTGGACACACTCATCCAGATGCAAGCGACAGTTCCGGCCGAATCGATTGAAGGGCTTGTGCACAACTTTCCTGAGCCGGCTCTTATCCTGCTTTCGCGTCTCCCTTGGCAAGAGGGGCAACCGGTCCTGTTCAAGTTCTATTGGGGAAAGGAGCCCGGCGACTATGGCGATCTTCTGCCTCACATCGCAGCGGCCCTGCTCGCACTTCACCCGCCGCCGGGTTTTGCGGTTAACCTGCTGTCCCAGGTGATGCTCCACGCCACTTTGATCGTGACGCCGATTCGCGCGGCTGACAACGGGACCTCCAGTGCTTCTGCCCGTGAGTGCGGCTTGTTTCCGCCTGTTCCCATTACTCCGAACTGGCCGCCCATTTATAACTACGACCTGACCGACAGCGCTCCAGCGCCGGGAGCACAGTCAGACGGCTTCATCGTCGTTCCTGGATCGCCTGCTATCAGAGCCGTTCGATCCGCCGACCGGTACAGTCATTCCTGCTTCTTGGAATACACCGATGAGAGCCGCATCCGTCTGCTTGCTCAGATGGCGGGCCAACCTATTGCGCCAACCGTCATGGTCCAGATGAACCACGACAATTGCCGCTGTACAACGCTCGTGCCAGCGCCACCAAATGATCCTCTGCTGCAAATGCTTTCTACCAACCATGCCGTGGAGTATAAGGACGCTCCGCAATTTCTCCACGACGTGCAGGAATACATTACCGATCTGCAGGCAAAGTTTCGGGTGCTTACGACCAATTTGCAGCAGAAAGGTGCATTGACTCCGGAGGAGTCCGCAGGCGCAACTCCACATATCAACATTGAGGTTGTAGACCGTCGTGGGGTCACACCCTCAGCGCTTCCGACCCTCAATTTTTCCGATTCTCATATCCACATCGGGCGAAATTGAGGCTTTGGTGCAACCATGATGAATCGCCGAACGTTCTGCCTGCAACTCGTCGCATCCGCTGCCTGCGTTTCTTCCGTACAGGCGAAGTCTGTATCTTCGGTGGAGCTTTCCTCTGCACCTGCAAACCAGGACAATGATAACTACGTGCTGTGGTCGCTCCTGATCCCCACTTTGCAGGGCAATTTGAGGCCGATCAATGGATACATGATTGAGCAAACTTCGGCAGTTCCCGACGCCATGCCTTCTCTGCAAACGGGTTCGCCAAAGACGCCAATTCCGCGGGATATTGAAGCATCCTCGAATCCGAATCTCCGCTACGAGACAAAAGTGCCACTGGAATTCCAGGCAGCATTTGCTGAAGCAATCGCAGAGGCAAAACGGCGTCAAGCGGAGACGATTGTCATTGAACGGCGATTTAATCTCCCCAAGCGCTACCGGCTTATTTCGCAGGATCAGGTCAAGGCATATTTTGATCTTTCACGGTCAGCCGCCCCCGCAGGTTGGAAGCCCGATTCCAAAGTCGCACGCGAGTACAAAGGCTGGGACGAAGTATCTTTCATCAGCCTTCCGTATTACGACAGAGCCCATAAACTCGCCCTGATTTGGGCTAACAGCTTTTATGGTTGCTCGAGCACTGAGTGGCACTACTTCACGCGCTCTGAGAGCGGTTGGACTCGCCAGAACTGGAACTCAGTGGCTTACGAATATTGTTCCTAAGAGTTGAAAACTGGTAACAGACGGGGCGTTTCCAATAGATGTTGTAAGGAACGACGGGGCGAAATTTCGAGCTCCCAATCCTCTACTCCCAAAGCAGATGCGCGACAGGCAGGATGACCCGTCTTCATCAAACAGCGATTTACTTATGTTGCTTCTGCCTGCGGGCTGCTGCTTCTTGTGCCTCGTCATCATCGTCGTCTGTTGGAGAGGCGAATGGCAGGAACGCGGCGTCGCGCTGCTGGGGTGCTTTTGAGCTGTATCCCTTCGCGTCTCTCCATAGAATCTCTAGTAGTTTGCGTGCGGGCACTGCGTCTGGTTGTCTCCAGTTCATCTTGGCCGAGGCGATCGCATCGCGTCGAGCCTGACCGTTCAGCGCAGACACCGGTGGATTCATGGTGAACAGCGATTGCGTGGGCGTGACAGCTGTGTAAGGTTTCAGGTCTGCTGTGGTTTGAAAGCTGTTCCTCATGTCGTTGGCGATCAGATCGAAGATCGACAGATGCGCTAAGCCAAGTTGTAACTCGATCGTGCGGGCGATGCTGGGGTGCGAGTAGAAGGTTGAATCGATGCTGTGACGCCTAATGTAAGGGCTGATCACCAGCGATACGGTTCTGTGCCCGTCGACATGATCGATGCCTCCTTGCGCGTCATCCTCCACAACGTAGATCGCCATCTCGGGCCAGAATTTGGAGTGCGACAGTCCCTCGACGATCTGGCCTAACGCTAGATCGTTATCCGCTACGTTTGCTTTGGGAGTGTTCCATCCCGGCTTCGTTCCAGATGTGTGGTCCGATGCCATCTGGAGGAAGATGAGATTCGGCATGGTCCCTTGCTGCTCCCACTCTTTGAGGTGGCGAAGAAAGATGCGCGCGCGGACTACGTCGGGAGCGGTCGCGCCGTAGCTTGGATAGTCGCGGACGAGGTGTGCGTCCAACACCGGGATCGGCGATTTGGTTTCGAACCGATTCAGGAATGGCTCGCCGCTCCGCCACTCTTCGAGCAAGGTCTTCCGGATCTTCTCTTCGGGGTATTTGGGATCTTGTTGAACTTCGCGGAACTGATCGGATGGCGCAAACTCACCGAAGTCCGTAAACGTCTTGCCTGCGGCCAGCGCAGCATCCCAAAGGAAACCGCCCGCTGCATACGCGATTGGATCGTTACCGTCGAACGGGTAACTGCGCCCGCCGTAACCGGGCCACATTGCGTAGTCGCTCTCGTTCGCCTGAGTGACCCATTGGTGGCCGTCGCCGCTGCTGCCTCCAGTGGCGTAGAAGTTGTCCATCAACACGAACTCGCGAGCCAAAGCGCGGTGATTCGGGGTGACGTCCTCTCCATAGATCGCGAGCGAGGGATCGCCGTTGCCGATGCCCAGATCGCCGAAGATCTGGTCGTAGGCGCGATTCTCCTTAACGATGTAGACGGTGTGCTTGATGAGCGACGCATCGCCCGCGCGTTGCGGAACCGGTAGAGGAATAGTAGATGCTGTTCGTTTTTCTGGCGTCTCCCGTTGCAAGGGCAGACTCGTGTTGTGTGCCACCGCCTGCGTAAAGGTGGAGAGCTGATCGGGCGATGGGATCGGGATCAGATGCACTGTTCCGCGATAGCTGTGAACGTAGCGGCGGTTGGGGCCTGCGCTCAGATTCGGCAGTTCCTCCTGCATGCGTTTCAACACTCCTTCAAGGTCCGATCCCGAACCCACACCCATCAGCGTGCTCACTGCCAGAGTTTTTCCATCAGGGCTGATAGCTACGTCGGAGGGATACCAGGCCGTCGGTATCAGACCCTGAATGCGGCCGGTTGCGGCATCGAGTACTGCTACGGCATTGATTCCTCCGCAACTTGCGAATAGCCGTTTGCGATCGGGCGAAAGAACCAGAGCTGTGGGCGCGATGCCTGCTACCGGCCGACCGAACGGTTGGATGGGCCAGGTAGCGACGACGCGGTTGGCTTGCGTGTCGATCACTGAGATGGAATCGCTATTACCGTTGGCTACGTAGAGACGGTTGCCGGAGTTATCCAGCGCCAGAGCTGTTGGGTGAAGACCGACCGCAATCTCATGCGTGACTTTGCCGGTCTGCAGGTCGACTCGCGAAACCGTTCCGCTGGCGGCGATGCCACGGGCGTCGATCACGACGCGATCTTCGCGCAGCCCTGTGCCGGTGGTTGCCGACCGTTCACCCTGCTTCGCAGTCCTTCCACCCCAGTTCGATACCCAAGCGGAGTTGCCGTCGGCGGAGAAGACTGCGGTGAATGGCACATTGCTGACCTGAATGCGGCGCAGCACCTGATGCTTTACCAGATCTACGAATACAACCTCATTCGTGCCGGTAAGTGCGACCAACGCAAGGTTGCCGTTTTGCGCGAGCGTCAATCCTCCGATGGCTTCGTTGCTGGAACCCAATGGAATGATCTGCGGATCGGGAAGAGCAGTTCCAGACAGAGTGGCGAGCGGAAAAACCCGAAGCGCATAAATCGCTTTACCGTCCTGGGTGGAAGTACCGGCGCTCAAGAGGGAGTTGTTTTCGCAGGCCACGCCTTGAATGCCGGGAGATCCGTTCTCGCTCTTTGAGGCGATCAGGCGGTTTTGTGCCACTGACAGTAAAGCAAACTCTAGCTTGGTGCGAACTTCGACGGTGACTGCCAACCGGTCGTTGTCGCAGAACGCCACTCCGTAGACGCGACCGTTGAAGATGCTCTGAACGCCAGCCGGAGTTACATCCTGGTGGGTCGTAATCACCCCCGGATCGTTGACTGTCGACACAGGAGCTTGTGCCAGCAGTCCATGGCAGATGGCGAAGCCGATCGCCATCGGTGCAAATCGCTTTGAGCAGAATTTCATGGATTCTCCGCCGTTTCGTTCAGGAACAGTTCCTGAATCTACCGTGGCAGAGTGAATAGAAAATGACGGTGGTTCGCGGTTCGTGCGGGGAAGGACACACGAAAAGCGAAACGCAGATTCTCTGCGGGAATGACAACCAAAGATGGCGGTGCTGTTCGAGGAGGAGCGGTTAGGGCGGTGAGATTCGTACCCCAACCTCTGCTGCTAATTTCTCGGGTTCGCGGAGTATGCTTTTTAGAGCCCTGAGGCTGTGAGAGGATTTCTACATGAAGGACTTTATTCCTAAATCGACAGACATCAAGAACCGTGGACTGGGCCCCAAGGCTCAGAGGCTTCAGGCGTTACGCGACAAAGCCGCCGCGCAGAGTGATTCCGGAAAGCTCGATGCCGGTGCATCTGCCGGATCCGCCGCGAAGGCACGTGGCGGCGTGAAGAAACCGAGCTTCAACCGCAAAGCCGTCTAGCTCCTATTCTGAAAACCGAGACGTCACATTAGGGCTGGCTGGGCAAACGCTTACTGCTGTGTCCCGGTCAGGATCAGCGGTTTCGGATTGCTGCCGGTGGGCAGGGCGATCCATTGTGTGGGCGAGAGCAGCCATAGGATGTAACCCGTGCCGTCGGCAAGCGTCAGTGTGCCGCGGCCGCCGTTGGGCATGGTGTAACTCAGGCTCTGTGATGGCGAAGAGAGCAGGCCGTTGCTGGAAACCTCATCGGCGGTGATCGTCCCTGCGCTGATGCCGTCGGATGTAAGGAGTCCGTCGGCGGTCGTGTTCTGCACCGGCACGCTTAGGTTGCTGAACGCATACGTTCCGCTCAGCGACGAGGTAGAGAAGACGTTGGTCGGCTGGTACGTCAGGGTGATCAGGCCAGAGGCCTTACCTGCCGCCGGCTGCTCCAAGCCGAAGCCCTGCGTCGGGCTGACGAGATAGTAGACAGGAAGTCCGGCCTGCGTGAACGTGGTGCGGCCCGCGGAGTCGACGGTGTAAGTCGACGGGCCCTGGATGGTCAGCTGGCTGAGCGTGCCAGCGTTGTTTTCATCCGTGGCCATCACCGCGGTGGCGCCGTTGCTGTCGATGAAGCGCACCGTCGATTTGACCGTGCTGCCGTAAACCGACTGGCCATCGCCGCCCGAAGCTACCGACTCCGTACCGACAAAGTCCTGGAAGAATGTGTTGTTCGTGAACGGTCCGGTCTGCGCGAGCGCATCGCCGGAGAGCAGCGATGTCGTCGCATGACTGTCAATGGAGATAAAGAAGAACTCCGAGTTGGAGACAGGGAAGTAGGCGAAATGCGTTGGCGGAACCGGGAAAGGCGTTCCTGTGTAGTTCAGAGTCAGAAAGCCTCGGCCACCGAGAGTGCTGAAGGGCGCTGTCCATGTTCCGGTAAAGGCGATGTTGTTGTAGCTAGTGCCCACCCCAGCCGCATCGAGCTTGCCGGAGAGCGCCGTGCCGGAGGTGCCGGTCAGTGTGCCTGCGGCGGCAAGCGGCCCGAACGGAGCGACGGTCTGCGCGCAGGTGGGGTTGGTGCTGTTGTAGTTGGTGCAGGGCGTTTCGCCCTCAAGTCCGAAGGCGAAGCTCTGTTCGAGGTAGGCGGAGCTGAAGGAGGCGGTCTGCAGCTTAGCGATGCCGCTTGCCATCGCGCCTCCGCTCTGGCCGGTGCCAGCCTGGGTATCGTCAAACTCCGTCAGGCGAAGCTCCTGCGCTACACCGCTAACGATCTTGCTGGCCGCGATGGAGAACTGATACCAGTTTCCGTCGCCGTCCTTGAAGACGACGCGCCCCGTACCATTGCCTCCGGGCGGGAGAGTGTAGCTCCCATTGACTAGAGTGGGATCCAACGATTCCAGGCTGCCCTGAGGGCTGACCACATAGAACTCGCCATCCCTTACTTGGCCCGCGATCAAATGCAAATAGCCGACCATCGCGTTCCCTTGGACAGACCCAGGCATGGAGGAACTGCCTGCGTTCTGCGTCCCGGTGACGCGGAAGATATAGAGACCGTTCAGCAGGCCTTCTCCGCCCAGCGCGGGCAGTGTGCTACCGCTGAAAGGGCCCGTCAGCGTGAAGGCCTGGCTGGTGCAGTTGGTCGCGTTCTGCGCATCGCACACCTGTACGGTGAACGAGGATGTGCCTGCGGTCGTGCTGCTTCCGCTGATCAGACCGGTGGAGCTGTTGAGGGCAAATCCGTTCGGGAGCGCGCCGCTGCTGATGCTCCAGAGATACGTTCCGGTGTTACCGCCGGTCGCTTGGAGTTGCGCGCTGTAGGCAGTGTTGCTGCCGTAGGTGGAGGGTATCTCCGTAGAGGTCATCACCACCGGGATCGGCGTTCCCGGCAGAGTGCCAAGTTGGTGCGTGGCGATGGCGGAAGCCAGCGGCGTGATGACCGGCGCGGCCAGGCCGACGTCTTCGGTCAGGCCGAAGGGGTTCGATCCGCGCGCGAGAAAGCCGGTAAACCAGAAATTGCCGGAGGCATCGATCGCTGGACTCTGGCCAAAACCGGTAGACGCCTCGGAGTAGGGTGTCGTGTTGATGGGGGTGCCGGAGTGGGTGAACGAGAGAGTGCCCCTATCCGTGGTGATCCAGACCGTCCCATTGCTATCGATGGCGATATCAAGGGTAGCGGCGGAAGTACTCAGAGGGAAGCCCCCGCTGGGCGAAAGCATCGCGCCGGTTGAGGAAAACTCGGTGATCGAAATGCCGGAATTTGCCAGCCAGACATCGTTCGAGGCGTCGATGGCGGCTGCCGCTCTCTGTGCCTGCGCGCTAAAGCCGCCGGAGGGGCTGAGCGCGGTTCCGGAGTTGGAAAACTCGCTCACGTTCGACTGAGAGACGCAGTCGCATGTGACCCAGATATTGCCGTTGTTATCGACGGCGGGATAGAGCACGGCCGTTCCACCACCGCCATAACCTCCGCCGGTATACGTCCCCAGAATCGTTCCCGACGTGCTCACTTTGGTCAGGCCGGAGAAGGGAGTCAGCCAGATGTTGTTGCTGCCGTCGATCGCCATCCCGTCAATCGTGTCGGTAATCGAAAGATTGAAGGGCCCGGCATAGGTGGAGATGCTGGAGACGCCGCCGCTCGTGGTCAGTGAGACCCCGGTCAACGTGCTCCCGTTGTAGACCCATGCATGGCCGTTGGTATCGATGGCCAGTACATTTCCGCTGTAGGCCGTGCTCGTGGTCATCGTGCCAGACGGCGAAACGACATACAGCGCACCACTCGAGCCCGCGGAGCCCAGATGCCAGACATTGCCTGCGCCATCGATGGCGACGTGGCCCGATCCCTTTGCGCGGTAAGAGATGGCCATCGTCCAGTCCGTGGGCGCCGTGGGGAGCACCGGGTTGAATGGCGGATCGGCGACGGCGAGGTCGAAGAGGGTGGAAACATTTCGTCCAGGGTTATGCGCGATGTCCACCATGGCGTCGAAGGTGTCCACAGGCGCGGCTCCACTCGGAGGCGTAGCCGCGGCAAAGTACGCCGCACAGGGTGCCGAAAGCGAAGCATTGCTGGAGACTGAGTTCACGCACGCCGCCATGATGTTGCCCAGCGTGTTGATCTCCATCTGCGGCACATCGCCGCCGCCATCGGATGTGGAGGTGTGGGCGGTACCGGTCGACGTATCCGCCAGAATCTTCGCCGTGCTGAAGGCGTTAATCAGGCCGGTGTTGTTGTAACTCCAGCTCCCGATAGAACCCGTAACTGTATTTGTGAACTGGCCCAGGGCGTAGGCAGCGGCAACAGTAGTCACTTCATCAATTTGGATAAAGGTGCTTGCTGTGAGCGTGTTGCAATAACCGAGTGGCGCCACCAGCAGCAGATTGTCGTTGTTGCCGGGGCCGCCGGTGTTTCCGCCCGTCGCTGTGAGATAGACGAGTGGGTTTCCGGCGCAGGAGTAGTCCCCGGTGATGCTGAAAGAACCGGTAGCGTCAGAGGTCACGTGCACGCTGATGAGCGGCGTTGCGGGAGAGCCGTATCCCGTCGTCCCGACAGCCCAGAGTTGAATCACCGCGCCGCTCACAGGATTCTGTCCGCCCCGGACATGCCCACTCGCCGTACGGGCTGCGCCAGCAGCACCCTGCGAAGTACTTTGCGTCAATGTGGAGGAATTAGCTCCGCAACCGCACAGCGGTGCAAGGCACAAGGCAAGAAACAAGAAGGCTGAGAGACGCAAGGGGTCCTCCAGATAGGAGCAGGTAGATGCGCTCATCCTACCGCCGGAGCGCGGGAGATTTCAATGGCGCGACGGGTCGCTAGCGGATGACCTTGAACTTCGAGGAGTCACAATGCGCGCTTCCATTAGTGGCATATTGCGCGGTGAGTTGCGATGTAGCGTTGCAGTATAGTGGGTGATCATGTCCTCTGACCGGCGCGAATTTCTCCGGCAAGCTGCCACCGTTACTGCGGGTCTTGGTATGGGCGCGTTTCCGGAAGCTGCACAGCAGCGTGCGGTTGCGATGCCGGCTTCCACCACAAGTGAAGGACCCGCAAGTGAAGGGTCCAAAGTGGCGAGCACGATCGACTTTGCGCCCGGCGGCTATCGATTTATTCCGGCAGTGTTTCAATATTCCGCCGGTGTAGCAGCTCTCCCTGGTTATGAGATTCAACGAGTCACGTTCCGAAACCTGGTGCCATTAAGAGAAGGGTTCCGCAGGATCGAGCAGATCCTCACCGAGGCCGGCCGGCCCTTGACCGCGTTGTGCGCCTGCGAGCTGCGCTCCCCGGCACCCTTCACCGAGCAAGGGTTTCGCGCTTTCAATGAGATCTACGTGGTGACGTTGGGCAAATGGGGCATCTACAACAACGGCGTCAACCCGATAGCGCGCAGCAATGTCTGTCCCGAGATCAATCCGCCGGCGGAGCCCTCGTTCCACGCGTTCTCATTCACGACCAAGGCCGAGCGCGCACGGCCATCTTTCGTGAATTCGGGAAGCGGTGAGGCGATCGAGGGCGATGGCAAGAGCACTCAGATTATTCGGCGCGGTGACAAAAGCGCAGATGCTCTACGCGTAAAGGCGCAATACGTGCTCGGCGCAATGGAAAGCCGCATGGCGACGCTCGGCTTCCATTGGTCCGACGTTACAGCGACCCAGGTCTACACGGTTCACGACCTCTATCCGTTTCTGGCCGACGAGATCGTCCGCCGCGGCGCTGCCGGCGCGGGGCTCACGTGGCATTACTGCCGTCCGCCCATAGTCGACATCGAGTACGAGATGGACTGTCGCAGTGTGCCGGTCGAGAAGGTCATCTAACTCTCTCGTTTGAAATCCGGCGACGGCCGGGACGTTACCGCGAGATTGTGAATATTCCGTCTATTCGTCTACCTTTCTGCGGTTCTCCTTTGATGTGTGCTCCTCTATCATCGGAACACCGCATGAGACTTACCCTCCGCAGCAGCTTATTCACCCTGGCCCTCGCGATGTCTTCCATCGTGTCTTCCATCGTGCTTTCCATCGCCCCATCCAGCGTGGCAGCGCAGTCGCCCACACTCCCCAGCCTCTCCACCGCCACCGACCTGGGCCAGCAGCTCTTCGAGCAATCCGGCAGCACCGGCCTGGTGCTCGTCGTCGTGCGTGACAACCAGGTCTACTTTCATGGTTACGGCGAAACGGCTCCCGGCTCACATCAGCCGCCTACATCGGACTCTGTCCTCCGGCTCTGCTCCCTCACCAAGATCTTCACCACTGACCTGCTCACGAAGCTCGTCGCCGACAATACCGTCCACCTCAACGATCCGCTCCAGCTCTACGCGCCTATGCACACCATCGTGCCCAAGCGCATCCAGCCCATCACGCTCTTCGACCTCGCCACGCATACCTCCGGCCTGCCACGCGAGCTCGGCGCCGCGCCACGCGCCACACCTCACTTCACTTTCCCTGACTACCGTACCCGCTGGCGCTGGCTGGGCAACCAGCGTCTTAAGTTCACGCCCGGCACTGCCGCCCTTTACTCCAACGTCGCCTTCGACCTGCTCGCCGATGCACTACAGTCCGCCTCGGGCACGCCTTATTCCACCTTGCTCGCCCAGCGCACCCTCAACCCGCTGCACATGCGCAACACCACGTACTATCCCACTGCACAGCAATGCAGCCTGCTCCTCGTCGGTGGCAACAACGAAGGTCTTTGCACCGTCACAGAACAAACGGACGGCTCGTCCGGCCTCTACTCCAACGCCACCGACATGGCCATCTGGCTGCAATACCTACTCCGCACCAGTGGCACCGCCGTCCCGACACAAGACCCAGCGGCGCAGGACATCTATCTCTCCCCTGGAAAACTCATCTCGCAACAGGGTCTCGACCACGCGGGCCCACCTACCGGCATTGGCCTCGGCTGGATGCACATACAGCCCGTCGATGACCGTTCGCACATCATCCAGAAGACCGGCGGTGGCGCCGGCTTCGCGACGTACATCGCCATCAACCACGCACGGCACACCGCCATCTTCATCGCCGCCACCGACGGCCCCAGCATCCCCCGCAGCACCGTCGCCGATTCATCCACAACACCCGTACCCCACCTGAATCTCTTTCAATCCGCCAACAACCTTCTGCTCAACATCTCCGGTCTGCCGCCACTTCCACCACCCCCGCCAAAGCCCATTCGCAGGTCCCGCCCCAAAACCAAACCCACGATGAACCGACCAACAAGCAAACGGCCCATAAGCAGACGGCTGGCGCGCCGCACCCACTAACTTCGGAGCAACTTTCGGGGCGGTCGTGGACCGGATCGCTGTAAAAAAACCGCGGACAGGCCGAAGATCTGGGGAAATCGGGGGCAAGAAAATGTTGGATTGGGCCGGACGGGATCTAATCGTTGAGGTTTTGAAAAGAATAGTCGGGACGCAGAGATTCGATTTTCCGATCCTCTGCTACCAAAGCAGATGCGATGGGTAGCTATATAGGGGAACGTTCCGTCTGTCCCCGGTTTTCAATCATCGGTTTCTATCGAAGTGTATGCGCGAGCCTTGATTTGCGACTGCAATCTCGCTTCTACATTTTGCGCGAGTGTGAGAACCTGGTACGGCATGAGAACGCTCGGTGTAAGAGGTGTACTGTTCAAATCCGACAGCAAGAAACTTCGGCTATCGAATGGCCAGCGAATTTGCGTGCACCGATTTGCGTGTCTGGGCATTGGTGATCGCGTCGTGGTCCAGACTCGAACCGTCAAAGCAGAATGTGGCAATGGATTTGCCACGATCACTCCTGCTTATCGTGCATTTGATTCGATTCTGATTGGAGAGCGGCGAATACAGGTTCAAATCAAAGAGCCCATCACCACGCAAGAAATCGAAGGTTACCAAAAGCTCGAACAATACCACTACAGAGGAAAAGCACTTCACGGTCGTCGGTCACCACTGATTGTCAAAACCGATGATCCGTTACTTCCAAGCGTCTTGGGGTACATCGAGCTCTCGACCGCGTTCATGATGAACAAGCCCCGAGCGGCGATACTTGATTCTCCGTTCAGCGCGAA
>Ga0207158_1212_pt1 | contig 12384 bp, 12 predicted proteins | sample Alteio_BWMinHeat_22_FD_153512 | JGI IMG/M metagenome (GOLD analysis project Ga0207158, IMG submission 153512) | Enriched cells from forest soil in Barre Woods Harvard Forest LTER site, Petersham, Massachusetts, United States -... | ecosystem: Environmental > Terrestrial > Soil > Temperate forest >... | reverse complement strand
GGCTGCCGTTCAGGCCCTGGTCGGCAATTGCACCCGGTTCGACTTTCAGCAGGCGTCTCGTCAGATCCCTCGGGTGGATTTGCCCGATCTGAAACCGTTCTTCAAGGCGATGTTGTCGCTGAACAAGCGCAAGGTGCAGGACGAATCGAATGGTCTGACGTTCTTGACCCCGGAACCGTGGGCCACAGTCCCCGGTGTTAGACGCGAGTACAAGAACATGATCTTTGAGCGTAATGGAAAGGACCCGCAGCGAGTGCTCGGAGTCGGGCACCGCCTTGTCGATCAGGCATTGACTCAGGCATGTGGTTCAGTGGCGTCCGTGGCCGCAGTCCCAGACACTGTCTTGGAATTCCCCCTCTACGTATATAGCGTGACTGACCGGGTGACTTCGATCGGCGGGCAGGTGCGGTCCGTGACGGCGGCTGTGGAAGTTGGAGTAGACGGGTATGCTTTGCTCCGAGATTCAGAACTTACCCTCCGGCTAAACCAGATTTTGGCGGCAAGGGACCCGCGTCGATTCAAGGGACGGCCGCCTGTCGATATTGACGCGATTCGCCTAGATGTCGAAGCGGCCAGCCGTTGGCTTGCTGATCGCCTGCCCGAATTGGATGTTCCATTTCGGGTTCCCACGGTCGGGTGTCGCTGCCTGTTGATTCCGAATCGAAGAACCGCACCGAATACCGATGATTCGGACAATGCCCTCGATGAGGCTCCTCTCGCCATGGAGCCTTGATCGCTTGCCGAGACTTACCACGGCCCTCACGCGGAGGGGCCAACTGTCCTCTCCTGGACTGTAAACCGGCCGGGTGCTGCGGGGCGGCGCGAGCGACCCTCCCACCGGCGTTTCTTGGCGGCGGCGATTTTTTCCAGTGTTGCCTCTTGCAAGATTCTTCAGCCCCCGAATCTGAGCGAGCAAAGGAGCACCGTTCTTAATTCTGCAACGGCATGTTGCCGAAAAAACCCTCCCCCTGCCATTTTTCAACGCCGCCGATTTTTTCGAGATGGCTTCTTGGAGAACTTTCCAGCCGTGGGCGAGCAGGCGGGAAAGGGCGAGTTCTTAATTATGAAACACGACAGAGGGTGAATACCGGGGCCAGGGCCGGATCTCACCCAGGGGTTTTTGAAGTGAATTGTTGGATTATTAATTCTGCAACGGCGTGCGGATCACGTGGTATTAATCACCGGCCTGGTGCCTTTTAGCCCGAGCCTACTTTTTCCCACCGCAACACACATCAAGTCAAGATGGCGGGAAGGCTTAAGGTTGACATGGTTATCAGATGGGCTCTACTTGTATCTCAGTACATTTATCCGCCCCTTAAGATTCCTTCCACATACAGGCGTTGCACCTTCTGAAGCCGTCTTCTTGCCAGCGCCACGTACCGAGGATCGATTTCAAATCCGAGGTAATTACGGTGGCACAGGACGGCCATCGCACATGTTGTCCCAGCTCCTGCGAATGGATCTAGGACCAGGTCCGTGGGGTTGGACCAGGAGCGGATTAAGTCCATTGCCATCCGCTCGGGCATCAGGGCTGGGTGGCCCTTCCGAACTGTTGGATCGGCTGCCGTGAGTAACCCGACCCCGTAACGCCAGATACTGGACCGGTAACCAAATGGAGCAACCGTGCCAGGATGTTGGCGATAGGAACCGTCGGGAAGGCGGTGGTGAAAGACCACCTTCTTTCCCGCAGTTTTGTTCGTTCTGTCGCGCAGCTTGTGAAACGTCCTGGGCTGGCCTTTCGTCAAAACAAACGCGAACTCGGGAGGCATCCCGTAGCGATTGGCGCAATAGCTCCGGTCGGAATACCGCTCCATTATCAGGGTGTTGTGCAGACGAAACCCAAGCGCCCGGAAGATCCGGGCTTGCTCAAACGATGTACCAGACTCTCCCATCTTGGTGATTTGGTCTCGCACCACCCAAACGAGCACGCCACCCAACTCGGTGACCCTGAACAGCTCGGCTGCAACTTTCTCGAATTTGGCGATTGGCAAGTGCTCATAATTCCGCAGGCCGTCATACGGTGGACTGGTTAGCGTCAACGGAACCGAGTTACTTTCGAGCTTTTTTAGAAGCTCCTGGCAATCCCCTTCTAGTATTTCGTTTCGCATCTTTCTTTGTCCTGCTGGGTTTCATTTTCCTTACGCCGGCAACCTCGCGGCTCCTCAGCTCCTTGACGAGCATCTCAATTTCATCGAGGACCCTTTGGGCTTCCACGCTCAACGGATCCGTCTGTCGCTGCACGCTCGCGAGGAGTTCGGCTGCCTTGTGGAGCTGCACTGTGGCGTCCAATACCGGTTCATGCTCGGGCTCTTGGCTCGACTGGGTATCCTCTACCCCGTCATCTTCTGGAGCGAACCCACGCGGGGATTTTCTCGCAGGCTGGCCACGCTCCTGCTCTTCCGCCAAGTCGCCATTGTCCGGTATCGGCACGTTGCCGGTGACGGCTTGCTTCGGACGGGCAAGGATCCCGAACGCGACCAAAGCCTCGGTAATTGGTTTACCCATTACGTCATCCTCGGTAGCCGCATGGAACAAGTTGATGGCCATATAGACTCGGTCCCGTTTCACCCCGCTATTTTTCAACCAGGCGACCCACCGACCCTCCTCTTTCAATTTCGCGCGAATGGCGGACAGAACCCGTCCCCAGCGCCAGTAATGTTCCGCGGCTTTCTTCGCGAACTGGAGGTATGCCCTTTCCTGCTCCTGGTGCGCCGCCTCAAGTCGCGCGAGATCCCAGGACGCATCCGGGATGGCTGCCGGGTCCGCCTTCTCGACGGTGTTCCCATTGACGACCAGCCCGGCAGAAGCGAGATCTTTTTCGGTCAGTTTCATGACGCCTCCCTTATTGGTTGTTTCCGGAAAACGGAAACGCTGCCGATTTGCCCAAGAATAGGGGCTGCGCCGAACGGAGTCGGCCCTCTTCGGCGGAACATCGGACATCATTGTGAATAGCATGACACTCAGTCCGTTGTCTGCGGGCTTCATCGTCGTCTTGTGTGTGGAGTCGGCCTCTGATTGTGGTCCAGGAACATCAATTGCTCAGGCAAGCCCAATCCCCAGCAGAACCAGCCCACGGGAAACCACGCATGAGAGGCTTTCTGTTTGGGCGTTTCAAAATGGATGCGCTTGTCCAGCAGCATTACCTGGATGCCATTGTGTCGAAACATTCTCTGCCTGGGCGCGGACTCCAATGCTGTATATGGCAGGAGGAGAGCGAAGGGCTTACCGAGGTCATACGCCCTTGCCAGGAATTCATTCTTCAGAGAGTATGGCGGGTTGGTCACGATGCAGTGCCAGTCGCTCGGTTGCCAGGTGAGGAAGTCCCGGCCGTCTTGTTTGTCCGTGGCGATCACCTTTCGACCGGCCTGGCGAAGCGCCTCAACCAGATAGCCTTTTCCGCAGGCGCATTCCCAAATCGTCCCGTCCTGGGGCAGATACGGCAACAGAGGAAGGACTGCCTCGGGTGGCGTCTGGAAATCGTCGGAGCGGTTTCGGGACATCGGGGTCATCTTCTTCTCGGTGGAGATTCTCGCCAGGTGTGGATGCTGATAATGCTCCGGCCTCTGTGTCCGGTTCTTAACCGGCATTCCCTTCCCGACACAAATGTTTCAACGGCTGTTTCGTCGGCGGGGTGTAATACACCCCCTACTCAAAACGTTGAAACATCTCGTTTGTAGGTCGTCGGCAGAGGCGAATGAACCTTGCCGCTGGACCTAGCCATCTTCTGGAGTTTCTCCTCAATCGCGGCGACCGCAAAGCTGGATCGGGTCCACGGGCCATCTCTTCGGGTATGCACCGACCGCGCAACCGTCTCGTCCACGAGCTGGAGCAATTCGGCTGGGATGCGGAGGCTCAGGAGTGGGGAACCCTTGCTCATAGCCAACGGTAGATTGCTGCCAATCAGGGCCAGGGGGGAGCGATCCCTCACCAGGCCGGAGTCTTGGTCAAACAACGGAGCAAGGATACAGAGAGATGCGGAAGGAGGTAAACAGGAGGGTGCCGGAGTTAAACCGGAGGACGAAGTGGCAAAATCACCTCGGGTCTTTAATCATCGCCAGTCCCACACAACGTACCCTTCATGCAGGCGAAAGCGGACCAGCATGGGCCTGTTTTTCTGCGCGGTATTCAACTGGTCAATAGTTTCCCGAAGACGGTCGGGGTAGTTGGAAAAGGAAGGAGGTGTTTTGATTCGCTTGTTCCACTTTGCCTTCTGAAACGCTTTGAGGATCTGTTCGTGATAATTAAACTTACCGTACCTACGAATCACAGTATCGCCGACACGTAACTCTCGTGCTTTCGAGTCGTAGGTCGGGCGTTGTGTTTTCTGGTTAGTAGCTCTTGGTGCTGGTTGTTCGAGGGAAAGGACATTGTTTCCAAGAAGCCGAGATACCAGACCTCCCGACCGGAATGCACTGCCATCAAGTATCGACTCCACATTATCTTCCCCTTCGGCTTCATAAGGGTCCAGCAGGCTGTAGTATTCCCGGAGAGCCCTAGCTCCCCACAATGCCCTGAAGAACTTGCAAATAGACTCCCTTTCCTCGGGCGCTACTTGCTGGCGCAGGCGACTGGCGTCCCGTACAGCGTCACATCTCATCTCATAGTCCAGTTCGGAGATTTGAAGAAGTCGCTGCATTCCTCTTTGGCGATCTGCCGGCAGATGGGCAAAGATTTCTGTTAGCCCCCGCAAAAAGCGCCGGCGACAGGTTCGTGAAAGGAAAAGACCGATGTGTGCAAGACTGCCCAGGTGCGGCAAAGCAGTCGCAGGGAGTTTGTCCGCATAATGCGTTAATGCGGGCAAGGTAATACTATCTAAGAGCATTTCTCGTTGCTTCATGTTCACCGGGTCTCCTCCGGCTGCCCTCCTGTTTACCTCCACCGGGTGCGAAAGGTATTCCTTGGCTTGTTGATGAGGGCCAATGCCTGATTCTATGGCCACCAAAGCTTTAAGGGAAGGAGCGACGGTATTGAGCGTCAAAACCAAGATCCAGTGGTGTGATTCCACCTGCAATCCCACAATGGGCTGCGAAGGTTGCGAACTGTGGTCGCCACAGCGCCGCAGTTGCTACGCCGGAATACTTCATGTCCGCTTCGGCGGGGCGACGCGGGGGTACGCCCCCACGTTCGAGGAGGTCACGCACTACCCAGGTCGCATGGCCGAGGCCGCCACCTGGCCGGACCTCACCGGGCAACGCCGCGCCGACAAACCGTGGCTCGGTGTCCGCCCACGGCTGATCTTCGTCTCCGACATGAGCGACTCGCTGTCCTCGTCGGTCCCCTTTCCCTACCTGGATCAAGAAATCATCGCCAACGTCACGAGCGACCTGGGCCAGCGGCACAAATGGCTGTGGCTGACCAAGCGACCAGACCGCATGGCCGGGTTTTCGGTTTGGCTGGCAGAGCGTGGCCGCGAATGGCCGGAGAACCTCTGGGCCGGGACCAGTATTACCACGCAGGGGACCACGGGGCGGATCAAGAGCCTACTGCAGGTCGGGACCGAAGAAACCATCCGCTTTCTGTCGGTCGAGCCGCAGGTGGAAAGCCTCGACATCGGCTCGTGGCTCCCGGACCTGGACTGGGTGATCCAGGGCGGAGAATCAGGGCGAAATGCGCGGCCTTTTGACCTCACCTGGGCGAGGGCGATGCTCAAACAAACCTCAGAGAAAGGGGTTCCGGTCTTCCTGAAGCAACTGGGTTCGTTGGTGTACGACAGAGGCCGCCGGCTGAAGTACCAGGACAACCACGCTGGGGACTGGTCCGAATGGCCCAAATCGATCCGCGTAAGGCAATTCCCGGCTTGATGTGACCGTGGTGGTCTTTCTGTATCTGGTGACGGTGTTTTTGGAAGTTCCATTGTCAATTTTTGTTCCCACATCGTTCTAGGAAGTAATCCCAGGCAGGCAAAGGAGTCGGACATGGGCGGAGCACCGCCAGTAGGCGCACCACTTATCCCTGAGTATCGCTCAGCGATTCTGACATGGCTGAGGACAACAGGGCCGAAGTCAGCCGCAGAGATCGAAGACTTTATCTGTACACGATTTCAAGGCAGATGGAAGGCGCGAGACCGACAGATAAATGGTAGAGGCATCCCCCAATGGCGGAATGACGTTCATTGGGCACGAGCACACCTCACCCGCCAAGGTTTGATTGTCAACGGAGCGGGAATGGTCTCAGCGGTCGCAGAGAACGCCGTTAAACCACGCATCAAGACAAAGAAACCAGAAAGCGTTAAAGAGTCGAAGGCGGATTCCAAGACGCTCTTTGACTCTTTAACCGCCGATGTGCTGGCGGCGCTTCGCACGGGCAGCCCTCCGTGGCGTAAGCTCTGGGGCAATCTGCGCCGCCCGAGAAAGCAGATTGATTTTGCGCCTCTGGCAATTCCAACAAATGCCGAAACCGGCAGGCCGTACATCGGCGTGAACACGCTCTTTCTCTGGAACGCTACGCGCAAGCGTCTTTTCCAAGAAAGCCGTTGGGGGACTGCAACGACATGGTGGCGATTGGGTGCCGAAGCGAGGCCCCAGGCCGAATCTACCCGTGTGTTGGCGTGGATCAAAGTGAAACACACCGGAGATGACGAGGAAGACCGCCGGCCCGTTTGGCATCAGGTCTTCAACCTTTCGGAAGTGGACGGTTGCGACCATTTGCGAGAGAATCGAAATCCTGTGCGCAGAATTCGGACGGAGGGGGACATTGATACCAGCCGAGCGTGGGAATTCATCAAGAAATGCGGCGCTAGGGTGGAGTGGAGCGGTGACGAGGCGTCCTATAACCCAGCACAAGACCTTATCAAAATGCCGCATAAACAACGCTTTCAATCTGAGTTGGACGTATTAACGGTCCTGTTCCACGAGTTGGGGCATTGGACGGGTCACCGTGTCCGCCTGAATCGACCTGGGGCTGTCCGAGCTTGGGACATGGATAGCCCGGAATACGCATTTGAGGAACTGGTAGCGGAGTTGACGGCTTGCTTCTTGCTTGCCTATCTGGACATTCCCGACCGTTATGCGGTCTGCCAACACGCTGGCTATATCCAGGGTTACATCAAGCTCTTGGAAAATGATCGTAAGGCGTTGCGCCGTGCTGCTGGTCTTGCAAGCACGGCCACGCATTACCTGTTGAATGTGTTTGAAGCTGCCTAACAAGTTGAGGCCGGCGGTCAGCCGCTTGGCCGCGACTGGCAAGAAGGTTCCACCCAAGAATCCCTACCGCACCGATTGTGGCTTCTGGAGCTCACCAACAAGCGGGGGCATTCCAAATGAATAACCAGGACTACATCGACCGAATACGTGAGGCGCTCCGCAGCGGTGAAACCGACGCGCCCTTGGGCACGGTGGTGGCCCGCTTGAGGGAACAGTTTGACGTGGGTGGAAACGGCAGGTGGCGGTACGAAGGATTCATCGGCCTGTTCAGTGCTATCCGACAGGCCCTGGCAGCGATGGACGACACGATCTCGTCCGAGCTGCCGCCCTTCCTTCTTGATCCATCCGCGATTGCCAGGGTTTTTAGGCTTCAGGTTGACGATTTCAATTGGCAGGGTGTGGGCAGTACCGTCGAATCGCGCCTTGTGGACCGAGCTGATCCTGAAATGTTGACATTCAGGGAAGTGGCCCGAATGCTGAACTGCTCTTACGGCGAGGCCAGGAATCGGATGCTCGACGGACGGATCCGTGCAATCAAAGACGGCCGGTGGTGTCGATCACGGCGGCAGTGGGTCGAGGAATACGTCGAAAAATGCACCGTCCAGCCTGAAACCTCGCAGGCGCAGGTCCCGGTCATCCTTTCCAAACGAGCAAACATCGTCCGCGTGAAAGCCGGCGGTGTGGCCCATAGATTCTTGCAGAACCGCCCGAATTGACTATCGTACCGCTCGCTCGAAAATGGCCCGGAGATGCTCCGGGTTGCGCCGGGAGTGGTCGTAATGCAACATGACCATTTGCGTCGTTTGGTGACCGAGCGCTTTGGCGACCTCGTATTCAGTGAGATTCCCCGCTTCAAGGGCGTGCGTGGCCCAAGCATGGCGGTAGGCGTAGGGGGTTACTTCGGGCCGGATGATTCTTTTCTCGCGTGCCTTCTCAAAGCGAACGAACGAGGCCGAAGTGGTCCAGGCACGGCCGTAGGTGTTGCGGAAGATCGGCCCAGTTGGGTATTTCACTATCAAGCGATCCACGATGGCGTGCAAATCGCCGCAGACGCCGATCACCCGGTCCTTCCCTGTGACGCGACCCGTCTTGTGTTCCGTTGGTTCGAGTCGCCATAGCCCGTTCCGAAAGTGTCTTGCTTCGATCTTGGCGATTTCTCCTGGCCGTGCGCCAGTGAACCACATGGCTTGCAAGAACTCGCAGAAGCAGTCGTTACCAAAAAACCGCATTAGCCCCTCGTGTTCATCCCGGCTAATGACGACGGCCCGGCTCTGAACCTTCGGCGATTTCAACGCGAGCAGGGGGTTATGAGCTATGTTGATTCCCTTCTTCTTTACCGCCCAGGTGAGCGCCCCCTTGCAGCAGTTGCTGTAGGTTCGCTGGGTCTGTTCGGAAGGAAAGGTTTCCGCCCACAGGCGGAGGTGCATTGCTTCAAGCTCGGCGTTGACGAGCAATTTCCCGAGGCGCTTCCCCTTGTACACAAAATCGCAGAACCTACCGAGCGTCTGCTCGTAACGTTTTGCCAAATCCGGATTTTCCTCTCCCAGTTCCTCCAGGTACAAGGCGCAGACCGTCTCCAGTCTGTAATCCGCCTTGGAGGCCGTGTCTCGAATGGCCATGAGCTTGTGGTACTCCGCCAAAACCTCGCTGGGAGGATTCCAGCGTCCGTAGCGTTTGGCGGGCTTCGGCGCGCCCGGTGGGTGCTTACCCAGAAAGGTCTGGTCGCCGCCGAGCTTGACGAACCAACCGCCGCCAGAGCGTGTGCCCGAATACCAAGGGTGTGGTTGCCGCATCGTTGGCTCGCCAATAGGATACGGTGCATGAATGGTGCATCCGTTGCTTGTCACCGTACAATATGCGGCAAAAAACGCCAAGTTGATGTTTTCATGGGCGAAATCGATCGGTGAGGCATTCTCCTTCTCTCGTTGTCAGACGCGTGGGAGGCGGCTAAGATCAGCGATGATCCTGCGGGCGTAGCTCAGTGGTAGAGCAGAGCGTTCCCAACGCTCCGGTCGCGCGTTCGAATCGCGTCGCCCGCTTTCTCCCAACCTTCCGACTTAACGCCAACCCTCGTGGCCACGGAAAGGCGCCGAATGGTCCGCACGCGCTTCGCTCCCAGCCCTACCGGTTACCTCCACATCGGCGGCGTCCGCACGGCGCTTTTCAATTGGCTCTTCGCCCGCAAGCATGGCGGCCAGTTCATCCTCCGTATCGACGACACCGACCAACAGCGTAACGTGGCCGAGGCCCTCCAGCCGATCCTGGAAGGGTTTCGCTGGCTTGGTCTCGACTGGGACGAAGGCGCCGATGTGGGCGGGCCGCACAGCCCGTATTACCAGTCCCAGAAACTCGACCGGTATCAAGCCGCAGTGCGCGAGTTGGTCGAGAAGGGTAACGCCTACTGGGACTACGGCACGACCGAGGAATTGGCCGCTGAGCGCGAGGTGGCGGAAAAAGAAAAGCGGCCATACCTCTATAGCCGAGGCTGGATGGCCGCGACCCCGGCCGAGCGAGCCAAGTTCGAGGCCGAGGGCCGCAAGGGCGTTGTCCGTCTCAAGATGCCGCGCGAAGGCGCGTGCCGGTTCAACGACCACATCCGCGGCGCGATGGAAGTCGGCTGGGCCCGCGAACAGGATCACGTGATCCAGCGGGCCGACGGCACGGTGCTTTACAACCTCGCGAACGTCGTGGATGACTTCGACATGAAGATCACCCACGTCATCCGCGCCGAGGAGCACCTGTCCAACACGCCGCGGCAGATCTTCATCGCCCAGGGCCTCGGCTATCCACTGCCCGAATACGCCCACTTGCCCTTCGTCGCCGAGCCGGGCAGCAAGAACAAGCTGAGTAAGCGCAAGATCGCCAACTACCTGAAGAACCCCGACTTCAAGAAAGTCTATGAGCACGGCAAATCGATCGCCGACCGCATGGGCCTGACCACCGCCGCGGAGACGTTCAACCCGGTGATTGTCGATTTCTTCGAGCAGGTCGGCTACCTACCCGATGCGATTGTGAACTACCTGCTGCTGCTCGGCTGGGCGCACGAGGACGGCAAGTCGGAGTTCTTCACGCGGCAGGAAATGATCGATCTCTTCACCCTGGAGCGCGTAAACAAAGCGCCTGCCAGCTTCGATGCCAAGAAGCTATTCGCGTTCCAGGAGCGCTACATGCAGGCGCTGCCGCTCGACGAAAAGGTGCGCCGGACGCTTCCCTACCTGCAACGCGCCGGCCTCGTACCCGGCCCGATTCCGGATGACGTTCGGGCTTTTGTGACCAAGGTCGTTGCGGAAACCGGTCCACGCCTTTCGGTGGCGGGCGACATCCTCAACTTTGCGAACTTCTTCCTGCCCGATGACCGAATAACCTACGACGACAAGGCGTTCGACAAACACATTCGCAAGCCCCCGTCACCGGAACTGCTGCGGAAGCTAAGAGGGCTTCTCGCCGATTCAACTACGTTCGACGCCGCCACGCTGAAGACTCGGGTAGAGGACTTCGCCCAGGCCGAGGGCGTCAAGGCGGGACCGCTGAGCCAGATGCTGCGCGTGGCGGTGACGGGAAAGGACGTCGGCTTCGGAGCGTATGAGACGCTGGAAACTCTGGGAAGGGAGAGGTGCTTGACGCGAATAGACCGAGCCCTGCAAACGGCAGCATCATGAGTTTATTTCCCTCCAATCTCGCAGCGCGGTACCGGTTTGCAACCAACCATGAGGTCCATTCGTGGTCGTTCGGTCTACTACGAGCACGGCGTGTGGCGACGAGCGGATGGCGGGAGCACAAGTGGCGGGATCAGCGCGGAACGCTGGACGACCAAGGGATCTTCGGCCCGCTGCACGACTGCGAATGTGCTTGCGGCAAGTATCGCGGAGCACGCTTTCGCGGCATGATCTGCGACATATGTGGCGTTAAGTTAAGCTCACCAGAAGTGCGCCGCGTGCGTTTTGGGCACATTGACCTCGCATCTGAGATCCAGCACCCTCTGGCAGATGATGCCCACCTGCTATCTGCGGTCCCGGTCTTGCCTGCGGATTTTGTCTCCTCACCAGCGGGAGCTTCGCTAGCGGACCTCTACGAAGAACTGGTCCACCTTGTCGCGCTGAATCGCTCTGAACGGGCTATAGGCGTCTTAAATCGGCTGGTGCACATGCTCCTGCCGGCTGTGCAATTGGCTGATGAGTGGCGGCTAGCTGAGGCAACGGTTCTGGCGCGCGGGTTGGCCTTGGAGCCACGACAACCGGAATCCGAAATCGACCGGGCGCTCAACCACGTATGATTGCAAAACCAGGGACATCTTGTCTGATTCGCGCCTATTCGACAGACTGAGTCTGTAGTCTTCTTTCCTTTGTGTTGCGGCATACGCTCGGAGTGGCTTCCATGAAAGTAGTCATTCAATTATCGCGTCGAGAGGAGCTGCGGGCACTACCCATCCTATACCGACACTCCCCCGGGATAGTGCTTCCCAATCGCACCTATGTTCTTAGCGAGGAGGCCGTGAACGCACTTCGAGAGGCCGGAGTGAAGTTCACGGAAGTTAGCCGGGAAGCGAGCACTCCGGGATTGGAGGAGGCCGGTACGAGTGAAAGAATATGACCTGTTCATACCCCTTCGTTACAACGACGGAACGCCCATCGAACATCGCAAGCTTCGCAGCCTACAGGATCGATTGCTGGACGAGTTCGGAGGACTCACATTCTTTCCGCAGCCGAATGAAGGGTATTGGAGAATGGGAGCCGTGACCTTTCGCGATGAAATCATCATTTTCCGCGTGATTGCGTCTCGTGCAAGGACCGCGCGACGGTTTCTCATCCGCTTGAAGAAGGAACTCAAACGCGATCTCCAGCAGGAAGAAATACTGATCGTGGAGCGGGATGTCGAAACTCTGTGAACAAGCGAACGATTCCTGGGGCCTTTCATTTAAGGGATACTGGCCGATGAGTACCCCCGAACCGAGTCCTTCTCTGAACTTCATCCAAGAAATCGTCGAAGTGCACAACCGCTCCGGCCGCTTCGCCGGCCGTGTCCACACGCGCTTCCCCCCGGAACCCAACGGCTACCTCCACATCGGGCACGCCAAATCGATCTGCCTCAACTACGGGCTGGCGGTCAAGTACGGCGGCAAGTTCAACCTCCGCTACGACGACACCAACCCGATGAAGGAGGAGCAGGAGTACGTCGATTCCATCCGCGATGACGTGCGCTGGCTCGGCGGCGACTGGGAAGATCGCGAATTGTACGCGTCCGA
>Ga0207158_1204_pt1 | contig 12434 bp, 16 predicted proteins | sample Alteio_BWMinHeat_22_FD_153512 | JGI IMG/M metagenome (GOLD analysis project Ga0207158, IMG submission 153512) | Enriched cells from forest soil in Barre Woods Harvard Forest LTER site, Petersham, Massachusetts, United States -... | ecosystem: Environmental > Terrestrial > Soil > Temperate forest >... | reverse complement strand
ATCCGGAATATGGTCATGTTAATCGAATGAACGGCGCTGTCGATTGCGGTCACGATTGGAAAGAAGCTGTCGCCAGGCTGGACGATAAGGGACAAGTTTTTGACCTGTTTATATGGGTTCATCAAATCGCCCTATCTGTGCGCCCATGAGACCAGACTCGTAGCAGGCGACGAGCCTTCGGGAGGCGACCGTTCCGTCCCGCGACTGGCCTCAAATAAACCTTTACCACAGCGATCAGGGCAAGTCCAGAAACAATGAAAATGATCTGTAAATGCTGGCATTCTCGGGCGGCCGCCTCCAGCACGCTGGCTCTGATGGTCAGGCGCGGCGAATTGCTTTTATCTGGCGACTTGCTTTATGTTGACGCAGCCATTCGCTCCGTGGCAATCTGAGAAGGGCGGAGAGCGTCGATCGGCCCGCCAATAAAGGTGAGAACCATGCAAGTTCTGCCCGGCCCTTCTTACACAACGGAATTGGTGATGCGGCTCGAAGAGCGCCGACGCCTATCGTTTGGTGAGTGGAAGGTGATAGAAGAGACCGTCCCTACCAATGAGTTAGGGAGTCTCGCCGATGAGTTCAGGAGGTTGCTTCATCCTGATGACGTGGTTACCTACGTGGTGGACCGCAATGTCAATTACTCGAACGTATGTGTTTCGGTTTGCAACTTTTGCGCTTTCTACAGGAAGCCTGGCTCGCCAGAAGGCTATGTTCACGATTACGAGAGCATCTTCAGCAAGGTCGAAGAGATGATCGAGCTTGGAGGAAGCGGTATCCTTATGCAGGGCGGACTCCACCCCGACCTGCCATTCCATTACTACACTGGACTTCTGAGCGAGCTTAAGAAGAGATACGGAATTCATCTGCATTGCTTCTCACCACCGGAGATCGATCATTTGGGAAAGATCACAGGCCTCGGTGTCGAGGGAGTATTACGGGAACTCAGATCCGCTGGTCTGGATTCCATACCCGGTGGGGGCGGCGAGATCCTGGTGGACGAGATACGCCGCAAACGAAGGACCCATTGCAATAGCGACGAATGGTTGAACGTTATGCGAGTGGCCCATTCGATGGGAATACCCACAACCGCCACGATGATGTTCGGGTACGGAGAGACCAGGGACCACAGGCTGATCCATCTTGACCGCATACGCAGCCTTCAGGATGAGCAACCGGGATTCGTATCGTTCATTCCGTGGACGCTGCAGCCGGATAATACGCCTCTCGGGAAGCTCTATCCCGACAGGATTCCCGCGGACGAGTACCTCAGGTGGCTGGCCATCGCTCGGCTATATCTCGACAACATACCGAATCTTCAGGTGTCGTGGCTGACCCAGGGGATGGAGACTGGCCGCAAAGGGCTCCACTTCGGAGCGAACGACCTTGGCAGCACCATGATCGAGGAAAACGTCATCTCACAGGCCGGCGCCAACCATATCGCAACAGAGATGATGATTCGCGATGCTATTGCCGCCGAGGGCTTCCACCCCTGCAAACGGAAAGCGGATTACACCAGAGTCTAAAAGTCTGGGGAGCCTAGAGAGCCCACAGAGTCCGAGAGTACCAAGTTGGCCCGTCAGCAGGTCCCAACGTTGTCGCTGCGGGATCACTGAACAGCCTTGTATGGGCGGCCGTCTCCGGCCCCAAATCTCCGCGGCGTTGAGTATGTTTTCAAGGAGGCCGCTGTCTACCGTTCCGTTCGCGTGATCGGCGATTCTACGGATCAGGCGACAGTATATGGCTGCCCCTTTCCGGTGCGTTTTTCCGATGAGCCAAAAAGGTCAACCTGCGTACTGCCAGCCCGCACTCGTTTGTCTTTTCCTCGCAGTCGTATCGGCGTCGCTGGCGGCTACCCGGTCCGCGGCCGGGCAAGAGGGGCTCCGTCTATCGACGCTGGAGGAGGTAGGCGCCGAATTCAAGTCAGTCCCCTGCAAGAACAAGGAGCGGCAGGCGGCAGCGCGGGCTCTATTCGAAAGAATGGGGGCGCCCGCGGCGGATATTTCAATTGAGAAGTATAGAGGGGTCGAGAACCTGGTCCTGGTCAAGAAAGGAACGACTGATGAAAAGATCGTGGTAGGGGCGCACTACGACAAGGTTGACAAGGGGTGCGGAGCGCTGGACAACTGGACGGGGATAGTTGCGATCGCTCATATTTACAGGTCGCTTGCCAGTGTGAAATCAAACAAGACGCTGCTGTTCGTAGCATTTGGCAGGGAGGAGGAGGGCCTGGTTGGCTCGTCGGCAATGGCGAGCCGCATCGACAAGGCGCAGGCCGCCCAGTACTGTGCGATGATCAACATCGACACGCTTGGTTTGAGCATTCCACAGGTCGCGGACAATATGTCCAGCAAGAAACTCGAGGAGCTAGCTGAGAGCGTGGCCAAGGAGTTGAAAATACAGTTTGGTCATGCCAGCATACCGGGCGCCTCGACCGATAGCGTTGCGTTCGCTAACAAGAAGATACCGGCTGTCGAGATTCATGCGATGACGAACAACTGGATGTCGATCCTGCATACCGACAATGATCAGCCCGCAAAGGTCAACGCGACCAGCGTGTATCTTGGGTATAGGCTGGCGCTCGCGATGATAGTCCGAGTCGACGGGAGCAGCTGCAACGCATTCAGATAGACCTTGCAGCGCCTTCGCAGCCGAGGGCTTCCATCCATGTAAGCGCGACGCATAATTGTGTACTCTTTGAAGGCGGGCGGGGGCCGCGCCGCCGGGATGAGGTAATATGATTCGGGACAGCGCATCGCATCGCCTTCTGAACGAGAAAGATAGGACAGCAGATGGCTGAGAGGGTTAGGACTGAAGAGAAACCCGCGACGGATATGACGGCGGAGGAATTTAAGAAGTTCGGATACCAGGTCGTGGATTGGATTGCCAACTACCTCGACCACGTGGAAGAGCTACCGGTTCTTTCTCGGGTCAGTCCTGGTCAGATAAAGGAGATGCTGCCGGATAAGGCGCCCGCGTTGGGAGAGAGCATGGATCAGATCCTCGCCGACGTCGATCGCGTCATTTTGCCCGGCATGACGCATTGGAATCATCCCGCTTTCTTTGCCTACTTTGCGATCAGCGGGTCGGCGCCGGGCATACTCGGAGAAATGCTGGCCGCGGCATTCAACATCAACGCGATGATGTGGCGGACGTCACCAGCCGCTACCGAACTCGAGGAGGTGACGCTGACTTGGCTCCGCAAGCTTATCGGTTTGCCGGATGAATTCGGAGGCGTGATATATGACACGGCGTCGATATCGAGCCTGGTGGCGATTGCCGCGGCACGAGAAGGGGCGCCGGGCTCGCGGGTCAGGGAAGAAGGGCTTTCTGCGCCGATTGGGCCGGGCTCGAAGGCCGGCCCGCCGAGATTGCGGCTCTACGCTTCCGAGCACGCCCATTCTTCGATCGATAAGGCGGCAATCACGCTCGGCCTCGGTCAGGCTGGCGTGAGGAAAATACCCGCAGATCTGGAGTTCCGCTTGGACCCGTCCTGGCTCGATCGGGCGATTCGTGAGGACCGGGCCTCAGGTTGGCTTCCATTTTGCGTGGTCGCTACGGTGGGAACTACCTCGACGACTAGCATCGATCCGGTGCCCGCTATTGCCGATATATGTGAAAGGGAGGGGCTGTGGCTGCACGTCGATGCGGCATATGGGGGCTCGGCTGCGGTGGTGCCAGAGATGAAATGGGTGCTCGAGGGTACGGATCGGGCCGATTCCGTCGTCCTCAATCCTCATAAATGGATGTTCGTTCCCGTGGACTTGAGTGTGCTGTTCTGCCGAAGGATGGACGTGCTGAGGCGGGCCTTCAGCCTCATGCCCGAATACCTGCGGGCGCCGGGCGCGGATGAGGCCATGAATTTCATGGACTATGGTCCGCAGCTCGGCCGCAGGTTTCGCGCAATCAAACTGTGGTTCGTGCTGCGATACTATGGCGTGCAGGGATTGGTGGAGCGAATACGCGGCCATATCCAACTGGCAAAGGAATTCGCAGAATGGGTCGATGCCAGTGACGACTTCGAGCGAATGGCGCCCACTCTACTGAGCACCGTTTGCTTTAGGGCAGCGCCACGAGATCTCGCCGAGGGGTCGGCCGTGTATGCCAATACACCCCGCGAATGCGCGGCGTATCTGGATACCCTGAACGAGGCCGTGATGGCCAGCGTGAATCGAGATGGGAAGGTCTTTCTGTCACATACGAAGCTGAATGGCAAGTACACGCTAAGGCTGGCGATCGGTAACATTAGAACGACTCGACGTCATGTCGAGCTTGCCTGGGACCTGCTGCGGACAGAGGCCGAACGACAAGACGAAAAGTCCAGGCCCGCAACGCTTCGGTGAGGCTAGGCTGGGCCTTTTGTAGGCACATAATTGTAGTAGATGTGGCCGCGCAGGCTTGCCGCTCGGCCTCGACAATGCTGCTCAAATTCAGCTGCGAAGCTGTTCGCCACCAGCTTGCCCGATTTGTAGCTGAAATCAGCCTGCAGGATTTTGAAGCTACCAAACGATGCTGAGCAACTGGCCCCGTTTCCGTCTATCGACATCCCTGGCTGTCCGCGGGCGTTGGTGCCGGTCCTCACCGCGTTGTCATAAAAGCCGGGCTCCAGGTTGAGATTCATCTTGTCAGTCGAGAACTGGAAATGGAGCCAGCCGCCCTCGGGAATGTCGACGGAGAACGAGAGATTGCTTACAGCACCCGGTTTATCCGGTGTGTTCCGCCAATATTGGAGGGTGAACTGACCGTCAGCGAACAATTGGGTCCGGCCCCGTCCGATGAGATCGCCTTTGTCGCTGTTGATATAGAGTTCCGTTGTAGCGCCCGGCGGCGCGTTCGGTGTATCCTTGGCAGCGACGTCGTCAGAGCTGAGGACTGGTCTGCGCTTCGTTCCCGTAGACTCCTGTGCTCTCGCACGTTCTGCGACTGTGATCACAAAACAGGCCACCAAAGCCGCTATTATGGCAACATGTCTCATAAGAACCTACCCGGTGTGATCGTTGCCCCAGGGGCTTCGGACTCGCTCCAACTGAGGTCAGTGTGCGAGGCTCGAAGGTATGTAATTGTAGTATAGATGGCCGCGCAGCGCCGCCTGGCGGTCGCCGCAGTGTTGCTCAAAGTCCGCCGCGAAGCTGTCCGTGATAAGTTTGCCGGACTCATAGTGAAAATCGGCCTGCAGGATCGAGAAGCTTCCCCTTGCATCCAGGCAACCGCGGCCGTTGCCGCTAATCGAGATACCAGGCTGCATGTATTTGACGAACTCTACTCTGCCGGCGCCTTCGTAGGATCCCGGCAGGAGATTGCTATTCATCTTCTCGGTCGAGAACCACAATTCAAATAGCTTGCCGCCCCTGCCTGACACGACAAGCTTGATGTGATTGACCGGACCACCCTTGTAGCTCCAATCAGGTGTGACGCTGACTGACATCTCGTCTTTCTTGAGCTGCAGCGTTGATCCCCGCCCTACAGGGTCTTCCTTGTCACTCGTATAGTAGAAGTCTGTAATGGCGCCGCCCGGCGTAACGACGAGCGGGTGTTTGCTGTCGGCTACGTCTTCCGCGCTCAGCGTAGGCAAGGGCTTTCGACCGCTCGAGTCCTGTGCCCTTGTGGCTCGGGCGGTCATGGCGAGAAAGCAGGCCAGGAGAGCGGTTAATAAGGTAATGCGTTTCATTCGATTAACTCCGAAAGGAATGCTTAAACCGCGAGGGCATAGCGGAGCGGGAACTTAGTGATTATAGACAACAGGCTGGAGGTGGTAAATAGTTATTTGGAATGAGGCGTCCGCCAAGTCAAGTCATCACGGCGCAAAACTAATTGACTCTATCTGGTCCCATGGCACGTCGATGCGGCTCTGGGCTCCGATTTTGACTGTGACCTTGTCGGCGCCGAGCCCGAATTCCCTGCAGCGCAGCTCGGTACCGCCCTTGACGCGGATCCTGATCGAGTCGGTATCGGCGCTGGAAGCTCGGATACTCTCAGCATCCTCCATCGCTATCAGCGCGTAGCTCTTGGGTTCGCCGGAACTGGACTCCGTCATGGTAAGCCGGAGCTTTCCAGAAGCCTCGTCTCGGGCCAAAATTCGGCCGACAACCTTGCTGCCGTTCCGGAGGGTTATTACGAATCCGGTCTGCCCCGCATCCTGGCCGAGGGCTGTTACAACCAATAGCAAAACGCCGGCTGCGGCCGTTACGCTTATCTTTCTTGTCATCTATTTCTCGCGCTTCTTGTCGTAAACCGTCCTTAGTTGCTTCAAATAATCGCTGCGGTCAACCGCATAGTACACTGCGGTGGCACCGGACGCAACTAGCTTATCAACAGATTGCTCGAGGGTTTCGTACAGATCCGAGAATCCGATTCCCTTGATGTCGAAGTACCCCATTCGCTTCAGTCTGCTCATCAATTCTTGAAGCGTAAGACGCCCCTCGAATGTGCGGCCTCCGTGCAGATGAGATCGAGATATCAAATACTGGATCAGCAATACGTCGCCATAGGCCTCCGGCCTGACATAGAGCCTTCCGTCGGACAAACTCCAGTCAGGCTCCATCTGGCGCGAGATTTGGATTCGCTTTACACCTGACCCAATCGCCAAATCCAGATCCGCCGACGGATGATTGCGCTGGATTGTCTCCAGAGCCACAGGCATCAGCCACTCATCAGATTCAAGGTTCGACCTCTTCTTTAGTCGATCGAGCCATTCCGAGAAAATCTCCCGCGCGGTCTTGGTGTGAGTCCAAAGGGCGAATCTCTCCGGGTCTTTTTTCAGCGCAGACCAGAGTTTCTTCCGCTCCTTCTCGATCGTAGGGTGTGAGTCGATGATTGTCGCCTTGAATCGGGCGAACCACCGTTTCGCCGCGTTGCAATAAGGGCAACGACTGGTGTCAGAACCCTCGAAAAAATGCGGCCGGGACGTGCCAGCGCCCGTGAAATCCGATTCTTCCGGGACGTGTTTCTTTAACTCGGAATAGGCGGTGCGGGGTGCGAGCTTTAACTGCTTGGTGAAAAAATCAAAAGCACACTTGAGACAAAGAGTCAGGCTCACCTCGAGAACGAGAGATCGCGGGATCATCTCAAAGCTGAGTTCGGTCCTTTTCCGGGCTGCCGCTGAGGATGATCTGGTTTCGGCCACGATTGCCTCAGAGTCTCGAGAGGTTAGAGAGTCCAAAGAGTCTGGCGAGCCTTGCAGATATGCCGAGGTCTGCAAACCCCTAATAGATTCGACAACGAGCTTCGCGCGCGACCCCGCCGGGCGCTAAAACGTAGTGGGGATGGTGGGAATCGAACCCACACGGGAGGTTATCCCAAAGGTTTTTGAGACCTTCGCGTCTGCCAATTCCGCCACATCCCCAAGTCGCTGATTCTAGTCTACGACATTACAGAGAGTCCAGGGCAGGAAAGTCTTGAGTCTTGATTCTGGAGTCCCGAGTCTGAGCGCCGATATCTGGGGCCTGGTTGCTGGACTGTCCCGAATCGCAAGAAACAAGATTCTGCTCTGACCTTTGGCCCCCGGCTAAGTCTCCTCTCCTGCGCACGTCGTTTTTGGGTGGAACCTTCTACTCTAGACTCAGGGCTCAAACTTGAGACTCCAGACTCCAGACTCGAGACCACTTCCCTGACCGGATTATGTCAATTTGAAATCAATATGTTTCCACTTGCGTCACTTTGATGTGACAATACTTGGCCCGCCTCACACGGTACAAGACATAAGTTGCTCTAAATTTACGCTTATCAGCATCCTGGTACATGGCACCAGGATTGCTAAATGGGACTAGCCTCAATGACGGGTAGCAAGGCGTTTTCGGTTAATCTGACCAAGGTTTTAGGGATGTGCAGGCGGGATACCCCGAGTCCAGACCGGGCAGCGGAGAAAAACAATTATGTCATCGAGTACTTCCGGCCCCTTGCGTCTCGCGGAGGAGTATCTGGTTAGAGGTGACGTGAAAGAGGCGTTAGGTATCTACCAGAGGATTTCCGAGACCGAGCCATCAAACCTCACTATAAAGAGCAGGCTGGGTGAACTGTGTGTTCTCGCTAACCACAATTCCGATGCAGTCAGGGTTCTGGCTGATGTCGCCAGGGGCCACTCCAGGGAAGGCCATCAGGCCGAGGCCGTCGCGACGCTACAGAAAGTTCTAAGACTCGGTCCCTCCGATCCGGATACACTTATGGATATCGGGGGCCTATGCGGTAGGGCCGGACTGAGTGCTGACGCCGAGCGCTGCTACATCGAGGCTGCGGATCTATATGCTGGAAACGGTGATACCGCCAAACTCGAGGCGGCCTATGAATCCGCTGCCGCAGTTGCACCGGCGAACGCGGATGTCCTGATGAAGCTTGGGGCTGTCTGCCACCGCTCGGGCAGGCTCGCCGACAGCTATCGCGCTTTTATGAAGGCCGCTGCTGAATTCAACCGGCGCGGAGACGATAGCTCAGCGCTGGATGCGTATGGCAAGGCCTTGAAGGTGGCGCCGACTGGCGCCGAAGCCGGTAACGCAGTGGCTGAGGTAATGAAGCATCTGGGGCTTGCCGAGAACGCTTCTGCCGGTAGTCGTTCTCGAACGCCCGAACGTCCCGCGGCGCCCCTGACGTTTCCGCATCCAATCGCTGCCGTTGAGTCGGGAGCTGCATTGTCGCGGGGAGACGCAGGTCGTGCGGCCAAACCCGACGCGACCGATGACGAGTTGCTGGTTGGCAGGATTTCGAAGGCCGAACTACTGTTCGGCTTCGGGCGCTCTGAGCAGGCGATCACGCTTCTCGAGGAACTGGCGGATATGAAGCCGAACGATCCGAGAGTTCACCGGAAGCTCAAGGACATATACCTGAGATCGGAGATGCCCGAGAAGGCGGGAGCCGTCTATCGTGAGCTGGCGCGGATCTATAAAGCTGAGGGTGACGACGAGCTTGCCGCGGATTGCATGGCGAGCGCGCGGCGTCTTTGCGGACTCCCTGCCGAGCCTCAGCTCGAAGGCCCGGCCGCGGGACGTTCCGCGCCGCCGAATGTGGTATGGCGGCCTGTTGGAGAGACGAAGGAACCGGACCTCACTTTGATAACACCGGCGCTTCCGCCAAATCCACAGGTATCGAGGTATTTGCCGTCCCGGCAGAGGACCGAGCCGGTCGGAGAAGCATCCAGAGGCGAGCGGCCTGAAACCATTCCGTCAAGTGCTACGGATCAAACTGACGATAATCAGCCGCCTAAGATAGTCTTGTCTACGCCGCCGATTTCCCAAGTTCGGATGTCAACACCGCCGTTGCATATCGAGCCGCGCCAACCAGAGAAGGCTCTTGAGGGGCAGCCGGAGGAAGCAGCCGCCGAAACGGCCGTCTCGCCAGCGGCGCTTCTCGAACCTGCCGGAACCGGTCTCGCCTCAGCTGGGACCTCTATTTCGCGACCCGCTCCGGCGTCAGAGCGGGCGGCCGTTTCGTTGCCCGCTACCGCGTTACCAGCGCCTTCGACGCCTCCGCAGACTGTTGCGAACCAGGCTCCTGGACTGATCGCAGCGATTCCGGCCCCTCCGATACAAAACCGCCAGCCTGCTGCACCGAGTTCCACGACCGCCCCGGTGCTGCCGCGGCCGAAGCCCGCCAGCCCCGCCAGTTCCGCGAGCACCTTATTTGGAGTCCCGCTCGACCCGAGCACCGACACCAAGACCGACAAGCCCGCAAAGGGCCGCTATCGGATTGCCGTTGCTGTCGCGGCACTTGTTCTATCCGGATCAGCCGGAGGGTATTTCCTAGTGCGCAGGAATCAAGCCAGAGACAATATTGCAGCCGCCACCACGGAAACCCAACCAGTTCCGGTAGAAGCCGAGCCAACGGCGAGCCCTGTTCCTCTCGAGGTCAACGCCGCTCCCGAAGCGGAGGCCACAACAGCGGCTGAAAAGCCTGACACTTCTGCTGCGAATCAGGCCAAGAAGACGCCCGACCCTGCGGCGCAAAGAGAGCAGCAGTCTCAGGCAGCGAGCCCTACTCCCATACCTTACGTTGCGGCGACTGCCCAGCCTACCCTGCAGCCAAGGCCGACTCCTCCTCCGATGGTCGGTCCTGTCGGCGCCGCGCCGGGGAACTCGGGCGCTCCGAGTGTCGCCCCAGGCGGGCTGGCCCGTGATCTTCCCGCCGCTCCACCTCCGCCGACCCCTGGGCCGACCGTGCGCCACGCTGCCGTGATGGGCGGTGGAGAGGTGGTCAGGAGGGTCGAACCCGTTTATCCTCAGGCTGCGAGGTCGGCTCATATCACAGGTACAGTCATAGTGGAGCTGTCGATAAACGAGCAGGGTAGTGTTGTCTCGGCCCGAGCTACCTCGGGGCCCGGAATGCTGGCAGGTGCGGCTGAATCGGCTGCACGAGGATTCAAGTTCAAACCGACTACGCTCGACGGCGTCCCAGTTAAGTCGAACCGAACCGTTCTGTTTCATTTCAAAGAGTAGCTTTAGTTCATGAGCCCCGAGTCTAGAGTCATAAGTAGCCTGGGCTGTAGGCCGAGGCTCAACCGCATGCCAACTGAAGGGCCCCATGGGCTCCGATATTCCGTTTCCTGGCTCCGACGTGGTGCCACCGGCGGTGAGTTCCATCGGAATTGCCAATGAGGCGCTCGCTTTCAACCCGCAATACCGCCAGGCGGACCTGAGGAATCACCCGACTCTTGGCACCGGCCGCCCGCGAGTGCGTCTGGGGCTCCATTGGGTATTGATAATAGCGAGAGGCCAATCCTGGCGAGCGGCCCCTTTGCCTCCGGTTCCAAAGGCGGCCGGTCCGCAGGGGTGTAGAAGTTCTCTCAAACTCACAGGCACTGGAACTATGGTTCAAGAAGTACTTTGAGGAGCATTGACGTTAAGCCGACCGTGTTGTAGGTTTCGTCCATGTTAAGAAATCGCTCAGTGCCCACTGATGTTGTGCTGCCGCACATCACTTATCCGAACGTAGTCGAGGCCATCGCCTGGCTGGCCAGGGTGTTTGGCTTCACCGAGCACTATCGCTATGGCGATCCGGCCGACGGCGCTCAGATGTATCTAGGCAACGCCTGGATAATGCTCAACAGAGCGCGACCGGGCTCGGCAAGCCCAGCGCAAATCGGCTGCAGCACTCAATCGTTGACCGTGTTCGTGGAGGATGTCGATGCGCATTTCGAGCGATCAAAGGCGGCGGGGGCCAAGATCGTGGAGGACCTGCACGAGACCATGTACGGCGAACGCCAGTACGGTGTCGAGGACAGCGCGGGTCACCACTGGCTATTCTCGCGGCACGCACGGGATGTGAGCCCCGTTGAATGGGGAGCGACGATAGCCGCTTCGGGTTCGCCGGGCTCCTGATAAGAGCGAGGGAAAGCGGAGCGCCTGGTCGTGACCGGGTTCGGCGACGGCCGCGGTCAAGCCGGAACCTCGTAGCCGCATCGCTGGAACTCACTATTACTCGAAGGATGTCCCCATTACGCTTAAGTACACAATCATTCCAATCGCGAGCATAGCGACCATTAGTGTAACTAGCACGATCAGTCCCCGATCGGCAGTGACTTCGCCCTCTTCGATCTTCTTGTTGACGGCGTGGTATCGCCACGCGGCCAGAGGCGCCAGAATAGCCCCCAGCGCCATCATCGCCAGGCCGAACGGCAGCGAAACGCCAGTGTGACCGGCTTGAGCGCCTCCGTGAAGCTGAAAGGCAAGCTGGCGGAGCCAGACGCTGAACCGTGCAACAAAACCAAGGCTGACGACGGCGATGCTCGTCCTGATCCACGCTAGAAATGTCCTCTCATTGGCCAGAAACTCCGTTGCGTGGTGTTCACGCGGCACGGACGCAGCGGTCTTCTCCATAGTCCCTCCCTTTTAAGTCACCCAGAAGAGTGTGAAACCCCACCCTGCTCTGCACAACCTCTTCTTTCTGCAAACACACCGATATCCTACCTGAATACGTAGTTGTTTAAGAAAACAGGATAGACTAAATTCAGCCTTGACCGGAAGATGGCAGAACTCGAAGAGAGGTAAAAGGTATGCTAATTACTCCCGGGAGGCCGAAAGGTAGGTCCCGGCTTGCTGCGAGCCCACGTCATGTGATTGTGCCGCTGCTACTAGCCGCCTTCGCTCAGGTGGCGCTGGCCCAGGACTGTCCGGTGACCACTGATGTGGCCACCTATCCGAGCACGCCATTGACCTATCCCATGACTTCGGACCGCTATGCGGTGCAATACCACTTGGGCGGCAGCGGAACCTGGACGAATGCGAAAGTCTACATTACCTACTACGGTGGGACAATGGCGTCACCCTACATCAAGGCGTCCCGTTATGCCGCGGACACGTCGATGTCGTTTGCGAGCATTCCTGCGAACTCCAGCACCTCGGTTGCGCTCCGTGTGACGAAGCTATTCGGCTCCGCGTTTCCAGCCATCGACGAGATGTCGGTCCGGCCCCTCGCCAAAGGCATCCATGTCGATTCGGTTAGCGGCAGCACAGTCC
>Ga0207158_1209_pt1 | contig 12508 bp, 10 predicted proteins | sample Alteio_BWMinHeat_22_FD_153512 | JGI IMG/M metagenome (GOLD analysis project Ga0207158, IMG submission 153512) | Enriched cells from forest soil in Barre Woods Harvard Forest LTER site, Petersham, Massachusetts, United States -... | ecosystem: Environmental > Terrestrial > Soil > Temperate forest >... | reverse complement strand
CTAACGAAGAGGACACCAAGCTGGCCGCCTTCTTCAAGCACTATCTCGACGAGAAGTTTAAACTTCAGCCGCTTGCGGCCTCCACGGAAGGTGACCACCGCTTCGACGACCACTTAGAGGATTTGTCGCCCAAGGCTCGCAAGGCGTGGGACGAGCAGACCCGCAAGGCGCTTCAGGATTTGGAAAAACAGATCGACTACAAGAAGCTCTCCCGCTCCGGGCAGATCGATTTCGAAATCCTCAAGCACAGCCTGACTTACTCGCTGTGGCTGACCGAGAACACCAAACCGTTCGAGGACGATCCGCTCGTTTACAACTCGTACATTACCGGCTGCACCTACGAATTGTTGACGCGGTCGACATTGCCTCAAGCGACGAACGTCAAGAACTGCGCGGCCCGTATGGCGGCCATTCCCAAGGTTGTTGCGGCCGCCAAGGAAAACCTTCGCAATTCGCCGCGCGTGTACGTGGAAACGGCCATCCGGCGCAATCAGGGTGCCATTTCGTATTACGAAAGCGGCATCTTCGAACTGGCCGGTGAGACGCCGCAACTGAGCGAACTGGGACCGCCCGCGAAAACCGTTGTGGCAAGCCTCAAGGAGTATCAGAAGTTCCTGGAGGAGGACCTGCTGCCCCGCGCGAAGGGCGATTGGCGACTGGGAAAGGAACGGTTTGCCAAGAAACTGGAACTCGAACTCGACTCGGGACTCACCTCCGAGGAAGTGGTCAAGGAAGCGGAAATGGAGTTCGATCGAGTGGAGCGCGAGATGTATGTCGTCGCCCGCCAACTTTGGAGCCAGTCGTTCCCGAAAAAGCCGTTGCCGCCCGACGATGCCGACGGCCGGAGGGCGACGATCGAGCAGATATTGGCCCATCTCGCACAGGACCACGGCAAGGTTGAGGCGCTTCTCGACGACACTAAGTCCACCGTTGATCGTGTCAAGGCGTTCATCAAGGAGAACGACATTCTGCGCCTGCCCGATCCCGACCGGTGCAAGATCATTGAGATGCCGGAATTCCAGCGCGGTTTCTCGGTCGCCTACCTCAACCAGGCGCCGGCGCTCGATCCAAAAGCATCGAGCTATTACGCCGTCAGTCCGCCGCCGAAGGAATGGGACGCCCGACGGGTGAAGACGTATCTCGAGGAATACAACGGGCACATGCTGCAAATCCTCACGATTCACGAGGCGTATCCAGGCCACTACGTCCAACTGGAATACGGCAATCGCTGTCCGTCGCTGATTCGCAAGGTGCTGTCCTCCGGAGTTTTCGCGGAGGGCTGGGCGGTTTACACGGAACAGATGATGCTCGACCAGGGATACGGCAAAGGCGACTTGGCCCTTCGATTGCACCAGCTTAAGTTTTACTTGCGGGCCGTCGCCAACGCGATCCTCGATTACAAGATGCACTGCACCGATTACGGCGACAAGGAAGCGCTGGAATTCCTGACGAAACGCGTCTTCCAGTCGGAAGCCGAAGCGGTGGGAAAGATCGTTCGGGCCAAGTTGTCGTCGTGCCAGCTTTCGACGTACTTCGTGGGGCGAACGGCGTTCTATCAACTACGGCAGAAGATCGAACGCGAAGAAGGCGATAAGTTCGACCTGGGCCGTTATCACGAAGCGGTGCTGGACCATGGCACCCTGCCGGTGAAATACCTGCCGGAATTGGTGCGAGATCGGCTAAAGAACCCGCGCTAGACGAAACGGAAAAAGGAGAATGACCACGGAGGCGCCCGTGACCAAACCCAAGGCGAAGGAACAACGACTCCTCCGCAACGCCCGGCGCGAGGGTCTGCTGATCATGGCCGTATGGACCGCGTGCTTGCTGTGGAACATCGGCAGCGGTTATTGGCTGGGCTACTGCCGCAAGTCGGATGACATCGGCTTAATCCTTGGCATTCCCGACTGGATTTGTTGGAGCGTGATCCTTCCCTGGATCCTGTGTCTAGCCTTTTCCGCTTGGTTCTGTTTCGTCTACATGGCCGACGACGATTTGGGTCTCGACCCCGGCGAGGAAGAGGGGCATGCCTAGCGCCTCGCCCTATATCCTGGTGGCGTTCGTGGCCTACATGGCCGGCGTCTTTCTGCTCGGTGCCCTCTCCCGCACCCTGCTCAAGCGCGGCGCCTTCCTGAAGGAATACTTCCTCGGCGACCGCAAACTCAACGCCTGGGTGCTGGGGCTCACCTACGTTGCCACTTCCGTCAGCGCCGGCAGCTTTGTCGGCTTTCCCTCGCTGATTTACACCAACGGCTGGGTAATGGCGTTCTGGATCGGCGGCTACATGGTCGGCGGTCTGACGAGCAAGGGCGTGCTCGCGAAACGGCTCAACCAAGTGTCGCGCCTGAGCGGTGCGATTACGGTGCCCGATGTATTGCGCGACCGCTTTCAAAGCCCGACTCTTGGAACCATGGCCGGCGTGTTCTTGCTGGTTTTTCTGCTCTTCAACTTGTGGGGCCAGTTCAAAGCGGGCGGGCTGATCATGCGCGAGGCGTGTCGAGGAATTGAGAAAACCTCCGCCTATCAGTCGGCGCGGGACAGAACTGCCCACGCATTGAGTGCCGCGGGGGCCTTGTCGGAGTCCGATCTCACCGTGAAATCCGACAGTTTCTACGGTCAACGCTATCCGGACTATGTCTTGGGCGTTCTGATCTTCGCGCTGACGGTAGTGGCCTACACGACCTACGGCGGGTTTTGGGCGGTGACGTGGACCGATGTGCTGCAAGGAGTCATCATCGTCGGCGGGGCAATGTTGTTGATGGTCTTAGCCTTGATCAAGGTGGGCGGGCTGCAACGGGCGACCCATGAGCTAGCCGATATCGACCCGAACTTGTTGACGGGACCAGGGCCGAAGGACTTTCTGCCGCCGGGATTGGCCGTCTCATTCTTCATGCTGTGGACGCTTGGCGCGATGGGTCAACCGGTCGGCATGGTTCGCTTGATGGCCTGCCGGGACACGCCGACCCTGCGCAGGTCGCTTTTTCTGATCGGCATCTACTACGCGCTGATCTATGTTCCGTTGGTCATCACATTTATCTGCGCGCGGGCGCTCTTCCCAACGGAATACCTCGGCCATTCCGACGAGATCATGCCGGCGATGGCCTTGGCGGTGACGGAGGATTTTCCGCTGGTCGGAGGCCTGATCCTGGCCGCGCCGTACGCCGCGGCGATGTCAGCGGTGGCGGGGTTCCTGTTGCTCATGAGTTCGAGTCTCGTGCGTGATCTGTATCAGCGGAACGTGAAGTCCGACGTATCGCCACGCACCGTCAAGCTGGTCAGCTACGGGACGACGGCGGTAGTGGGTCTTCTGATTACCTTCATGGCCTTGCATCCGTGGGAGTACTTGCAATACCTCATCATTTTCAGCACCAGCGGCATGGCGTGCACGTTTCTGGCGCCGACGGTCATGGCTCTGTACTGGAAACGCGCCACGCGCGCGGGCGCTCTCGCCGCGGTTCTCGGCGGTTTCATGGCGATCTTTCTTCTTTGGGGTTTGGGTTGGATGGGTGTGGGTAAGGCCGAGTCTCAAGATTCGGCTCCGCCCGAAACGAAAACGCCGGCGCCTTCGCCACCCAGTGAAACGGGGAAGGCAGCGACCAATCCAAGCATCAAGCCGCTTTACCTCTGGGACCTTGATCCGCTTGCGTATGGACTGGCTGTTTCATTTGCGGCGGGCATCGGTGTCAGCCTCCTGACCCAGCCCCCGCCCCAAGATCACGTCAACCGCTACTTCCTCGAAAAGGAGGCGACGGCCGATTCCCCCCCAAGCGGACTCTCGTAATCCCCAGAAATGCGTCGAATGCGCATCTTTCCCGATTGGACAACGCATCGTCACCAAGCTATGTTCCAATAGGGGCTAGGAGAGACAATACCACAATGCCCATACTCTCCTGGCAGACGCGGGACGTCCCCGCTCCCACCTAACCCCTGGCGCCGGCAACCCACCGTCCTTCCCATGGCGATCACCAAAGAACTCAATGGCGAGCCGATCGCGGGCTACCGTCTCGTCAACCGACTTGGCCGAGGTGGCTTCGCGGAGGTCTGGCTTTGCGAGGCCCCCGGCGGCCTGTTCAAGGCCGTCAAATTCGTGCACGGCAATCTCAACGCCATCGGCACGGAGTCGTCCCAGGCCGAACAGGAATTGCGCGCCCTGCATCGCGTGAAGGCTGTTCGCCATCCCTTTATCCTTACCACGGAACGGGTTGAGATCATCGGCGGCGAGCTCGTGATCGTCATGGAATTGGCGGACAAGAACCTGGAGGAACGGCTTACCGAGTGCCAGTCCGTCGGTCTACCCGGCATCGCGCGCGGGGAATTGCTGGCTTACCTGCGCGACGCCGCCGAAGCGCTCGACCTCATGAACTTCCAGCACGATCTCCAGCACCTTGATGTCAAGCCGCGAAACCTCTTTCTCGTCGGCAATCGTTTGAAGGTGGCCGATTTCGGCCTCGTGCGCTGCTTGGAGGGGTTGGCCTCGACCAGCCCAAACAGCGGGCTGCGCGGTGAATTCACGCCGCATTATTCCGCACCGGAGATCTACCAAGGCGTCGTCAGCCGCCACAGCGATCAATACAGCCTGGCCATCGTCTACCAGGAGCTTCTTACGGGCGTCCGTCCATTCCAAGGATCCAATCCCCGTCAGCTGGCATTGGCCCACATTAACGAGGCGCCCAACCTGGCGGCTCTTCCCGAGAACGATCGGCCCGTCGTCGCCAAGGCGTTGGCCAAGGCCCCGCAGGATCGCCACCTTTCTTGCTTGGCATTCGTTCGCGCGTTGTTGGCCCAATCCGTCGGCGGAACCACCGTGTCGTTGCCCCCGCGTTCCGTCGATCCCGCCACCGATACGCCGTTGCCGCCTGCGCTACGAATGTCCGAAACGATGGAAGACCTGTTCCTGGGCGCTCCCGATCCGGCGGCAAAGAGCGATCCAGAGATGGAGGTGAAACCGCAGCGCTTATCGGAATTGCAGGCCGAAAACGCGGAACTCCGCCGCCTGCTGGCCCATAGCCGCACCGGGCTGAAGCGCGCCAACGAAAAGGCGGATACGGACATTCGCGAGTGGCAGCGCCGCTATGAAAGCGTCATGAAGAACAAGTTCGACGCCTTGCGTCGGCAAATGAGCGGCCTTGGTCACAACGCACAGGGTTACGGCCCCGCCGCTGCCGCGCTCGCCGCGCCCTCGCGCGAGGAAATCCTCTCCATTCACCAAGAACTCGACCGTCAGCGCAGCCAACTCCGGCGCGAAGAAAAGGATTTGCACGCCCAAATCCGCCAGGAGGAGGTGCAACTTTGCAAAGAAATGGGGGGGGTACGTGCCAATTCAGGCAAGCCGGACAGCAGAGACTTCCGAAGTCTCGGAGACTTCGGAAGTCTCGGGAAATTGCTCTTGACCACCTTTGGCGCTCGACGTATAGCCCCGCCCATCATGAAAACCAAAATCCGCATCCTTCTCTGCGTCGTAGCCGCGGTGCCGTCTTGGATGGGCCTTCGCGCCGGCGATGCGCCGGAAGCGCCCAAGACCGGCCATGTCCTGCTGCTCGCCAATGAGCGCACACTTGAAGGGGACATCGAGCGGGTCGGCGACCAATACCGCATCAGGCGGTTGCTGGGTGAGACGTGGGTTCCCGCGGCCTCCGCATTGGGCGTTTGCGCCGACCTGCGTGACGCGTACGTCTTTCTGCACCGGCGCGCCAACCTGGAAGACGCCGACGAGCGCCTGCGCCTGGCAAGTTGGTGCCACAATCACGGGTTACGCGAAGATGCCCTCGCGGAGGTCAAAGCCGCCGTTGAACTCTCGCCCAACCACAAGGAAGCCAAACGCTTGTACCAGTGTCTACAGCAGGCTCCCACGGTCTCGACGCCCGCCGCGGCCGCCGCCGATTCCGAATCGACGTCCGCCGCTCCACCCGTTGAGGTGACCGCGAAATCGATGAGCGAATTCGCCACGCACATCCAGCCGATCCTGATGAACGCCTGCGCCGGCTGTCATGCCGGCAGCCAGGGCGGTTCCTTCAAGCTCGTACGTACGTCCGAACATGGCTCGCTCGCTCCCAAGACCACGCAACAGAACCTGACTGCGGTGCTTGCCCAAATCAACCTCGAGCAGCCGCGAACCAGCCCGTTCCTGACGAAGGCTGTGGCCGTCCACGGTTCGCTGACCCACGCGCCTCTCTCCGGCCGGCAGATGCCCGCCTACCACGCCATGGAGGATTGGGTCAAACTGACGTTGGCCAACCAGCCGGGCGCGCACGAGCCGCCGGTGCAAACAGCTCTGGAGACATCCGTCAAGGAAAGCAAGCCTTCCGCTCCGAAGCCGGAGAAGGCGCCGATCACGAAAGCGACTGCGCCTTCGAAAACCGAGGAATCGACCAGTTGCTTCTCGGAGGACCCGACGCCGAAGGACAAAGAACCCGCCGATCCGTTCGACCCGGTGATCTTCAACCGCCAGATGCACCCGGGAAAGTGAGAAAACGCCGAGGCGACTGGAGGGAGGATTCTATGAAGAACCTGCTGGTCGTTTTGATGCTGAGTTTCTGCGCCCTATTGGCTGGCTGCAACATTCTCGAAATGGCGCGGCACGTTGACGAAGCGAATGGCCAAAGGATTGGGCCGAAACCAATCCAGGAGGACGAAGTCGGCGATGTGTGTGTAGCTGCGCTACCCGCCATCCAGTCGGGCAAGTACAAAGTTGATCCCTACATTTCGGCCGCCTCGTCTCTTCAGGCTTTGGGGCGGGAAAAGGCTTGCGAGAAGCTGCTTGCCTTGGCCGACGTGGAGCAATACGGCGCTCAAGGATTTGTGCTTTGCCGAATGCTTTTCACCAAGGAGCCAGGATCGGATTTTAAGCGCCCGTCACTTGGAGGGCCTTCCTTCTTGGCGAACACGGAGAAGTCAGATTGGCCGCTTGAGCCGATCGAGTTGGTTGACGGCGTACCATTCCTCATCACGCGCGGATACCTGAGTGGAGGCGAGGCAGAGGCACCTGCTTCCTATGTAAGATACTGCATCGAAACGTGTGATTGGAATCGCTTTCGGTTTAAGCCGTTGAGTGATGCTGAAAAACGTAACGCACTCGACAAAATGCTGGCGTCCAACAAATGGAAGTCGCGATTGTTAGATGGATGGAAGTCGCGGCTTTCTGAATCGGATCGAGAGTTTTTCGCAGACCAGATTAAGTGAGGCAATCAAGCGCGGAGTGCACGCTGCGCGCGAGCGCGAATCGCCTGATCCCGTCGCACGGGCGCGGGCTAGTTTGTTAATCACTGTTGCACATGTGAAAGTTGTTCTAGCGCCAACATCAGGGCGTGGGTCCCCTTGCACCCCCAGCCCTGCGCCTGCACCGCAAGATAGAGTTGATTCGCTAGCGCCAGCCCCGGCAGCGACAGTCCCATCCGCTTTGCCTCGTCCAGCGCCACGCCCATGTCCTTGATAAAGTGCTCGACGAAGAAACCCGGCTCGAAATTGCGATCGATGATGCGCGGACCGAGGTTGTTCAGCGACCAACTTGCCGCCCCCCCGGCGCCCACCGATTGCAGCACTGTCTTCAGGTCGAGCCCCGCTTTGAACCCGTACAGCAAGGCCTCGCACACGCCGATCATGTTGGTCGCGATCAGAATCTGATTGACCATCTTGGTGTGTTGGCCCGCACCCGCCGGCCCTTGGTGGACGACCGTCTTGCCCATGCATTCCAAGAGCGGTTTGACCGCCTCAAACGCCTCCAGATCGCCGCCGACCATGATCGACAACGCGGCATTTTTCGCCCCTACATCACCGCCGGAGACAGGGGCATCAATGCTGGCCACACCCTTGGCCTTCGCCGCCTCGTAGATCTCACGCGCCAGCGATGGTTCGCTGGTCGTCATGTCCACGAGCACCATCCCGGGCCGGCTTCCAGCCAGCGCTCCCTGCGGACCCAGGAAAACCTCGCGCACGTCTTTCGGAAATCCGACGATCGCGAAGACCACGTCGGATCGCTCGGCAACAGCTTTGGGCGTCTCAGCCCATGTTGCGCCCTCCGCTAGCAGTGGTTGGGCTTTTTCCTTGGTGCGATTGTAGACGGTGGCAGCATACCCCTTCGCCCGCAGATGCCCGCACATCCAGCGCCCCATGACGCCGGTGCCAATCCAGCCGACCCGCGTTTTGCCCGGTTCCGCCCTGGTGATCGCCATGCCTGCCTCACTGGCTCGTGGTGACTCGTTCTCCCAACAGGCGGATATGCTACCGGACGCACAACTTCCCGGCAAATCCGCGTTTGACACTTCTTTTCCCTTTCCTCGCGGAAATAGGCAGCTAGAATTCATTGGTTCTTCACGCAATCTTCCCGGTGCTTCAGCCCATGATTATTCCGCGACTCCGCTCTCCCATTGTGCTCGTACACGGCCTGCTCGGTTTCGACCGCGTGCGCTTTTGCGGTTGGACCCTCGCCAGCTACTTCCCTGGCATCGACACCGCCTTGACCGAGGCGGGCAATCGCGTACTCGTCGCCCAGGTCAGCCCCGCGGGCAGCGTCAAGCAACGGGCCCACGATCTCAAGGCCCTCCTCGACCGCGAAGCGCCCAGCGAACCGGTCCACCTCATCGGCCACAGCATGGGCGGCCTGGATTCGCGCTACCTCATCTCTCGCCTCGGCATGGAAGATCGTGTGCTGTCGCTGACTACCCTCGGGACTCCCCACCGCGGCAGCGCGTTCGCGGATTGGGGCGTTCGCCACCTCGCTCATTTCCTTCGGCCGTTCCTCGACTTTCTCGGCATCACCTACGATGCCTTTTTCGACCTCACCACCAAAAGCTGCAAGGCGTTCAACGAGCAAACCCCGGATTCGCCGAAGGTCCGCTATTTCTCGGTGGCCGGCCGGTTTCAGCCCGACTGGCTCTATCCCGAATGGCAACTCCCCCACCGCATCATCTCCGCGCGCGAAGGACCGAACGACGGCTTGGTCTCCGAAGCCTCCGCGAAATACGGCGAAGACTGCACCTACTGGGACGGCGACCACGTCAGCCTCATCAACTGGCCCGCCCCCGCCGCCAAGGCCCGCGGCATCTGGCGCGACCGCGTCGATGACTACGCCGTCCTCGTTCGCCGTCTTAAAGACGAGGGCTTCTAGTCCGCAAGACTTCCGAAGTCTCCGAGACTTCGGAAGTCTTCTGGTTTCACCTCTCGTTCGTTACGAACCTGTTACACCTCCCCTCCCCTCGCGCGGGTAGAATTGCGCAAGTTGACGAACTGGTCGCCGGTCGTCCTGGCCCCCATTCTTTCGTCCAAGCACGCGAGGGGAGACTGCAAAATGGCGCGTAACCGATGCTTCACGATCGTGGCTGGCCTTTCCGGCCTGGCGTTGCTAACGGCGCTCGCGGGCCGAGGTTGGACTGACGAAGCTCCCAAACCCAAAGCCGCTGATCGCACGAAAAAGGTCGTCATCGAAAAACCCACTGTGGCCGTCGTTGCCGGCTCTGCCTCCGTCGCCGACGCCAAGGACGCCGCCAACCCCAAGGTGAAGCCCGGCGACGTCAAGTGGCACGCCTCTTTCGCCGACGCCTGCAAGGCGGCCGAGAAATCGAACAAGCCGGTGCTGCTCTTCCAGATGATGGGCAAACTCGACGAACAATTCTGCTGAACGAACGCCCGTCTGGCGAGAACCGTGTTGTTCTCGAACGAGCAAGTGGTCGGCTTCATCAACAACAACTTTGAACCCGCCTGGGAAAGCGTCCGCCCTGTCCCCATCGTCCGCATCGACTTCGGCAACGGCACTGTGGTGACACGCACCCTGAACGGCAACATCGCGACCTCTGTCTGCACCCGCGACGGCCTGGTCCTCGATGTGTTGCCCGGTATTTACCAACCGGATGCCTACCTCGAGCAATTGGATCAATTCCGCCTCCTCGCTCGCTACGCGAACAAGGCCATGAAACTCGGCGTACCCGTTGCTAAAGCCGGCGCCCAACAACAAGCCGCATCCGTGGAAAAACCGAAGACCCCCGAAGAACGCCGCGCGGAGGTAATCAAGAGTTACCACGAGACCCAAGTGAAAGCATTGGTCGATCAAGGCGTCGCCGCCAAGTTCGTCGTCAACGCCGGCCTCTCCAAAGCGGTCATCGAGGACCCGATCAAACTCGTCCTCTCCGTGCCTCCGGACACACGGAATGCCGCGCCGGTCCCGAAACACGTAGCAAAGAAGGACGACAAAACTCCACTGGAAAAACCCGATGACGTTGCCGGTTGGAAAACGCTCGCCGAAGACACTCAGCTCAACGAGACCGTCCGCCGCAAATTGATTCACGAAATGCTTGCGAAGGAGGGCCTGGTAAAGCCCGAGAAGCTCACGAAGGCCATCTACAAAGATGTCCTTCACGCCGACCTCGACGATCCGTACCTCGGCCTCGGCGAGTCGCTCTTCGCCAGCTACCCGTTCGCCAAGGAAGACAAGAAGCATTAATGCCCGTGGGAGCAAGTTTCCAACTTGCTCCGGTTCATTCGTTACGAGTTTCCCGGAGTCCTCCTTATGCTGCCAACCCGCTTTTCCCTAGCCCTACTTATCATCCTCGGCATGGGCGCGCTGCCCCTGCTCCAAAGCGCAGCCGCCCCGGATGAAAAACCCAAAGTAACGGAGCCGTTCCACGACCAATTGCTGGATATCGCCAAGAACTATATCAGTTACGGTCGCGTTGATGACGAGATGCGCTGGGCCCCGACCGCCTGCCGCCCGCCCACCGACCCTAAGCCGGGCGTCGCTCGCTTCAGCGAAAGCGCCGACAAGGACATGCATGGCCGCAAACTCTATTCCGTCTTCGCCAAGAACGGAACGACTTACCAAAACCTGGAAAAGGGCAAGCCCGTCGCGGTCGGCCAGGTCCTCGTCAAGGAATCCTGGGTTCCCGAGGAAGTAACCGACTCCGAGCAAAAGCAAGAAATCATCGTCCACAAGTCAAAAGACAAAAGCGACAAGTCGCTGGACCGCGGCGATCATTTCCTCCCGTATGCGACCAAGGACGGCAAGACCTACCACGCCGCCAAGCAGAGCGAACTCTTCATCATGTTCAAGATGGACTCCAAAACGCCGGACACCGACGAGGGCTGGGTCTACGGCACCGTCACCCCCGACGCAAAGAAAGTGACCTCCGCCGGAAAGGTAGAGTCCTGCATAAAGTGTCATCAAGATGCCTCGCATGATAGACTGTTTGGGATGCCCCAAAAGAAGTAGGTAGCAAGACATCCGAAGTCTTCGGAGACTTCGGAAGTCTTGGCAGGTTTCTGGATGGTCTCCCATGAGCGCCACCCGCATTGTCGTGATTGAAGACGAAGCGCCGATTCGTCGCGGCGTCGTGGACGCCCTCCGCGCCTCGGGTTACGAAACCGCCGACGCCGCCGACGGCGACCGTGGCCTCCAGGAAGCCATCCGCCTCGGCGTCGATCTCGTTCTGCTTGATTTGCTTTTGCCCCGCCGCAACGGTCTCGATGTGCTCGCGGAATTGCGCAAAGTCCGCCCAACGCTGCCGGTCATCATCCTCACCGCCCGCGGCACCGAGGACGACCGCGTCCGCGGCCTCAAAATGGGTGCCGACGATTACGTCGTCAAACCCTTCTCAGCCCGCGAATTGCTCGCCCGCATCGAAGCCGTCCTCCGCCGCTCCACCGACCGCCCCACCGACGTCACCACGGCGAAACTGGGCCGCGCCAAGATCGACCTCGGCCGCCGCGAAGTCCGCTGGTCGGCCCAGGAGCGCGCGGAACTCTCGGAAACCGAAGTCGCCCTACTTAGTTTCCTCCTCGCCCATCGCCAACGCGCCGTCTCCCGCGACGAACTCCTCACGCGCCTCTGGGGCATCGAACCACGCGGACTGGAAACCCGCACCATCGACATGCACATCGCCCGCCTGCGCACCAAGCTCCGCGACCCCGCCGACGACGAATCGCCCGAAGCGATCCTTACCGTCCGCTCACTCGGTTACATGGCCGGCCCTGATTTAGTGCCGCTCGAAAGCCCCTGAGATTCGCTACGATGACTCACTGGCTGCTCCGCAAACGCTATGGTCTGCTCGCCTTCCTCGTCATCGCCGCTCTTGTCGCCGGCGGCCTTGGCTGGGCGTCCGCCGCCGCCCTGCGCCTTGAACGAGAGCAGCTCGAAGCCCGTGAGCACGTGGATTTCGACGGTCAACTTCGCCTCGCCCTCTGGCGGCTCGACGCCCGCCTCGCTCCCACTCTCGCCCGCGAAGACAGCCGGCCCTACAACCATTACAGCGCCATCTCCGCGCCCGCCCTTTCCCTCGCCAAGGACGGGTCGCTGATCGCGCCCGGTTCCGTCCTTGAACCCTCGCCCCTTCTGAACGCCGAGCTTCCCGACTGGATGTTGCTCCATTTCCAAGCCGGCGACGCCTCCGGTTGGGCCTCGCCGCAGGTCCTCTCCAAAAGCCTCCGCGACCATTTGATCGACCCCAAAGTCGGCGTTGCCCTCGGCAACGTCACTCCCGGCCGCAAGGAGTTGCTTGACCTACTGGCACAGCACTCTCCGCCGGCC
>Ga0207158_1208_pt1 | contig 12515 bp, 8 predicted proteins | sample Alteio_BWMinHeat_22_FD_153512 | JGI IMG/M metagenome (GOLD analysis project Ga0207158, IMG submission 153512) | Enriched cells from forest soil in Barre Woods Harvard Forest LTER site, Petersham, Massachusetts, United States -... | ecosystem: Environmental > Terrestrial > Soil > Temperate forest >... | reverse complement strand
AATGAATGCAGCCATCCGTGCCGTTGTTCGTACCGGTATTTATAATGGACTGGAGGTATTTGGTATCATGCGTGGCTATGCTGGAATGATCGAGAATGACATCGTCCCCATGCACTCCCGAAGCGTAGCTAATATCATACAAAGAGGTGGCACCATCCTCAAAACTGCCCGTTGCAAGGATTTTTTTGAGCATGAAGGCCGGAAAAAAGCCTATACCAATCTGAAAAACCTGGGTGTCAACGGCCTGGTTGTCATCGGAGGAGATGGTTCCTTCCGGGGCGCCCATAAGCTGAGCACGGAATTCGATATTCCCTGTATCGGTTTGCCTGGCACCATCGACAAGGATATTGCGGGCACTGATTTTACTATTGGGTTCGATACGGCCGTCAATACGGCTGTAGAAGCCATCGATAAGATCCGGGATACGGCCGATGCGCATGACCGGCTTTTTATCATCGAAGTAATGGGAAGGGATGCCGGATACATCGCCCTGCACAGCGGGATCGCCACGGGCGCCGAGAATATTCTTATCCCCGAACGTAAAACGGATATTGAAGAGCTGGTAAGTTCCCTGCTGGAGAAAGAGCGTCGTAAAAAGCTGGTTAACCTCATCGTGGTAGCTGAAGGGGACAATTTCGGCGGCGCCAATGACGTAGCCAAAGTTATCAAAGAACGATTGCCGATGGCCGATACCAGGGTTTGCGTACTGGGACATATACAAAGAGGGGGCGCCCCCAGCTGTATGGACCGTCTCATCGCCAGCCGGATGGGTTATTCAGCTGTCGAATGCTTGCTGGAAGGCCGTCACAATGTGATGGTAGGCATCGTCAACAATAGAATGCACTATACCCCTCTCGAAAAGGCGGTCAAGGCCAAACAAAAGATCAGCGAGGATTGGCTGAAGATCGTGAAGATATTAGCTTCGTAAAAAAAACAATAAATCACCGTCAATGTCAAAGAATTTATCGAAATACCTTTATGAGGGTATGGATAAGCAGGCAGGCCTTCAACATACTTTTCACAAGACCAAGATCGTAGCCACCGTAGGCCCCGCATGTGACACTTATGAAAAACTGCTCGAGCTCGTGAAAGCCGGCGTCAATGTTTTCCGGCTGAATTTTTCCCATGGCACCCATGAAGATAAAGCAAAGATCATCGAGCATATCCGGAACATCAATATCGCCGAACCCTATAATATCTCTATCCTTGCTGACCTGCAGGGTCCGAAGTTACGGGTGGGCGATATCAAGGACGGAGCGCTGACCATCGTCCCCGGCGATATTCTGACATTCACGTCCAGGGAAAAAGTCATCGGCACAAAAGAGAAGATATATGTCTCCTATCCGGACCTGCACCATGACGTGCAAGTAGGTAATAAAATACTCATCGACGACGGCAAACTGGAAGTTGTAGTTGTCAGCGTAGCTCCCGATGGAGATGTAAAGGTCGCCGTTACCTATGGAGGCGTCCTCCTTCCCAAGAAAGGAGTCAACCTTCCCGATACAAAGATCTCTCTCCCGGCCATGACGGAAAAAGACATTGTGGACCTGGAGTTCATCATTGCCCACGAATGTGACTGGGTAGCCCTGTCCTTTGTCCGTAAGGCGGAAGATATCGTTGACCTTAAACGTCGCCTGGCGGAGAAGAAAAGTCAAAGCAAGGTCATCGCCAAGATAGAAATGCCTTCAGCCCTGGAAGATCTCCGGAATATTATCCTGGAATCCGATGGGGTGATGGTTGCAAGAGGCGACCTTGGCGTTGAATTGCCTGTTGAAAAAGTACCCATGGCGCAGCGGGAGATCATCCGTAAATGTATCCACCGCGCCAAGCCCGTCATTGTGGCGACACAGATGATGGAAAGTATGATCGACCGTGTAAAGCCCAACCGCAGCGAAATCACGGACGTAGCCAATGCGGTACTTGAAGGAACCGATGCGGTGATGCTTAGTGCTGAGACCGCTACGGGACAACATCCCGTCCTGGTAGTAGAGACCATGCGTAAGATCATTATGGAAGTAGAAAGAACGGAATACCGGTACAATCGGGAAGAGGACCTGGTCCCGCAGCCTCACTCTCCTTCCTTCCTCAGCGACGCCATTTGTTACAATGCCTGTAAACTGGCCAAGGATGCCAATGCGGACGCGCTTGTAGGTATGACCCAAAGTGGATACACAGCCTTTATCCTTTCAAGCTATCGGCCTAAATCTCCGCTGTATATCTTCTCTAAAGAGAAGACTCTTATCAACCAGCTCAGTCTCAGCTGGGGCGTACGCGCCTTTCACTATGCGGAAGAAGAAGGCATCGATGACATTATTGATGATCAGCATACGATACTGAAGGAAAGAGCCTTTATCAAGAAAGGGGATGTAGTGGTCAACACGGGCAGCCTGCCCATCGAGCAGCATCTGCCTACGAATATGCTTAAGATCACTAAAATAGATTGATTGCAGCCAACTGTATTTACCGGGGATGCTGGTGCTCAAGGGAAGCCAGTATCCCCATTATTTTTTCAATCTCCATCCTGTCCGCCCGTACTGCGGATTGATCTTCCATCATCGCCTCGTTGATAAATTCCATCTTCGTCCGCACCTTCGTCCGTGCGGAAGTATGGAACTCGGAGGCATCCGTCTTTTCCGCCAGCTCAAGTATATTATCTGCCCGTATGCCCGAGCCTGGCATAATAATGATCCGGTCGTCAGCCTGCCTTATCAGCTCGTTTATCAACGCCGCTCCTTCCGGAGCCGTGGGTCGCTGGCCGGAAGTGAGTATACGCTCGCAGCCCAGACTGATGATATCTTCCAGGGCTTCGAAAGGATTCGTGGCCCAGTCGAAGGCCCTGTGAAAGGTCACACCCAAGGGGTATGCCATTTCAACAAGACGGCCCACCCTGCCCTTGTCCACGGTGCCGTCTGCATTCAGCAGACCGATGACTACGCCATTGCAGCCGACCTGTTTGCAAAAATTCACTTCCTTCACCATGACGTCGTATTCTTCATCCGAGTAAAGGAAGTCTCCGCCCCTTGGCCTTATAATCGGATAAAGATCGATATGAATTCTTTCCCGGGCAGCCTTGATGACACCCGGTCCCGGTGTCGTCCCTCCTTCGGCAGGACCAGCACAAAGTTCGATCCGCCCGGCCCCCGCATCCTGGGCTAATATTGCCGACGCCGGTATGCGTATCTCCCCGTATGATGATGGACTCCTGGCTTACTTTCAACGTATAGCGTCCTTCGGGACCGGGTACGATGCCGGGATCCTTATCGGGGTGGTTATACAGCCGGATATAACCGGAAGCAGGCTGTCTGTCCCCGCCGACAACCCGGAGATGGAAGCCGTATATCTCCTGTAGGTAGGCATTAAAAAAATTGGTAGAAGGATTGTCTGATGAGTCGGCTACCAGCACCACATGTGGATCGATGATAAAGGAGCCCGTTAGCCATTGGGTACTGACGGGTTGGGGGATAATAGCCGGTGGCTGGGCGCAGACTGGCAACCCCGCGCATAAAAGGGCGAAGAAGAGTACAGGTCTGAATTTTTGCATGAGCGAATGTAAGAAATCTTACATCCAATCCGATTCAAACCGTCGAAAATCCTGTTTGATGTCTATGTATATTCTTCGGAAAGTGTTCATGCGGCCTTCCAGTCCTTCTGTGGAAGACTCCCAATTGGCTTCTTCATTCATCTCACGAAGCTCGTGAAAGATATTCTCTACTTTTTTTCGTGAATCGGGCAGATCGTGCCGGAGCTGGTCGATAACTTCCTTTTGGCAGATAAAGGTGTTTTGAAAGTGTTCTACCTCGGCTAATAATTCTTTGGGGAGATGTTTGGTGGAGAGCTGTTCAAGATGTTGTTCAAAGTACCGGATTTCTTCTTTGATGGAGGAGAGCTCATGTTTCCATGACTGCAACTCCTCCCGAAACTGTTCGATGGAGATAGTTGATTCCATGTCAGATAATTTAGATGAGCAATTATGATGCTCACCGAATTTAGTGAAAGGGGAGGAATGCAGCAAATAAAGTTTACCTCTCCACCACCGGCAAAGTTATTCCTGAAAGATGGGCTCTGTCATGATATACCCTGATCGTCGCCTTCCGGAAATCCGTCGCCGTGCAGGTGGGGATATTAACAAAGGTTTGTGGATTGAGATCCACCAGGGGAAACCAGCTGCTCTGCACCTGCACCATGATCCGGTGGCCTCTTTTAAAACTATGCGCGATCTCATTCATGTCATACACAACCTCCTCTACTTTCCCCGGGGCCAGCGGTTCGGGCTTTTCAAAATTGTGCCGGAATTTGCACCGGAAAACCTCTGCCCGCACCAGCCGCTGATAGCCGTCCGGCAGGACGTCGATGAGCTTTACCACCAGGTCGGCATCCGTACCCGTGGAAGACAGGAAGATATCCGCCTTCAGCCGGCCAGTGACATCGAGGTCCCTTTTCAGCGTATCTGTTTGATAAGCCAGCACATCCGACCGCCCGGCGGCAAAGCGCTGGTCGGCGACCACGTATTGGTTATCCCTGCCGCCCCGGACCCCATCGATGTAGGGCACAGGATGAGCCGGGTCGCTGATATACTCGTCATATGCAGCTGCCGTCTTGCCGGGAGCCGCCTTGCTTTCCGTAGAAAGTACCCTGCCGGCATGGAGATAGAATTTTGTGGGGACGGCCCCGGCCGGAGGCCAGGTATCATAGTGCTTCCATTCATTGGAGCCCGTCTCGAACACGGTGGCCTCCGACAGCCCCGGGTCGAGGGAATCCTTCAGATAATGGTCAAAGAACTTTGTTTCAAGTATATGGTAATATTCATTCACGTTTTGGCCGAAATCCAGGACACCATATCGATTCCAATTCCCCGCTGCCCACCCCCCATGTGTCCAGGGTCCCATGACCAGGTGATTGTCGTTATGCGGGGATTGCTTTTCTATGGCCTCATAGGTCCGCAGGGCGCCAAACATGTCTTCCGCATCAAACCATCCCCCCACCATGAGCACGGCCGGCCGGATATTTTTCAGATGCGGCCGGATATTCCTCGCCTGCCAGTATCCATCATAGGTGGAATGCTGCAGGTATTCATTCCATATCTTCCCCTTATTGTTAAAATACTCCGGCTTATTCGTATTTTTCAGTGGACCCAGATCAAGAAAGAACTGATAGGCATCCTGTATGTTGACATTAAAAATATTGCCTCCATAATCCCTTACGGGTCCGGGGCGTTTGACATCGAAGAAATTGTCAAAATCAAAATTGTCCAGGAGGAAGAAAGCACCGTTGTGATTGGCGTCATCTCCGATAAACTCGTCTGTCACAGGGGCCTGAGGGGATACTGCCTTTATGGCGGGATGAGCATCCGGCAGCGAGGCGCTGGCGTAGAAGCCGGGATACGAAATGCCCCAGATACCCACCCGGCCATTATTATTACGGATATTTCTTAACAGCCAATCCACCGTGTCCCAGGTGTCCGAACTCTCATCCGTCTGGTTATCACCGGGTTTTTTGCCTTCCTTATGGGGCGTCATTTCTTCAAAGCTGCCCTCACTCATATACCGACCCCGTACATCCTGGTAAACAAATATAAAGGGCTCACGGCCCAGGGTAGTATTGGGGCCCAGCCCGCCCTTGTAGACGCTGTCTCCGTATGGACCGGCAGAATACGGCGTACGTTCCATCAGAAAAGGGTAGGGACCGCCCGCCTCATCCTTTGGTATATAGATCGCCGTATACAATTTCACTCCATCCCTCATGGGGATATATGCTTCCCGCTTGATGTAGTGATCTTTTACAAAGTTCTGGGCTCCCCCGACCAGCGGGAACAGGAGGAATAAGATAAGGTTTCGCATAAAAGTTATTTTATCACCGGCAAAATGAGCTGGGACGGATGTTCGCTATCATGAAATACATGGATGGTCTCTTTCTGAAAATCGCTGTCGTCACAGGTATAGATATTGACAAATTTCTGCGGGTTCCGATCCACCAGTGGGAACCAGCTGCTTTGCACCTGCACCATCAGCCGATGCCCTTTTTTAAAGGTATGGGCGACGTCCGGGATGGTGAAATGTACGGTTTCTACCTTACCCGGTTTGAAAGGTACAGGTTTTTCAAAGCTTTCGCGAAAGCGGCCCCGCATCACTTCCCCGCGGACGAGCATCTGGTAACCGCCCATGGGATAGGTTTTGGGCAATTCCCGACGTGCTGCGGGAGCTTCATTACCATAGGTAAAGTCATCCGGGAAGACGTCAATCAGCTTTACGACGAAATCCGCGTCCTCGCCGCTGAGACTGACCTTCAGGTCAGCCGCCACCGGGCCTCCCAGGGTAAGGTCTTCCGTCAATATGGGAGTTTGGTAAGTAAGCACGTCAGGACGGCGGGAGGCAAAGCGCTGGTCATCCGTCATATATTCCCTTGTACGGTCAAAATGTACGTCCTCCGTATAGGGAACGGGATGTGCAGGATCGCTGATATATTCGTCCGAGCTGGCGGTGGCCGAAGGTTTTTCCCAGGATAATCCTCCGCCCGGCTGCAGATACAGCGACTGTTCCTTTTCATCTGCCGGCGGCCATTGACCGAATTTCTTCCAGGTATTTTCCCCGGTGAAGAAGATAGTGGCGGCGGCGATCTGCGGATCGGCTCCCTTGCCTTTTAAATAGTAATTGAAAAAGGGGATCTCAATATTGTTCTGATACCAGAAAGCCGTATTGGAGCCGAATTGTATATTTCCCAGGTGCGTGCCGTCATTGGAAGCCCACTCGCCATGATACCAGGGGCCCATGACCAGGTGACTGTTGGTGACGGGGCTTTGCGCCTTTATGGCTTTGAACAGGTTCCATGCTCCGAAGCAATCCTCCGCGTCAAAAATGCCGCCGACCACCAGCATGGCCGGTTTGATATCGTACATGGCTACACGTGCGTTACGGGCCTGCCACCAGGCGTCCCGGTTGGGATGCTGATAAAGGTCCTTCCAGAAGGCAATGCTGTCACCCGTCAGTTTCATGATATTTTTCAGAGCGCCTGTCTTCAGGAACCATTGATAGTTATCCTTCGAATTAAAATCAAAACCGGAAGGGCCTACGGTAGTAGGCTGCGGCCTGGGTTTGCCGAATGAAGAATAAAAAGCCCATCCATCCATCTGGAAGAAGGCTCCGTTGTGATGGAAGTCATCTCCCATGAACCAATCGGTGACAGGAGCCTGGGGACTTACCGCCTTCAGGGCAGGATGTGCGCTGGCGGCCGCCATAGCTGCATAGAATCCGGGATAACTGCCACCGAAGACGCCTACTTTACCATTATTGAAAGGTGTGTTCTTTATCATCCAGTCGATGGCGTCATAGGTATCACTGGCTTCGTCCACATCCTTGTCTGTTTTTTTATCTTTTATAAAAGGGCGTACATCCACGAACTGTCCCTCGCTCATCCAACGCCCGCGCACATCCTGGGTGACGACAATATAGCCTTCACGGAGGTAATAACGGATATACCGTTCGGCAAAACTTCTCCATTTATCTTCTCCGTAGGGCGCACAGGAGTAGGGCGTGCGCGTAAGCAGGATCGGGTGCTTTTCGGTCGTATCTTTAGGAATATAAAAAGACGTGAATAATTTTACTCCATCCCGCATGGGAATATATCGCTCGATCTTGTAATAATTTTCACGGATCCAGGCGCTGTCCTGACTATTACCCTGGCTGTAGACAAGGTGGCCTGAAATGAAAAAAAGAAGTAAAAAAAGAAGTTTTCTCATGTTATCGGTTAATTTTAGTTTTACATCCTCAAATTTATGAACCAGAACGAACAGTTAATAAAGAAATTCTACGACTGTTTTGCAGACAAAGACTGGAAAGGTATGGCTGCCTGTTACGACGAAGATATATTCTTTTATGACCCGGTATTCCTTAATCTGGAAGGGAGGCAGGTGCGGGCTATGTGGGAGATGCTGCTCCGCAATGCCAGGGACCTGCGCCTCAGCGTCAGTAACATCATTTCCGAGGATGAATATGGCACATGCCAGTGGGAGGCATCCTACACTTTTTCGGCTACCGGCCGGCCCGTGGTCAATAAGGGCAAGGCGCACATGAAAATGGCAGGGGGGAAGATAACCGAGCACAGCGACCTGTTCAGCTTTTGGAACTGGAGCCGCCAGGCCCTGGGTTTAAAAGGCTTGCTGCTGGGGGGTACAACTTTCCTTCAAAATCGTGTCAGGAGTCAGGCCTGGAAAAACCTGGAACGTTTTATGAACTCATCCAATTCATCACAGCATTAAATGTTTTCCAATATGTCCAATCGAAGGAAGTTCTTGCAGTCATCCTTATTCGGCTCCATAGGTGTTCTTGCAGGCAGGAAATTAAGTGCAGGCGCGCCATATGCTACGCTCAAGGGTAATCCCATCGTCATCTCCACCTGGGACACGGGTTTGGCAGCCAATGCCGGGGCCTGGAAGGTGCTGGGCAATAATGGGAGGGCGCTGGATGCCGTTGAGGCAGGTGTAAGGGTGACGGAAGACTCTATAAATTGCTGCGTGGGGCTTGGCGCCAATCCCGACAGGGACGGTTTTGTTACCCTGGATGCCTGTATCATGGATGAACTGGGGAATTGTGGCAGCGTGGGCGCGTTGGAACGGATCAAGCATCCTATTTCCGTTGCCAGAAGGGTTATGGAAAAGACCCCGCATGTAATGTTGGTAGGACCCGGCGCTCAGCAGTTTGCCCTGGCGGAAGGGTTCCCCCTGGAAGAGCAAAAACTTTCTGATGATGCGAAGAAAGCTTATGATCAATGGTTGAAGAAGTCAGAGTATAAGCCTGTCATCAATATTGAAAATACCCGTTCGGGTGGTCATGGACCATCTGCTCCCAGCCGTTTGGCCAACGGCGACTGGAACCACGATACCATCGGGATGGTGGCGATGGATGCTGCCGGCAACCTCAGCGGCAGCTGCACGACCAGCGGTATGGGTTTTAAAATGAGAGGCCGGCTGGGAGATTCTCCCATCATTGGCGCCGGGCTTTTTGTGGACAATGAAGTGGGCGCCTGTACAGCTACGGGACAGGGGGAGGATGTTATCCGCATCTGCGGGTCCCACACAGTAGTGGAGCTGATGCGTCAGGGCATGTCTCCCGAACAGGCCTGTAAGGCTGCAGTGGAGCGGATCATGCGGATAAAAGGGGACAAGGCAAAAGAGATACAGGTGGCCTTTCTCGCCCTGAATAAAAAAGGAGAGACGGGGGCTTTTGCCATCCAGAAAGGGTTTAGCTATGCGCTGAAGAGTAATATGGAGGAAAAAATGTATACGGCGAAGAGCTGGTATTGATAAACTGATACTTTTTATGTCTTTTAAATTGGAAATATGCAGCTTTGACCTGGTGTCGGCAATATTAGCCCAGGATGCGGGGGCCGGGCGGATCGAACTTTGTGCTGGTCCTGCCGAAGGAGGGACGACACCGGGACCGGGTGTCATCAAGGCTGCCCGGGAAAGAATTCATATCGATCTTTATCCGATTATAAGGCCAAGGGGCGGAGACTTCCTTTACTCGGATGAAGAATACGACGTCATGGTGAAGGAAGTGAATTTTTGCAAACAGGTCGGCTGCAATGGCGTAGTCATCGGTCTGCTGAATGCAGACGGCACCGTGGACAAGGGCAGGGTGGGCCGTCTTGTTGAAATGGCATACCCCTTGGGTGTGACCTTTCACAGGGCCTTCGACTGGGCCACGAATCCTTTCGAAGCCCTGGAAGATATCATCAGTCTGGGCTGCGAGCGTATACTCACTTCCGGCCAGCGACCCACGGCTCCGGAAGGAGCGGCGTTGATAAACGAGCTGATAAGGCAGGCTGACGACCGGATCATTATTATGCCAGGCTCGGGCATACGGGCAGATAATATACTTGAGCTGGCGGAAAAGACGGATGCCTCCGAGTTCCATACTTCCGCACGGACGAAGGTGCGGACGAAGATGGAATTTATCAACGAGGCGATGATGGAAGATCAATCCGCAGTACGGGCGGACAGGATGGAGATTGAAAAAATAATGGGGATACTGGCTTCCCTTGAGCACCAGCATCCCCGGTAAATACAGTTGGCTGCAATCAATCTATTTTAGTGATCTTAAGCATATTCGTAGGCAGATGCTGCTCGATGGGCAGGCTGCCCGTGTTGACCACTACATCCCCTTTCTTGATAAAGGCTCTTTCCTTCAGTATCGTATGCTGATCATCAATAATGTCATCGATGCCTTCTTCTTCCGCATAGTGAAAGGCGCGTACGCCCCAGCTGAGACTGAGCTGGTTGATAAGAGTCTTCTCTTTAGAGAAGATATACAGCGGAGATTTAGGCCGATAGCTTGAAAGGATAAAGGCTGTGTATCCACTTTGGGTCATACCTACAAGCGCGTCCGCATTGGCATCCTTGGCCAGTTTACAGGCATTGTAACAAATGGCGTCGCTGAGGAAGGAAGGAGAGTGAGGCTGCGGGACCAGGTCCTCTTCCCGATTGTACCGGTATTCCGTTCTTTCTACTTCCATAATGATCTTACGCATGGTCTCTACTACCAGGACGGGATGTTGTCCCGTAGCGGTCTCAGCACTAAGCATCACCGCATCGGTTCCTTCAAGTACCGCATTGGCTACGTCCGTGATTTCGCTGCGGTTGGGCTTTACACGGTCGATCATACTTTCCATCATCTGTGTCGCCACAATGACGGGCTTGGCGCGGTGGATACATTTACGGATGATCTCCCGCTGCGCCATGGGTACTTTTTCAACAGGCAATTCAACGCCAAGGTCGCCTCTTGCAACCATCACCCCATCGGATTCCAGGATAATATTCCGGAGATCTTCCAGGGCTGAAGGCATTTCTATCTTGGCGATGACCTTGCTTTGACTTTTCTTCTCCGCCAGGCGACGTTTAAGGTCAACGATATCTTCCGCCTTACGGACAAAGGACAGGGCTACCCAGTCACATTCGTGGGCAATGATGAACTCCAGGTCCACAATGTCTTTTTCCGTCATGGCCGGGAGAGAGATCTTTGTATCGGGAAGGTTGACTCCTTTCTTGGGAAGGAGGACGCCTCCATAGGTAACGGCGACCTTTACATCTCCATCGGGAGCTACGCTGACAACTACAACTTCCAGTTTGCCGTCGTCGATGAGTATTTTATTACCTACTTGCACGTCATGGTGCAGGTCCGGATAGGAGACATATATCTTCTCTTTTGTGCCGATGACTTTTTCCCTGGACGTGAATGTCAGAATATCGCCGGGGACGATGGTCAGCGCTCCGTCCTTGATATCGCCCACCCGTAACTTCGGACCCTGCAGGTCAGCAAGGATAGAGATATTATAGGGTTCGGCGATATTGATGTTCCGGATATGCTCGATGATCTTTGCTTTATCTTCATGGGTGCCATGGGAAAAATTCAGCCGGAAAACATTGACGCCGGCTTTCACGAGCTCGAGCAGTTTTTCATAAGTGTCACATGCGGGGCCTACGGTGGCTACGATCTTGGTCTTGTGAAAAGTATGTTGAAGGCCTGCCTGCTTATCCATACCCTCATAAAGGTATTTCGATAAATTCTTTGACATTGACGGTGATTTATTGTTTTTTTTACGAAGCTAATATCTTCACGATCTTCAGCCAATCCTCGCTGATCTTTTGTTTGGCCTTGACCGCCTTTTCGAGAGGGGTATAGTGCATTCTATTGTTGACGATGCCTACCATCACATTGTGACGGCCTTCCAGCAAGCATTCGACAGCTGAATAACCCATCCGGCTGGCGATGAGACGGTCCATACAGCTGGGGGCGCCCCCTCTTTGTATATGTCCCAGTACGCAAACCCTGGTATCGGCCATCGGCAATCGTTCTTTGATAACTTTGGCTACGTCATTGGCGCCGCCGAAATTGTCCCCTTCAGCTACCACGATGAGGTTAACCAGCTTTTTACGACGCTCTTTCTCCAGCAGGGAACTTACCAGCTCTTCAATATCCGTTTTACGTTCGGGGATAAGAATATTCTCGGCGCCCGTGGCGATCCCGCTGTGCAGGGCGATGTATCCGGCATCCCTTCCCATTACTTCGATGATAAAAAGCCGGTCATGCGCATCGGCCGTATCCCGGATCTTATCGATGGCTTCTACAGCCGTATTGACGGCCGTATCGAACCCAATAGTAAAATCAGTGCCCGCAATATCCTTGTCGATGGTGCCAGGCAAACCGATACAGGGAATATCGAATTCCGTGCTCAGCTTATGGGCGCCCCGGAAGGAACCATCTCCTCCGATGACAACCAGGCCGTTGACACCCAGGTTTTTCAGATTGGTATAGGCTTTTTTCCGGCCTTCATGCTCAAAAAAATCCTTGCAACGGGCAGTTTTGAGGATGGTGCCACCTCTTTGTATGATATTAGCTACGCTTCGGGAGTGCATGGGGACGATGTCATTCTCGATCATTCCAGCATAGCCACGCATGATACCAAATACCTCCAGTCCATTATAAATACCGGTACGAACAACGGCACGGATGGCTGCATTCATT
>Ga0207158_1189_pt1 | contig 12590 bp, 15 predicted proteins | sample Alteio_BWMinHeat_22_FD_153512 | JGI IMG/M metagenome (GOLD analysis project Ga0207158, IMG submission 153512) | Enriched cells from forest soil in Barre Woods Harvard Forest LTER site, Petersham, Massachusetts, United States -... | ecosystem: Environmental > Terrestrial > Soil > Temperate forest >... | reverse complement strand
TAAATAGCAGCTACACCCGGGTGTTTTTGATCATCGGTGCGGTAAACCCCTTTAGCTGCGGAAAAAACAATTCAGAAGATGGTCTCGCTGAAGAATATCCTGCGGGATGAAGGTCGCGGCCGCTTCGACTTCAGCTTCTCGCCCAAGGAATTCATGGAGGCCCAGCAGGCCGCTGAGAGGCAGAATCTGGATGTCGTGGGCATTTACCATACCCACCCTGACCATCCGCCCCGCCCGAGCGCCACCGATGCCGGCCAGCCGATGCTTGCCGGCTGGATCAACGTGATCGCTTCGGTCCACGGTGGTAAGTTTAAGCAAGCCAAAGCTTGGTACCGAGAAGACGAGACTCAGCCGTTTGAAGAAACAAAATTGGTGATCCCGTCTTGAGCGAAAAACTTGACAGAGGCAGTGGACTACGCTATATTTTGCACTCTTTCGTCTTTCCTTGTAGAATCCAATAACTAATTCCAAGATGGAGGGCATTAAACATGGCTGAATCATTAGTCGTTGTGAGCAAAGTCAAGAAAATGGTGAAAGAAGCGGGTCTGAGAACCGGAGCCGACTACATTGATGCGCTGTCCAAAAGGATCGGCGAGATCATCAACGCATCCGTCACCAAGGTCAAAACCGATGCGAGCAAGAAAACCCTCGGAGCGGAAGACCTCTAAACCGCCGCCTCCTTCCGTGCCATCCAGCGCCGCACTCCCCTCCGGAATCGCCATCCGGGCGATCTTTGATGGGATCGCTCCTGATTATGACCGGTTTAACGCTTGGGCCAGCCTGGGTCTGCACCATCGCTGGCGCAAAGCCCTGGTGAACCGGATTCCCAAAGACGCCCGCGTGCTAGATATCGCGACCGGCACCGGAGACGTGGCTTTCCTGGCTGCCGAAGCCGGCCATTCCGTAGTGGGGCTGGATTTCTCCGAACGCATGCTGGCCAAGGCTCGGGAAAAAGACGCTCAGGGAAAGATTCGCTGGGTTTCCGGATCGGCGGATAAACTGCCGTTTTCTGACCGATCCTTCGGCTGCATTACCTCCGCCTTCGCCCTGCGCAACCTGCGCGGCTGCCTGGAAGGGGTTTTCAAAGAGAATTTGCGCGTGCTCAAACAGGGGGGGAAAGTCCTGCATCTGGATTTCGGGCGGCCCACCTCGAGCATGTCGCGATGGGGGCATCGCCTGCATCTGACCTACGGCGTTCCTTTCATAGGGCAATGGATCTGCGGCTCACGCTGGCCCAAAGGGTATCTGGAAACGACGATCGAAAATTTTTACGAGCCGGCGGATGTGGAGCGAAAGCTGCGCGCCGCGGGGTTTTCGGACGTGAGCCACACGCCGCTCCTATGGGGTGTGGTACAATTATTTGAAGGCATTAAAAACTGATGGTTACGCAATACGGATACGTTCTGATGTTTGTGGTCTTCGCCCTGGGCTTCGGGGCGCTGAATATCTTCATTCTGAGCCCGCTCCTGCGCTTTAAAAGCAACGATGACGTTCAGAAAACCGTTTATGAATGCGGCATGGAGCCCATCGGCACCCCTTACATCCCCATCGATATCCGTTTCTACCTGTTTGCGCTCCTTTTTGTGATTTTTGACGTGGAATCGCTTTTCCTATTTCCCTGGGCCGTCGTGTTCCGGGAACTGGGATGGATGGGTTTTGCAGATATGCTGGTTTTTATCGCGGTACTTTTCCTGGGGCTGGTCTTTACCTGGCGGCGCGGCGCGTTGAAGTGGGAGAGCTGAGGAGTCAGAATGAGCATTCTTTTAGATAAAGGTCCGATCTACGTTGAGAAGTTTCCCATGGGCACGGTTGTGCTCAGTACGGCAGATTTTGTGATCAATTGGGCGCGTAAGTCGAGCATCTGGCCACTGACGTTCGGGCTGGCCTGCTGCGCGATCGAGATGATGGCGTCTTACGCCAGCAAATACGATTTTGACCGTTTCGGCGTGATCCCGCGTCCGACTCCGCGCCAGGCCGATCTGATGATCATCGCGGGAACGGTGACGAAAAAGATGGCGCCGCGCATCGAACTGCTTTATCACCAGATGCCCGAGCCACGTTTTGTGATATCCATGGGGTCCTGCTCGAACTCCGGCGGGCCCTATTACGACGCTTATTCGGTCTGCAAAGGTGTTGATAAGGTTATTCCGGTGGACGTTTATGTGCCGGGCTGCCCTCCGCGTCCGGAAGCACTGCAGCAGGGTGTTCTCGCACTGCAGAAAAAGATCATGTCCTACAGCATGCTGGCCGCGGCGAAGAAGAAAGCCGAGAGCGCAGCGTGAACTCTGCCGAGCTTCTGGCCGCAATCAAAGCGAAATTTCCCGATCTACAGGAAATTCCCAAGGTGACCGGGCAGGCCCGCGGCGACGAGCTGTATCTGGCCGTACCTTCCGCGAAACTTGTTGAGGTATGCCGTTACCTGCGTTTTGACCCGCCGCTCTCCTTCGATTTTCTTTCCTTCGTGACATCCGTCGATTTTAAAACTCATTTTGAAGCGGTGTATTACCTGGTCTCAACCTTGCACAAGCATAAGCTCGTTCTGAAAGTAAAAGTGGAAGATCGAAATAAGCCGCAGCTTCCCACCGTCACCTCCATTTGGCCGACGGCGGACTGGCAGGAGCGGGAAATTTTCGATCTGATGGGGATCGGCTTTGAAGGTCATTACAACCTGCGCCGCATTCTTCTGCCCGACGACTGGGAGGGCTATCCGCTTCGTAAAGACTACGCTCCCAAACCCGACCGCTACGACTAAATTCTGATTATGAGCGAAACCTCCGTTCCGACATCGGCGCCGGAAACTTTCCCGCAAAAGCCTCCTGAAAAGGGGATGTTCATCAGCCTGGGGCCGCAGCACCCTTCGACGCACGGCGTCCTGCGGGTGGCGATTACGGCCGATGGGGAAGTTGTCACCAGCGCCCAGCCGGACGTGGGGTATTTACATCGCGCCACCGAAAAGCTCGCCGAGAAGCGAACCTATCCGCAGATTATCGTTCTGACCGACCGGCTGGATTACCTGGCCGCGATGACCAACAATTGGTCCTACTGCCTCGCGGTCGAAAAAATGCTGGCGGTGGCGATTCCGGAACGCGCGGATCTTCTGCGCATCATTGTGGGAGAACTCCAGCGCATCGCGTCGCACTGCGTTTTTCTCGGGACTTACGGAATCGACATTGGAGCCTTCACGCCCTTCCTAATCGCTTTCGGCCGCGAACGGGAACGCATTCTCGATCTTTTCGAGGAAATCTGCGGCGCGCGTCTGACCTACAACTATATCCGCATCGGCGGCGTCATGGCGGACAGCCCGGACGGCTGGGAAGCCAGAGTCCGCACCTTCGTGAAAGAAATGTATGGCCGGGTCGACGAATACGACACACTCCTGACCTACAATCCCATATTTATGGACCGTACGAAGAACATCGGCACAATGACCGCCGAAATGGCGGTCGCCTGGGGCATCACCGGACCGAATCTGCGAGCAACAGGTTTCAAAGCGGATGTCCGCAAAGATGATCCTTACAGTCTCTATTCGCAATTTAAATTTGACATTCCGGTGGGCAAGCAGGGCGATTGCTGGGAGCGCTATTGGGTTCGCGTCCAGGAAATGCGCGAGAGTCTCAAGATCATCGAGCAGGCGCTGGATGCGCTCAAGCCCGGCGAGACCATGGGGAAATTGCCGAAAGTCTATCGTGTCCCGGTCGGGGAAGGCTATGGCCATCTCGAAGCGCCGCGCGGCGACTTGGGCTTCTACATTATCAGCGACGGGACGCCGAGCCCGTACCGCATGCATATTCGCGCACCATCGTTTATCAATCTGCAGGTGCTTCAAACTCTCCTTAAAGGTTGGAAGGTGGCGGATGTGATCGCCATCCTTGGCAGCATCGATATCGTTCTGGGTGAGGTCGACCGGTAATGGGCGAGATCGGACCGCTTTTAAGCCAGCTTTTCCATACAGGGCGCGATTGGGCGGCCGGTCATGGGGTACCCCCACTGGGTGCTCAGATCCTGATGATGGCGGTGCAGGTGGGCATCATCATCCTTTCCATTTCACTGGTGCCGATGGTGCTGGTCTACGCGGAACGTAAAGTGGCCGGCTTCATGCAGGGGCGTCTGGGCCCCATGGAAGTGGGTCCCTTTGGCATCCTTCAGACCCTGGCCGATGGCATCAAACTCATTTTTAAGGAAGATGTCATTCCGCGCGGCGCGGACCGCTGGGTGCATATCGTGGCGCCAATCGTTGCCTGCGCGCCGGCCTTCGTCTGCTTTGCTCCCGTTCCCTTCGGCAAAGGAATGACACTCGTCGACCTCGACACCAGCGTGCTTTTCATTTTCGCCGTTTCCGGGATTTCCGTCATCGGTATTCTCATGGGCGGCTGGGGCTCGGGCAATAAATTTTCCATGCTCGGCGGTTTGCGCGGAGCCGCGCAGGCGGTGTCCTACGAAATTCCGCGCGTGCTGTCGGTTGTGCCGCTGCTGATGTTTTACGGGACGCAAAGTCTTCGCGGGATCGCGGTGGCGCAGCAGGCACGCTGGCTCGGAGTTCTGCCGAAATGGTTTATCTTTTACCCGGTGATTGGCCAGATCTCCTTCGTAATCTTCCTCATTTGTTCCGTAGCTGAAACCAACCGGACGCCTTTTGATATCGCCGAAGCCGAATCGGAGCTGGTCGCCGGATTCCATACGGAGTTCGGCGGAATTAAATTTGCGTTGTTCTTCCTGGCGGAGTACGCCTATGTTTTTCTCGCCTCAGCCATGGCGGTGGCGCTTTTCTTTGGCGGCGGCGATGGTGTTATCCTGCCGGGTGGGCTGATCCCTTCCTGGATCTGGTTTCTGGGTAAGACATTTATGATCGTGTTCATGTTCCTCTGGTTCCGCTGGACCTTTCCACGCATGCGTGTCGACCAGCTGATGTCGTTCTGCTGGAAGTTTCTGCTGCCATGGTCCTTTGTGAACATTGCGCTCACCGGCGCCTGGATCCTTTGGAGAGCGCATTCATGATTAATCTGCCTTCCATCATCTTTTATACATTTTCAGTGTTGGCGATCGGAATGGCAATTGTGGTTGTCACCTCGCGGAATGTCTTTCACAGCGCGATGGCGCTGACAGGAACGCTCGGGGTTGTGGCCGGATTTTTCGCTCTCCTGGGAGCGGACTTCCTCGCAGCCAGCCAGGTGCTGATTTATGTCGGCGGCATCATGATTATCATGCTCTTCGTGGTGATGTTATCCCAGCAACCATTCGACGCGCTGCAGCGGCAGACGAATACGCAATGGCTCTATGGAATCCTGTTTGCGGCGGCCGTGGCGGCTTCTCTGATCCGCAGTTTCCGCGACGTCTATCGCGGCGTTGCTGCCGTGGCGACAGATACTGTGCCGACGTCGGCGCCCATCGGCCGGCTTCTTTTAGGGGATATGCTCGTCCCTTTTGAAGCCGTTTCCCTGGTGCTACTGGCGGCTCTAGTGGGCGCGGTGGTTTTCGGCCAGGATCGGAAGGCGGCGAAATGACCCTCTATCATTTTCTCGCGCTCTCGGCCGTTCTCTTCAGCATCGGTATCTATGGTGTCCTGACGCGCCGCAACGTCCTGGGAATTCTGATGTCCATTGAGCTGATGTTCAATGCCGCCAATATCAACCTGGTCGCATTCAACTATTATCTTCATCCCGAGAATCTGTGGGGGCAGGGATTTGTCCTTTTTGTCATCACGCTGGCTGCGGCCGAGGCTGTCGTCGGACTGTCGCTGGTCCTGGCGATCTATCGCAATATCAAAAGCGTTTACGCAGAGAATATGAACATCCTCCATGGCTGAGACTTCCTGGATCGTTACGCACGCTTACCTTATTCCGCTGCTGCCGTTGGGGAGCGCGGTGATTATTTTTTTCTTTGGACGGTGGCTGCCCACGAAGGGCGCGTGGCTGGGAATCCTGGCCATTGCCGCCAGCTTTGTGATGTCGGTCGACATTCTCATGCGCGTCATGGATGGCAGCCTGACCGTTCCTTTCGAGATGAGCTGGCCCTGGTTTTCCGCAGGCATCTATCCCTTTGAATGGGGCGTGCTGCTCGATGGTCCTTCTATCGTCATGCTTCTGGTCGTCACGACGGTCAGCTTTTTGGTTCAGGTTTATTCCCTTGGCTACATGCATGATGCGCCGCGCTTCAAACGATTTTACGCCTACCTGTCTCTCTTTACGTTTTCTATGCTCGGGCTGGTTCTGGCGAATAATTACCTGCAATTCTTTGTCGGCTGGGAGGTCATGGGCGCTTGCTCTTACTTCCTCATCAGCTTCGAGTTTGAGCGTGACGCCGCAGGCGCAGCCGGGAACAAAGCCTTTCTGACAACGCGCCTTGGAGATCTGGGATTCTACGGTGGTCTTCTGACTATTTTCTTTGTCGTGGGGACATTTAATTTCGGACAGATTCAGGCGCATTTGCACGATGGAACGGTCAGCCCGCATATGGCCTATATCATCGCGCTTCTGGTGTTCTGTGGTTCGGTCGGCAAGTCCGCGCAGGTTCCACTGCACGTGTGGCTGCCTGACGCTATGGAGGGTCCGACACCCGTCTCGGCTCTGATTCATGCCGCGACGATGGTCGCCGCCGGCGTCTATCTTGTGGCACGTACCTATCCGTTTTTTGCCGTTGCGCCTGACGCGCTGAACGTCGTTGCCTGGGTGGGGACCACAACGGCTCTTTTTGCTGCCACCATTGCGCTGACGGCCAACGACATTAAAAAGGTCCTGGCGTACTCGACAATTTCACAGTTGGGCTACATGATCCTGGCGCTGGGTGTTGGCGGTTATGCGGCCGGCTTATTTCATCTGACGACGCATGCGGCGTTCAAGGCTCTTCTATTCCTGGGCGCCGGATCGGTTATTCACGCCGTTCATACCAATGACATGTGGAAGATGGGCAGCTTATCCAAGCAGATGATGACTACGACGGTAACGTTCTTCTGCGGGTTTCTCGCGCTGTCGGGATTTCCATTCACCTCGGGCTATTTTTCCAAGGAAATGATTCTTGGTACGGCGTACGGCACCGGTCATTACGCGATCTTTGCCATCGGCTGCTTTACGGCTTTTCTCACGGCGTTGTACATGACACGCGCGTTTTCGCTGACCTTCCTGGGCGAACCGCGCGAACGCGATCGCTTCGCGCATGCGCACGAGTCGCCCTGGAGCATGACGATTCCATTGATGGTTTTAGCCGTGCTCTCGATCGTACTGGGATATCTCATGCATTCAGGCGGGTGGGTGGAAAAGCTTTTTGCCGTGCCCCACGCGCCGGAACTGGTCGAATCGCATGCCGCGACCCTCATAGCGGTCGGGTCCAGTCTTTTCGGTCTTCTGCTCGGTGCTCTGTTGTACCTTGGCAATCTGGAGATTGTCGCAAAACTGGCACAGGTGTTCAGTCCGATTTATAACCTTCTGGTTCATAAATACTACATCGATGAAATCTACTGGGCGCTCTTCGTCCGGCCGACCATGGCCTTGGCAAAGGCTCTCGACTGGTTTGATTTTAATGTGGTGGACAGCATCTTCGTCGATGGCTTCGGGTGGATCACGCGACTGGCTTCGAAAATCGATTCTTGGCTGGATGATCATGTAGTAGACGGAGCGGTGGACGGGTCAGGATATGTCGTCACAGAGTTGGGTGCACTGGCCCGGAAGGCGCAGAACGGTTTTGTTCAGAATTATTTGCTGGTGATTACACTGGGTTTTGTTTTTCTCGTACTCTGGAAAATCTTTTAAAGTAAAGGAGTAACAACGCTATGCACGTGCTTTCGCTGATTACATTCCTGCCGCTGGTGGGCGGCATCCTGATCCTCCTGACGCCCAACGAGCAGAAATTTGCTGTTCGCGTGCTCGCGGCTGTATCCAGTGGGGCAGCCCTTATTGCGTCAATCTGGCTTTGGTTGAACTTTAACGGCACAACCGCCGACCTCCAGTTCGTCGAGAAATTCAGCTGGATCCCGGCCTTTAACGTCCATTACTTCATGGGCGTCGACGGGCTATCGCTTCCGCTGATCGTTCTGACCACGCTGCTCACTTTTCTTTCTGTGATCGCGTCTTTTCATATTGAACTGCGCATTAAGGAATATTTCTTTTTCTTCTTATTGCTCGAAACCGGCATGCTGGGCGTCTTCGTGGCGCTCGATCTTTTCCTTTTCTATGTGTTCTGGGAATTGACGCTGGTTCCGATGTATTTCCTGATTGGCATCTGGGGAGGGCCGAAAAAAGAATACGCGGCCATCAAATTCTTCCTGTTCACCTTATTTGGCAGCATGTTCATGCTCGTGGCCATCCTGGCGCTTTATTTCGCGACGCAGCCACATACGTTTGACTTCACCGAGCTTCTGGCGCGCAACGCCAGTCTGACCAAGAGCCTTCAACTATGGATTTTCCTCGGGCTGTACGTCGGTTTTGCGGTCAAGATACCGGCCTTCCCCTTCCATACTTGGCTGCCGCTCGCCCATGTGGAAGCGCCCACGGCTGTCTCCGTCATCCTGGCCGGCGTACTTCTGAAAATGGGAATCTACGGCCTGATGCGCTTTTCGCTCGGCCTTCTTCCCGCCGCGGCGCAGCAGCTGGCCTACGCAATGGCGGTCATCGCCGTGATTAACATTGTCTATGGAGCTTTGTGTTCGCTAGCGCAAACCGACATTAAACGCATGATTGCCTATTCGTCGATCAACCATATGGGCTACGCCATGCTGGGCATGGCATCCCTTTCGCTGATCGGATTTAACGGCGCCGTCCTCCAGATGGTCAACCACGGCATCATCACCGGCAGCTTGTTCCTTCTGGTCGGCGTTCTTTATGATCGAGCGCACACGCGCGACATCAATGCGTTCGGCGGATTGGGCAGCAAGCTCCCGATATATGCCGGCTTCATGACGTTTGCCTGTTTCGCTTCGCTCGGTTTGCCGCTCTTGTCGGGATTCGTCAGCGAGTTCCTTTGCTTCCTGGGCGCTTTCCAAGTACCGCAATATCGCTACTTGACCGGCATTTCCTTTATTGGTGTTCTGATCACCGCCGCTTTTTTCCTGATCCTGATCAAGAAAGTGTTCCTCGGGCCCTTTAATACGAAGTGGGAGAATTTGAAGGATATGGATACGCGCGAGCTCATCGCCACGATCCCTCTTTTGGTCCTCATGGTGGTTCTGGGTATTTTCCCCTCTCTGGTTCTGCAACCGATGAACGCGTCCTTGTCGCATATCGTTGAGATCTTGAAACTTCCGTGATAATGACCCCCAACCAGATTCAGTCCCTGCGCCTCCTGCTTCCAATGATCACCTTGAGCGCGGTGGCGTTTATTCTATTCGGCGTGGACGCGGCCGCGCATGAAGCCACGACGGCGGTACGAAAAGCGGGATTATGGATCACGCTCCTGGGTGTCGCCGCAGGGGCGTACTTGCTGACACCGCAGAATGGCGATGCGCCTGTAGTCTTTGGGCGGCAGATGCTGGTGTGGGATGGGTTGTCCTTTTTTCTGTCCTGGGTGGCGCTGCTCACCGTTTTCTTTGTGGCTCTGCTGAGCGAGCACGATAAAGAATTCGACGGCATGCGGCTCAGCGCCTATTTTGGTCTCTTGCTGCTTTCAGCCGTCGGACTCATTCTGATCGCCAGCGCGAATGATTTTCTGGTGATTTTCATTTCCATCGAGCTGATCAGTGTACCCTCGTTTATTCTGACCGGCTACCTTCGCCATCAGGAACGCTCCAGCGAGGGGGCGATTAAATTTTTTCTTATCGGCGCGTTTTCCTCCGCCATGCTGGCGTATGGGCTGTCGATAGTTTATGGAATCGCCGGGACCACGTCGCTTATGAAGATTCATGACGCGATTCCGGCGTTTCAGGCCAATGCCCCGCTCGCGCTTTTGGCGGTGATTTTTATCATCGTCAGTTTCGGTTTCAAGATCGCTCTTGTCCCCTTCCATATGTGGGTTCCCGATGCCTTCGAAGGCGCACCGGTGCCGATTGCGGCGTTCCTTTCCGTCGCGCCGAAGATCGCTGGCGTGGCCATCACTCTGCGTGTTTTCACTCTGGTCCTGGGCGCGTCAACGTTGGGGATCCTGCAGGTACTGGCGGTTCTGGCGGCGATTACCATGACCGTGGGAAATATCATCGGCCTGCAGCAGACGAATGTCGTGCGGCTTTTGGCGTATTCCTCGATCGCGCATATGGGGTATATCTTTTTAGGTTTGATTGCGGGTACTTCGGCCGGCGCCAGCAGCGTCTATTTCTATGGATGGATTTATCTCTTTATGAATCTTGGCGCCTTTGCTGTCGTTGTGTGCATTTCGAATGCGATGGGCTCCAGCGAGCTTTCTTCTTACCGCGGTCTCGGGAAGCGCGCGCCTCTGCTGAGTGGGCTGCTTGTGCTGTTTCTGCTGAGCCTGGCGGGGATTCCGCCCACAGCAGGCTTTGTGGCCAAGTTTTATGTTTTTTCCGCTGCGTATGACGCCGGCTGGGTCTGGCTTGTCATCGTTGCCGCTATCAACAGCGTAATCTCCGTGGGATATTACTTTAAAATCCTGCACGCGATGTATTTCCAGGCGCCGGCGACGGACTCGCCGGTGGAGCTGGATCTGTCCGCACGGCTGGCCTTATGGTTGGCTTCCGGTGTGACGCTGCTGGTGGGAATTTATCCGCAGTATATGATGGCGCGGACGCAAATGCTGGCGAGCACTCCGGCCGTTCAGCAGGCAGCGCCTGTTTCCGTTACCACGACCCCGCAGGGGCAGCCATGACTCCACCCGTTTCCACATTGCGCACCCAGGAGCAGGCCCGGCTTGAAGATCTTTATCAGGGAATATTTCCTTTTCTGCTTCAGACCGAGCGGGTTCTTCAGGATGTAGCCACCCGCGGGAAAGGCATGATTCCGGAAATTGTCCGCTATGTGGTTCAAGCTGGGGGAAAACGTTTACGGCCGGCGCTGGTCGTTCTAAGTGCGCAACTGGGTGGGACCCAGACAGATGACGCCATTACCGTGGGCGCGGCATCCGAGCTGATTCATCTGGCGACGCTGATGCATGATGATATTGTCGACCGCGCTTCCCTGCGCCACCAGAAACCCACGGCGGCCGTCGAGTACGGCGATGAAGTGGCGATCCTTCTGGGTGATTATCTTTACGTCGAGGCGTTCTCGCTCCTGGCCTCCATTAATGATCCGGTTCTGATTGATCTCTACGCAAAATCCACTCGGACCATGTGTCAGGGGGAAATCAATCAGGTGCGCCGCCGCTTTCAGCTGGACCTGTCCCTGTCGGAATATCTGTCCTTTATCGATCACAAAACGGCGACGCTCATGGGTGCCTGCATGCGAGGCGGAGCACGGCTTGCGCGTTTGTCTACCGAGCAGGCGACCGCTCTGGGTCATTTCGGCTGGAACCTGGGAATGGCGTTTCAGATCATCGATGATACGCTTGACCTGATCGGCGAAGAAGAAGTCACGGGGAAAACATTGCGCACCGATCTGTCTAACGGCAAGCTCACGCTGCCGCTGATTTATTTGCGGGACAAGCTTGAGCCGGAGAAGCGGGAAAAATTTATGGGTTATCTCAAGCAGCCGGAGCCTTCCGTGGCCGAGATTGTCGGTTGGCTGAAGGAGTCCGGCGCGATCCGCGAGGGCCTCCGGCAGGCTTCGAATTTCGCTCATCAGGCGCGCAGCGCCCTACAAGCCTTCCCCGATTCGACTCCTAAAGCCACGCTCCACGCGATTGCGGATTATATCGTCACTCGCGCACGATAAGACCTCGTTTCCAATTTTCACATGAACATTTGGGACCATTTAGGTGAGCTGCGCCGGCGTTTGCTCATTTGTATTTACGTGCTGGCGGGTGGAACCGTTTTCGGGGCTTTTGCCGTTAACCCGGTGGTGGCGTGGCTGGCGCGGCCCGTGGGCGAACTTGTTTTTATTAATCCGACGGAGGCGTTCGCCGCGCAGGTCAAAATTGCCGTGGGAGTTTCATTCCTTCTTTTCCTGCCCGTTATCCTCTATCAGATGTGGGCTTTTGTCGCCACCGGCTTGAAGGAATCGGAAAAGCGGTACCTGCGCTGGTCGGTGCCGGTATCGTATCTATTTTTCATGATAGGGGCCGCATTCTCCACATTTATAGTTTTTCCTAAAGCGGTAGCCTTTCTTCTGACCCTGAAATCCCGACACCTGACCCCGATGCTGACCATTGAATCCTATCTGGACTTCTTTGGCCTATTGGGTCTGGCCTTTGGCGTTCTTTTCCAGTTGCCGCTCATTCTGCATTTCATGGCCAAAGTCGGCGTCCTTCAAGCCGATTTCCTGGCTAAAAACCGCCGGGTTTCCTATCTCGCTATCTTTCTTCTGGCGACCATCTTCAACCCTGTGCCAGAGGTCTTCACGCAGCTCCTCCTAGCCTGCGCCGCCATCGGCCTCTTTGAATTTTCCCTGTTCCTTGTACGCTGGGAAACCCGTAAAAAATCGGAGAAGGCTTTGCTATAATACGCGGAACGTCAAATAGTAAAATTGCTCTAAAGAAAGGATAATATCTGCATTATGGCCACTATTTCCATGAAAGCGCTGCTTGAGGCGGGGGTCCATTTCGGACATCAAACCCGTCGC
>Ga0207158_1198_pt2 | contig 12755 bp, 7 predicted proteins | sample Alteio_BWMinHeat_22_FD_153512 | JGI IMG/M metagenome (GOLD analysis project Ga0207158, IMG submission 153512) | Enriched cells from forest soil in Barre Woods Harvard Forest LTER site, Petersham, Massachusetts, United States -... | ecosystem: Environmental > Terrestrial > Soil > Temperate forest >... | reverse complement strand
TCACGCAGGGAAATGAGCGGGACGGCGTTTCGGGCCGCCGTCTTCGTCATGGTGTCCGTCTCCTTCGCAATCTGCGTCATTTTGTCTTTCGAGAGGTGCAAGCTGCTATCCTCGGGTTGCTCGCCCAGGATCAGGAAATCGGTGTTCCGGGTGATCTCGCCTTTGGTGGTCGCTTCCTTAAGGTCGAGATACGCGTCCACCTCGATGTCCTGCCGCTTAAGTTCGCGGATGAATTCGGCCAATCCATCCTTGTGGGCGCCGGATAGATCCACGACGCCGGCGATGGCGACGTGTTTCTTGCGGTTCGGGTCCCACGCGGGATTGAAGAGCTTGTCGCCGGTCAGGACGGGATCAGCGCCGGGATTGACGACCTTGATAAGCCGCGCCTGGGACAGGTGGTCTTTGACAATGTCGATGATTTCGAGAGTGGCCTTGGCTTCAAGCTTCGGTTTGCCGTTGTTATCCACGCCGTGGACGGTGAAGCGCAGACCGGTGCGGACTTTGTCGGCCGAGCCGAGGTTGATGAACGGCGTTTCGCCGGTTCCCGTAATGAGCGCGATTTCGCCGCGCGGCTTATCGTTTTCCAGGCGCACAAACTTGGCCTCCGCCTGGTTGGTGACTAACCGCGCAGCTGTCACCTCCTCCTCCTTGCGGATAACATCGTCCTTCAGGTTCTTGATTTCCTTTTCCTTCTTGATTACTTCCGCAGCGTTTTTCTTCTTGTCCACTTCGTTTTCCAGCTTGAGCTTGGCGATGTCGTCGCCTTGCTTGTTCAGCAAAACCTGAAGGCCCTCGAGTTCCTTGCTTTTCGCTTGGTATTTTTCTTCCCACTCCGCCGTGAGCGCCTTGAGTGCGTTGAGGTGGGCTTCCTTTTCCTTGGCCAGATTCGCGTTGAGCGTCGCCGTTTTGGTCTGCTCGGCCTTGAACGCCTTGTCGAGGGCTTCCGCGGCTTTGCCTTGCTCGTCGAGTTTTTGCGTTAAGGCCGCGATCTGGGACTCCGCAGGTTTTTTGGGTTTCTTGTTGGCTGCATCCCATTCGAACGACTTATCCAGGTTTTCACGAACGATTTTGTTGACAGGTTCCTGTTCGTCCTTGTCGCGCGGCTTCAGCGCGTTGGTGTCGAACTTATCGCGCAGGAGGAGCAAGGAGCCGGCCTCTTTCTCCGAGAGCGGCTGACCCAGGTAGGAACGATAAAGCAGCGCTTGGAACTTGTACCAATCGCTGCCCTGGTCATAGGATTGTTTTTCACCCTCGGCTTTTGTCTTCTCGGCAACCGCTTGCTTCTCGCCTTGGTAGTAGATATAAGTCGTGACTGCGAGGAGGATGGTCAACAAAACGAAGATGACCAAGGTGATGACGAGGCCCTGTTTCGAATCGCCGCCGCTGCTACCGCCCCTTTTTACCGCCATGACTGGCTCCCTTTATCGTGGAAGAGTTGCTTGCAGGATAGGAACCGGACAAACGTGACAGCCGTGATGCGGGTGTTCCGTCCGCGCCGGCATTTTTACTGTCACCTTAAAGTGTAAAGGACGCGCAGGCCCTGTCAATCAAATTGACCGGGCAATTCCGGAACGACGGGTCTGATATGCCAGCTGTAGCAGTTGTGCGCGAACTCCTGCCGCTCCGCTTTCGAGCGACGATTCGGAGTTTCACGTGAGGGCGGGCTGATCACTTGGCTGATTAGTCGCGGAACGCGCGCTTCGCGCAAGGTTCCTCTAAAAGGGCTTGACAGCCTAACTGGGCAACTTTAGACTTTTGGGAGATAAACATGCGACTGCCTTCCCACTGCATGTGATCCCATCCTGTTTCTCAACATTCTCCACAGGCATTGTCTGATTCGGTAGGGAACAGGTTGACCAAGCGTTTGTGATCATTCCGCGGCAACCCCGACGCGACCTCCCTTCCGAGGTTTCCCCGGTAGTTGTCCCGATTCCTCGCCCAAACCGTAGATGCTGTGGCCCGGCAGGCACTGAATCGAACGCGGACCGGGCTTCCGACACAGGTATGATACTCCCGCACCCACAACGGCACCGCCGCCGTTCAGCCAAGCACCTTGGCTGATCCCTGAGAAGTTTGAGTTTCCCCGACTACTGGAGTTCTCGCGAGCGGAGGACTCGCTTCGCTCTGCCTTTCCCACGGCCGAATCACGGCCCACGAACGGTTGCCTTGACCAAACTGACCCCGAGCGTTTGCCGTCTTGCGGCGCGCGACCGCGGTCGCGGACTCCCCCGGAAGCTTCCCCCTATGCCGTCCGGCCAAGCTACTGAATGCATGTACCTGATCGACGCTCACTCGTTGATCTACCAGGTCTTTCACGCCATTTCCGAGATGAGCAGCCCGTCCGGCTTGCCGACGAATGCGCTCTACGGCTTCACGCGCGACATGCTCTTCCTGCGAAGCGAGAAGAAACCGGCCTACCTTATCTGCGCCTTCGACGTTCCCGGACCGACGTTTCGTGATCACCTGTATCCTGAATACAAGGCTCAGCGCGCCCCGATGCCGGACGATCTACAAATCCAGATCCCTTTGATTCAACTGTTGCTCAAGGCGATGCGCATTCCCGTGCTGGGCGTGGCGGGATACGAAGCCGACGATGTGCTTGCCACCGTGGCCCGCGCCGCCGCCGAAAAGAACGTGGACGTGTTCCTCTGTACCAATGACAAAGACTGCCGCCAGCTCATCACCGACCGTGTCCGGATTTACAACCTTCGCAAGCACAAAGCACTCGATCGCGCGGGATTGCTTGAGGACTGGGGCGTCACTCCGGAGCAGGTGGTCGATTTCCAGACGCTCGTCGGCGATTCCGTGGACAATGTGAAAGGTGTGGCGGGCATCGGCGAGAAAACCGCCGCCAAATTGCTGCAAGAGTTCGGCACGCTCGACAACTTGCTAGCGAACATCGACAAAGTGCCGGGCGCGAAGAAACAGGAGAACCTCCGCGCCGCCGTCGCCACGATGCCGCTGACGCGCAAACTCGTGCAACTCGACACTCATGTCCCCTTGAATACGGATTGGGATGGCTGGCGCGTGCAGCCGTGGGACGAGAAACGGCTCCTGGAACTTTTCCGCGAATGGGGCTTCCGCAGTTTCGCCGATCAGGTGCGCCAGGCGTCAGTCTCTCCAGGTTCCTCAGCTCCTGAAAGGGAAGAGACTCCAACACCCTCCGACGCGGTCCAGGGAGAGCTTTTCGCGGCCAGCCCTGGGGTGGCAAGCAATGGATTGCTGCCCAAGAACGTAGAGCTAGCGCCGAAAGACTTGGGATGGCAAGGCGCCTATCATCTCGTCGACACGCCGAAGAAGTTTCAATCCTTCCTGCGCGAATTGAAGAAGCAGAAGCGATTCGCCTTCGACCTGGAGACAACGAGCCTTCAGCCGTGGGAGGCGAAGATCGTCGGTTGGGCGATCTCCTGGAAAGCCGGCGAGGCGTGGTATCTCGCGGTTCGCGGTCCGGAAGGCTCGCGCCTCCTCGACCCCGAGCAAACGCTGGAAATGCTCCGGTCGATCCTGGAGGATCCGGCGGTCGCCAAGATCAACCAGAACATCAAGTACGACATGCTTGTGCTGCGCAGCCATGGAGTGATTGTCGCTGGGGTCGCCGGCGACTCGATGGTGGCCGATTACTTGCTCCACGCCGGTGAACGTAGCCATGGACTGGACGAACTTGCCCGACGCTATTTCAACCACACCAATATCTCGATCACCGAACTGATCGGCAAAAAGGCTAAGAACCAGCCGCAACGGACGATGGATCAAGTGCCCACCGAAAAGGTGGCCGAGTATGCCGGTGAGGACGCCGACGTTGCCTGGCGACTCTGCGAACTCCTCGAACCGGAACTCAACCGCGAGGATCTCAAGACCCTTTACGACAACCTCGAGGCGCCTCTCATCGAGGTCCTCGCGGAACTGGAATACAACGGCATTCGGCTCGACATTCCCTTCCTTAAGCGATTGAGCAAGGAAATGACCGGGCAGCTGGAAGGCATCGAGCGCGATATCTATCGTCTGGCGGGCCGTGAATTCAACATTGCCTCGCCCAAACAACTGCGCGAGGTCTTATTCAATGAGTTGAAGTTGCCGACCCAGCGCAAGACCGGCATTACGGGCGAGGCGAGCACGGACCAGGAAACGCTGGAACGTCTCGCCGCACTGGGCCATGAGCTTCCCACCAAGATCGTCGAGCATCGGCAAATCGCCAAGCTCAAGGGAACGTACGTCGACGCGCTGCCGGAACTCGTGAATCCTGGCACCGGACGACTACACGCTTCGTTCAATCAGACCGTGGCCGCGACGGGCCGGTTGTCGTCGAGCGATCCGAACTTACAGAACATCCCGGTACGTACCGAACAGGGCCGGCAGATTCGCCAGGCGTTCCTACCGGAAATGGGCTGGCTACTACTAACGGCGGACTACTCGCAGGTCGAACTCCGCCTCTTGGCCCATTTCTGCGGCGACGACGAATTACGCCGGGCCTTCGCCGAAGGTCGGGACGTGCACGCTTCGGTGGCCGGCCAAATCTATGGCGTGCCCGAATCTGACGTCACTTCCGAAATGCGCCGAGCCGCAAAGACGGTCAACTTCGGCGTGATTTACGGCATCAGCGCCCACGGCCTGGCCCAGCGCCTCGGTATCCCGCGCGAGGAGGCCGCCCGCTTCATCGACGCCTACTTTGCGCGCTACCCAAAAGTTCAGGAATATCAGGCCCGACTCCTGGAAAACTGCCGCAAAACCGGATACGTGCGCACGATTCTCGGCCGTCGCCGGGCGATAACCGGGATACGCGAGAATACGACCTACCAGCAGCGCAACCAGCCCGAGCGCGAAGCGGTCAACATGGAGATTCAAGGCTCCGCCGCCGACCTCATCAAGTTGGCGATGCTCAATCTTTTCCGTCGGCTGAAGCGCGAAGGGCTTCGATCGCGCATGCTGTTGCAGATTCACGACGAACTCGTTTTCGAGGTGCCTCCCGAGGAACTCGACGCCGTGGCCGCTCTCGTGGAGGAAGAGATGACGACGCTGGTGGAGAAAGAGCTCCGCCTTGAAGTCGCGCTCGTCGTGGACCTCGCGGCGGGACCAAACTGGCTCGATGTGGAAGAAATCGCGGTAGGTGAGGTGGTGAGCTAGTAAGGTGGTGAAGTAGGGAGTCTTACCGGATGACGGCGAATGGCGCATACCAGCCCACCACCTTGCCACCCCGACACCCCGCTCGTGGTCGGCCTCATCGGCGCCATTGGCAGCGGTAAAAGCGCCGTGGCGGCTGCGTTCGCGCGACAAGGCGCCGTGGTGGTCTCCGGGGACATTGCGGGTCACGAAACACTGAGACAACCGGAGATTCGAAAACAAGTCGTCCTGCGCTGGGGCCGCGACCTGCTGGACGACAAGGGCGAGATTAATCGCCGGAAGTTGGCTGCAATTGTTTTCAATGAACCAGCCGACCGAAGGGCATTGGAGGCACTTGTCTTCCCTTGGATCGAACAGAGGCTGCGTGAACGAATTGCCGCTGCAAAGAAGGACCTAAGCGTCCCGCTGATCATCCTCGATGCGGCCGTCATGCTCGAAGCGGGATGGAACGAGGAGTGCGATCGGCTGCTATTTGTGGACGCCCCGACACCGCTTCGCCTAGATCGCTTGGCGGAGGGCCGCGGCTGGACGGAGAAGGAGGTACGAAATCGCGAACGTGCTCAGTTGCCATCGAATGAAAAGCGCATTCGCGCCGATGCCATCCTCGATAACTCGGGCACGCTGGACGAACTACAACAACGCGTCGAGGAACTCCTCAAGCATTGGGGAATCGAGCAACAAGGAAGAACGAGAAAAGAAAAAGCAAGAACGGGGGATCTCCCGGATTCCCAGGTACACGACGCAGCAAACGAAAATGAACCATAATGGCTTTGAACCCTTAACTATTCCCGAGGACTACCTGCCGCCGGCGTTTGCCGCGTGGGACGCCCCCTACCAACACATCGGTGTTCCCCGCACGGCCAAGGCGGACATGCCTTCCGCCTTAATTCCATCGCCGGCCACACGAAGGAGATGAGCGACCATGGCTGAAGCCAAAAGCCGTCGAGAAGCCACCCCGACCCGAACGCGCGCCCGGTCAAAATCGGACCTGCCTTCCGATCCCGGCGACGAGGAACTCACGCCGATCGAATCGACGGTGCAAACCGAGGAGGCCATTGCTACCGTTCCGGTCGAAACGACCAACGAGCGGCTCGACCGCAACGGCCGCGCCGAGGATGACCGCCGCGGCTTCGACGACGAGGTCAACAACCGCTACGAGGAAATCAAACGCGGCAGCACGCACATCAGCGAGTTGCAGCAAATGACCATGCCCCAGCTCCTCAAAATCGCCAAAGAGGAGGGGCTTACCGATTACACCGGTCTGAAGAAGCAGGACTTGATCTTCAAGATCCTAAAGGAGCGCGTCAAACAAAACGGCCTGATGTTTGGCGACGGCACTCTCGAGGTTCTGCCCGATGGTTTCGGCTTCCTGCGCAGCCCCGATTACAATTACTTGCCCTGTCCCGACGACATCTACATCTCACCCAGCCAGATTCGACGTTTCGGCCTTCGCACGGGGGCCGTCGTCGCGGGACAGATTCGGCCGCCCAAGGAGAACGAACGCTACTTCGCGCTTCTCCGCGTTGAGGCCATCAACTACCAAGACCCGGACATCCTGACGCAGAAGGTCGTTTTCGACGATTTGACACCTCTGCATCCGAACAAGCGCCTGTGTTTGGAGGTGGAGCCGAACGAAATCAACATGCGCGTGGTTGACCTGGTCACGCCAATCGGCAAGGGCCAGCGCGGCCTGATCGTCGCTCCGCCGCGCACCGGTAAAACCATTCTGCTGCAAAAGATCGCCACCAGCGTCCAGAAGAACCACCCCGAGTGCTATGTCATCGTGCTGCTCATCGACGAGCGGCCCGAGGAAGTAACCGAAATGGAGCGGACCGTCAAGGGGCCGCATTCGGAAGTGGTCAGTTCGACGTTTGACGAGCCGGCCAGCCGCCATGTGCAGGTCGCCGAGATGGTGATCGAAAAGGCCAAGCGCATGGTCGAATTCGGCACCGACGTGGTAATCCTGCTCGACTCGATCACCCGTTTGGCCCGCGCCTACAACACCGAAGTGCCGCACTCCGGCAAAATCCTCTCCGGCGGCGTCGACGCCAACGCCCTGCACAAACCGAAACGCTTCTTCGGCGCCGCCCGCAACATTGAGGAAGGCGGCAGTCTCACGATCATGGCCACCGCCCTTATCGACACCGGCAGCCGCATGGACGAGGTAATTTTTGAGGAGTTCAAGGGCACCGGCAACATGGAGCTCCACCTCGACCGCCGTCTCGTCGACAAACGCATCTGGCCCGCCATCGACGTCAACGCCAGCGGCACCCGCAAGGTGGAACTGCTTACCGACCAGGAAGAGCTGCGCCGCATGTACATCCTGCATAAGGTGCTGAGCGACATGAACCCGGTCGAGGCGATGGAACTCCTCATCAACCGCATGGCGCGGACGAAGAGCAATGCGGAGTTCTTGATGAGCATGAATTTGTCGTAAACCTCAGTAGCCCACCCACCGCGCCGGGTGGGTTGAGTGATTTTCACCCATGCCAAACACCCTCGAAGGCTCGTTCGCCGCGCCCCCTGGCCGATTCGCTCTGGTTGCGGCGCGTTTCAATCGAGTCGTGGTCGATCCACTCGTCGGCGGCGCGATGGACGCCTTGCAGCGCCACGGCGTTGCCGAGACGGCAATCGAGATTGTCCGCGTCCCCGGCTCGTTTGAGATTCCTCTGGTCGCTCAACGCTTGGCCGCCAGCCGGAAATATGCGGCCGTCATCTGTCTTGGCGCGGTAATTCGCGGCGACACGGATCACTACGACCACGTCGCCCATGCGGCCGCCAGCGGCGTCGCCCAGGCGGCGCTGGCCACGGGTGTGCCGGTGATCTTTGGCATCCTAACGTGCGACACGCTGGAGCAGGCCGTCAACCGCGCCGGCGGCAAGGCGGGCAACAAGGGCTTCGAGGCCGCGATGACGGCGATTGAGATGGTGAATCTTTTGAAGCAACTACCGGAGCGGTGACGGCCGTCCGATTGATACGTTTCCGGGTAGCCAGCCATCGTAAACCCGCACAAACGGCCACGATTGAGGGGGCTTGTATGTCTTAATCGGGTTGTCCTCGACGTAGTGCACCGTCCGTGCTATGTCCTCGCGTGAATCGAGAAACACTCTCCAACCGGGACCGCCCCAAACAGGATGATCGATCGGAAAATGGCCGGATTCTTGCAAAGCTACGCGACTAGCGCTCTGTATTTGCAGGATCATCTCCTCAGCGCTATCGCGATGTTTTCGGATTAGCATGTGGATGTGATCGGGCATAATCGCGCAAGCATAGCAGGTGTAGTGACGCACCTTGATGGTGTTCGCGAACGATTCGGAGAGGAGCACAATCTCCGAGGCGGAAAACTTGCGCAGCTCGTGTTTCAACAGGACCCGCGCAGCGTCGTAGAATTTGCGGATGTCGGCCGAAACGGGTTGTACTTTCTTGCGACCGTGATGGAGTTCGCCGAGAGACTTGAGGATGTCTTGCCGGATTTCATGCGAAGAGCTGCCGCGCGGGTCGTTGGGAAGCCACCAGCCGTATGCAGTCCAGATGAGGTGGTAAGCGGCAACCATGGAATCCTCCGCGAAACCGCATGCGATGATCTGCAACGTACAGTGTAATCACTTGTGCAACGAGCGGAAAGGATTCCTTCGCTTGCGGTTTCGCGTTTGGTCGCTTGCGGTTTCGCGCGGCATTCGCTAGGATGACGCATGTAACCTTCTAGCCCTCCAGCAGCACGATGCTCCTGGCCCGTTCTCTCAACCTCCCGCTGGTTGCCTGATGTTCGTCCATTCCCACGGAAGGGAATCCCTTGGCCATCCTTGAACCGACACAGCTCATGCGCGTAATCCGTGATCCCACCGTCTATCTGGTGGGCCGGCAACTCGTGGACGATGCCGAACTCGATCGTTTCCTGGCCGATCATGGGGTCGCCTGGGAAAGCGATACCGAGGTCGCCGGTGAATACCTCACGGAAGTGGCCGGCCGCGTCTGCTATATGTCGTTTGCCAAGCCCCGGCCCGGGGGCAACTCGGCGTATCTCCAGCACATCAAGGAAGTCGGCCACGGGTCGGTCCTGGAGCACGCCGTCTGGAACTTCGTCTTCGCCGGCATCAGCCGTTCTCTCACGCACGAACTGGTTCGCCACCGCGCCGGATTTGGTTACTCGCAACTGTCGCAGCGCTATGTGGACGAATCGGTCGCGGAGTACGTTGAGCCCGATTGCATCGCCGACGATCCCGAATTGCACGCTTTATGGCTTGACGCCGTGACCCACGCACATCATGCTTATGTAACCCTCGTCGAAAAGCTGGCCGCGCGCTTCATGGACGAGCCCGACCGCACCCTGCGGCGGAAACTGGCTCGCCAGGCGGCCCGCAGCGTTTTGCCCAACGCCACCGAGACCAAGATTTTCGTCTCCGCCAACGCCCGCGCCCTGCGCCATTTCATCGAAATGCGCGCCAGCCGGCACGCTGAACCGGAGATTCGCAAGCTCGCCGTCGGCGTCCTGCGCGTCATGCAAACAGAGGCTCCCAACCTCTTTCGCGATTATGTGCTCACGCCGTTGCCCGACGGCACTTTTGAAGCGGACACTCCGCACCGCAAAGTTTGAACGAGGAGTCAAGGATCCGGAATCAAGGCGCCAGGGGACAAGGATCAGCATCGCTGGGAGTAATCCCACCGTTCTGAACCGGCAGCTGCGGCCTTCCCATTCTTGTTTTCCGACCTCCGATTCCTGTTTCGTGACTCCTGAAAAGGTACTCCATGTCCAGTAACGATCACTCCGCCCAGGGCGTCCTGGAGCTGCATCCCAAAGGCTTCGGGTTCCTGCGCAACCCGGCGCGGCAATACGCGGCGCAACCGCTCGATCCCTACGTGCCGGCGCCGCTCGTCCAAAAGCTTGGCTTACGCGAAGGCCTGATGTTGATGGGGCCGACCGAGTCGGCCAAGAAAGGGAGCGGCCCCCGGCTGGCGCGCGTCGACCAAATCGAAGGGGCCAGGCCGGACGCCTTCCCGCGCCGTAACTTCGACGATCTCACCGCCATCGACCCGCACGAACGCATTGTGCTGGAAACGGGCGCGGAGCCGTTGACCACGCGCGTCATGGACCTGCTTACGCCCATCGGCAAAGGCACGCGCGGACTCATCGTCGCTCCGCCGCGCACGGGTAAGACAATCTTGTTGCAGCACATTGCCCAGGCGGTGGTGAAAAACAACCCCGAAATGCACCTCATCATGCTCCTCATCGACGAGCGGCCCGAGGAAGTCACGGAAATGCGTCGCACCATCAAGGGCGAGGTCGTCGCCAGCAGTTCCGACCGTGACAGCACCAGCCACGCTCGCACCGCCGGCCTGGTCATGGAGCGGGCCAAGCGCCTGGCCGAGCAAGGCAGACAGGTCTTCGTGCTGCTCGACAGCCTCACCCGGCTGGCCCGGGCGCACAACAAGAACATCGCCAATAGCGGCCGCACCATGACCGGCGGCATCGACAGCAAGGCGCTTGAGGTCCCGCGCCGCCTCTTTGGCAGCGCCCGTGTCTTCGAGGAAGGCGGCTCGGTCACGATCATGGGCACGTGTCTCATCGAGACCGGCTCGCGCATGGACGACAGCATCTTTCAAGAATTCAAGGGCACCGGCAACATGGAACTGGTGCTTGACCGAAAGCTCTCCGACCGCCGTGTCTATCCCGCCATGGACGTCAGCCAATCCGGCACACGGAAGGAGGAGCGCCTCCTTCCGCCCGACGTGCTCAAAAGCGTGACGCTACTGCGCCGCACCATGGTCCAGATGAAACCCGTCGAGGCGATGGAAATGCTGATCAAGAAGATGGCCGGCTACCCGTCCAACGCCGCATTCCTCGAAAAGATCGGCAACTACGTTCGCGCGTAACGCTCATTCCCAAAGCCCATCCGTTGCAACGGCTGGGTTCCGCGCGAAGCCAACAAAAAGGGCCTGTCGCCTCCATGGAAGCGACAGGCCCCTCGTTCTAACAAGTTTAACGTTCTACTCCACGTCCAAATTGCCCAGGTAATTGTCGAACGCCTGGCGTTGGGCGTGCTCGGTGTCCTGGAGCTTCTTGATCGTCGCTTGCATCTCCTCGATTTCGCCTTCCTGCTTCTCGAACTTCTCGAGGTACTTCTTGTAAATCGGCGACGACTGCGGCAACTCGCGCATGTTGGCCCGCAGCCGGCCCTGGTCGTCGGTGATGTCCTTCAACTGCTTCTGCACCTGGCCCAGGTCCTGTTGCGTCTTCGCCCAGATGGTCCGCAGTTCCATGGCCTTTTGCAACGCCACCTTGACCTTCTCGCTGGTCACCGGCAGCGTCAGGAACTGGCGGATGGTCTGATCGTCGCTGTTGGTCAACTGCACGGTCGAGACCACGTCGCGTTCCTCGGCCACATCCAACTCGCCGTTCTTGCCGGCGGGGATCTTCACTTCAAAACGATAAACGTCGCGGGCCTGCTCGCTGGGTTTCTGGGAGCTGACCAGATGGAACTCCGGCCGGTACGGATGCTCGACGATGAGCAGGCGGTCGGTTTGCGAGCGGTTCTTGGCCTTGTAGTTCTTGGCTTCGTGGACGAGCGACGTGCTGTAGAGGATGCCCTTGTTGACCTTCACCTTGGTGACCTTGCCGCTGTTGGCGGCATTGATGGCCTCGACTTCGGTGCCGAGGTCGATGGCGTAGCTCAACAAGCGTTCCTCGTTGGGCTGGAGATCGAGGATGCGCGAATCGCCGGCGTAAGTATTGTTCTCAAACACCGTGATCGGTCCCTGCATGAGGTTCATGCCGGAGGTGTTCTTGAACTTGAGGCCGAGGAGCGGGAACTTGGGATGGGTGCCTTGGTTGAAGATGCTGACCTTGGTTCCCTCGATGTCGCGGCCGACGATGGGGAGCATGGCCGACTTCTGGCGGGCGAGGTTGACGGGGTGCTCGATCTTGTACTGGAAAAAGTCGCCCAATTGAGATGCGCTGGCCGCCGTGTTGACGCCACGCGTCACGTCCAGCTTCTCGTCAGCCCGGTTTGTGTCCCTCTTTCGGTCGGCGTAATCCTTTTGCGGTGCGCCGGGCTTGCCCGGAGCGCCTCCCCGCCCTTCGCCTTTTGCTTCCTTCTTGGAAACTTCTCGGTCGGCTTCCTCTCCCGCCTTCGCCAGCGCGTCGCCCGGTTTACCATCCATGCCTCCTTCATAGGTTCTCGGCGTTAGCGACGCGAACAACTCCGGCACAACCACCGGCCGCGCTACGTACAGCGGTTGATACAGGTCCATCTGGAAGGAAATCGGCCGTCCCGAGATCAAGGACATGTGCACGTCCTTCCAATCCTCGTCGCTCGGATTCTCAACCACCGCCCAACCTTGCAAATACGGCTTGCCGTCTTCCTTCAGCACCAGCCGGTAACTCGTCTTCCAAATCGGACTTTCGACCACGTAGCCGACGCGCACCGGCCGCTTGCCCTCGCCCACGAAGCTAAGGCTGACGGCCTTCTTCTGCGTGTCGTGCGACAGCGACAGTACATCCAGCGCCTTGCGGAATTCCGTCTCCATGACCGGGTTGAGGAAGCGCAGACGCTGCACGTCGGTCAGCTTGACGCTGCGCAGCCCCTCGGCGCACCACATATTCAGGACCTCGTTCTCGATGACCGCGTCCTTGCCGGCGG
>Ga0207158_1207_pt1 | contig 12767 bp, 21 predicted proteins | sample Alteio_BWMinHeat_22_FD_153512 | JGI IMG/M metagenome (GOLD analysis project Ga0207158, IMG submission 153512) | Enriched cells from forest soil in Barre Woods Harvard Forest LTER site, Petersham, Massachusetts, United States -... | ecosystem: Environmental > Terrestrial > Soil > Temperate forest >... | reverse complement strand
CGCGCTATCGCGACCATCGCCCCCCCCCCGCACGCCTCGTGCCACTCTCACCATGACGGTATCCGCTTGTGCCTTCGCCAGTTGGGCGCGTTCACAAATAGATCATCAGCGAGATAGTCTTCGGTTCCTCTCTCGACAGCATCGGCGACCTCCATCAAGACGCGCCGAAGCGACTCATTGAGAACGCAGTCAGCGGACGCGATCTCGCGCAAACGCTCGCATAGCTGTAGCCTTTCCATAATCGCTATCCCTTCGACTCCACGTCTCTCAGCTCCAACTGCCCAACCAGAGCCGGATAATTCTGTCTGACGATCCTTCCCAGCGTCCCCAATTCATCCAGCGCCTGTTTTCTAAACGACAAGATGAACTCCTCCATTTCAGCTACCGATCCACACCACCAATACCCAGCCGGCTTTCTCCTTCGAGCCAATATTGGCAGCCCGTGCTTTCGTCTCAGTCCCCTAACCAGGTCTTTCACCTCGCGCTGACTCGTGAGCTTGCCCGGCCAGATCGAATCAAGGCGTCCAATGATCTGAGATATGGTCATCGGGTTCTGGCTAGTCGCATTCAACAGGACGCCGGCAACGTACCGCTCCGTCTCAGTCAGCTCCAATCCGCCCAGCGGATCGAGCAGCTCTCTCTCGAACAACTCAAACTTCAATTGTTCATTCTCGTGAGACACCGGCTTTAAGGCTCCATATAAAACGGACGGCTAATGGTCATCACGACTATCCGGGTAGATATCACAACGTGATGCCATCGAACGGGGACTCCACCAACCCCGTGCCTGAGGAGCATCGCTAGAAGAACTATGACCCAAATCGGATATCTCATTTTTGATTCACCTTCCTTTTTGAAATCTCAAATTTCAAATCTGAGATCTCTTCGCTCCCTTCGCCCGCGGCTTCTCTCCCGTCTCTTCCAGCCTGTCATTCTCCAACTCTCTCTCCCGATCCTGATGCCATTTCTCTAGCCAATAAGGCAGCTCCTCGGCTCGCTGCCTCTCGTATTCAGCCCAGCACTGCCGGCAGGTATGGCCCGGCACGTCTCTTTCTCCGGGGTCCGCCTTCGACAGCGGCTTAAAGTCGCTCAGCGGCAACCACCGGCCGCAAGGCCCAATGCATTTCCGCAATGACTCGTCTGGCTTAACTCCAAATCCCACCAGGCACCTCATCGACAGTCCTTGATCTTCCGCCACCGCTGATAGAACTGCTCCTCGGTCAACTTAACCAGGTCCCGCGCCAGCTCCCTGGCCATCGCCTGGCACTCCGGAGAACTGAAGCTTTCCGCCAACTCCTCCAGCTCCTCCCTGTGAGCCGCTCTCCAGTCATACAGCCCGTCGCCCGCCCCGGCCCCGACCGCCGCCCTCGCCGCCTGGTGCTCAATCCTGCACAGGTCATTCCGTATCACTCCCAGCGAATAGAGAGTCCCGGACCCTCTATTCGCGCAATCCTTGATCGCCTCCAGCACCCACTTCAGCGGCTTCTGTTGGGCATACCATTCAGCAATGAGGACGTATTCAAACGACGTGAGCTTCTTCCGTCTGACCACGGGCAGCCACGCTTCTCTAATCGCCGCCCGATAATCTTCGACTGAGATCTCCATCCCCGCCGCGATTCCGCGGTGTCTCTGACGCAGCCCCCGTTTGAATTTCGACTTCGCTCCCGGAGCATCGTTCCCCATCGGTCGCTCCCTTTACCTCAAAAGAACTCGCCCATCGCGCCCAGCTCCCGCGTTGCCTCAGAAGCTTTCCTGATCAGGGTCGCCGCCAAGCCACGCGCCTGATCAGGCGAGAAGACGATGTGTCCGATTCCATTCTCATCTGGCTGCAAGTCGGGGTGATTGATGACGACCTCCCCTTTGCCGTTTGTGCCGACCTCCAGAACTCCTCTCATGGCCTTTCTTCCTCCTTCCTCACAAGTCGAGTGCTTCCTGTTTCCGAATCAGCACCCGGAGCGCTTCGATAACCGAGGCCCGTTCCGTCGCATCCATCCCCGCTGAACTCTTGACGCCCCAGTTCTCAAGCATCCACCGCCTATATTCGGAGTAATCCTTCGGAACTCCCACTCGCTTCGCGATCAGGCCGACCTCCTCCGCCATCGCGTGGATCTGCTTCAGGTCGTTATTCTTCGTCGCAGCCTCATCAACCCCCACGGCCCGATCCGGAGTCAGAACCCGAAATTCCACCGTCCCATCAGCCTCTCCGTCCATAACCCGCTGAGCCCTTTTCGGATCACCCTGCGCCGCGAACTCAATCCGGCCCCGTTTCTCCTGCCCACCAACCACTGACCCCCGACCACTGACAACCGCTCCCGCCTTCAGCGGATTGAACCCCGCTCCATCCAGCGCCGCCCCCAGAGCCCGAGCAGCCGCCAACTGATGGCCGTCCGGATTCCGCCCGCCTCTATACAGGTTGCCCGGCATCTCACCCACCGTCGCCACTCCCGACCGCCGCCAGACTTTCCCGCTCTCATCAACCACCCGCCCGTAATGAACGACCTGATTCAGCGGGGCCGGTATATACTGATCGAACCCTTCTTCAATCTCCTGAAACTTCCCACTCTGCCGCGCTATCGAAATCAGCACTTCAGCGGACAGCCACGGCTTATCCGGCTTCTCAGCATCCAAAAACAGCACGCGCTCCGGATCTATCTCGAACCGCGCCGAAAGCGCCTCAATCACCTTCCTCCTCGCAGTCTCAATCGCACCCGTCTCCGTCAAAGCGTTCATAATCCCTCCTTTCTGAAAACTGAAAACTAAAAACTGACAACTATTCTCTGCCCAGCAATCTGGCAAACCGCGCGTTGATCGTCCTCGACTTCCGCGCCCAGGATTCCGGCCGGCTATCGATCTCCCGTTGAGTTAATGCGGCCGGCGCCTTCACCGCTTTCAACTGCTTCTTAGACCGAGGAATCAGTCTCCTCACTTCGGCCTGCGCCCATTCAAGCTCCCCAGCTATCTCCCGCGTTGCGGCTTCAAATTCCTCTTCGAACTCTCTCAACACAGATCCCATTAAACCCTCCGATCGAGCTGGCGTTGCCGACCCCCTGGGCGCTCTCAGACTGTCGTGACCGGTGATAAACCCGAGAGAATCGGCAACGCCCGCATCCCTAAACAACGTGGACGATCGCGTCGGCCTCCGCTTCATTAGCGATCACGTCCTCGACTTCAAGCAGCAGATCCGAGATCGCATCGAACCCCGGCCGGCAATCAGCCGCCATCGCTATCAACCTGTCGCACACCTCTTGTCTCGTCATTTCTTGTCGCTCCAATCGAGCTGGCGTTGCCGTCCCGTCATCCAAATATCCGCTTCCGCGGTGAAAGGTGGTGGTGACAGGAGCGGCAACGCCGGCATCCCGTCATAACTGATCCCACACCTGACGCGCGAGAGCCTGAAATGATCTCTCTCCGAGATCCCGACGCTCCGGATCTTTTGATCTCCATAGCGACCTGACGTTTTCCGCCCACGAAGGGAGTGCACGCGCGATTTCCTTCTGGGTCGGCCGGCGCTTAGCGCTAAACCTCCGCCCCCCCCCATTTACGTCACGCTTCATAACTCACCTCCTCACTGACCCCCGACCACTGACCCCTGACCCCTGCTCACGCCGTCATCATCCTCGACGCCGCCAACTGAACGACCTGAGTCATACTCATCGTCCCCGCGCGCAGCTCAGCCCGCTTCCTTTCGGCGATCTCCAGCACGCGGGGCAGCACCATATCGACCCGCCGATGCTCGCCGGCCGTCGCCTTCCATACCGCCGCCATCACTTCTTCCGTCGCTTCTTTACCCAACACTCGCTTCACGATCGACCTCACTTCTTCGATCGTCAGTCCCTCCAGCGGATAGTGCATCGCCACTCGGGAAGACAACTGGACCCTCACGTCCTCAGTCAGCCGGCTGGACATAAACAGATCAAACAGATCCTTCGTCCCAAACAGCACGATCGGAATCCGAGCCACCTCCCACAGATAGCAGCAAGTCCCTAGCGCTTTCTCGTGAAGGTAGTTCGCCTGGTCCACAAACAACGCCCGAGGCCCCCTCCTCAGCTTCTCGGCTACCCGATCTTCCAGCTTTGCCGTCACCGGTCGGTCATCCAGCCCCATAGCCTGAGCGATCTTCTGAACAAAATACCGGGGCGTGATGTTCCGAGAGCACAGAATTGAGATCGGCGCCGTCTCCATATTCTTGACGCTGAATTGCATCAGGCACCGACTCTTCCCCACTCCCGGCCGCCCATACACGACCACGATGACGCTTTCCTTAACGGCCGTGCTGCACGCCTTCTGAATCTGATACCAGGTCCGCGTGGTTATGAACGTGTTGCTATACCCGTGCCTCTCCGTCCCTTCGATCTTCTCTCGATAAGCCTGGATCAGCCCCTCGATATTGGATCGCTTCGGATCGACGCCCTGGCCGCCGTTCTCGATCGGCAAAAAGTACTTACCTGCCAGATACTGATCGAGCGCGGCCCTCGACTTCCCGATCTGTCGCGCCAGCACTGGCGTCCCCAGGTGCGGATGCTCTTCGATGTGAGCCGCAAGCCACAGCCTCAGCTCTTCATCGCCGACCGGAGCCGCCTTCCCCACAACTCGCAATTTCCCGCTCTCTTCCCCCGACCCGCCTGGTACTCCAGCCTGACCACTGCCCTTCGTGTCTTTCGTCGTTTTCATTTCAATTTCCCTCGTCGTTTTGCAATTGACCTGTTTAAGGACTCGCTTATAATGAGAAAGTCCATTGTTTCGAACCCCCGCGGCTCCGAGTCCGGGTTCAGAGTTCAGCCCTTTAGGCTGCTCCCCGTCCTCGGTTCGGAGCCCTCCCAAAGCGGGGTGCGCGGTTTCATCAGGCTGGCCCGTCAAAAGGTCGCAATCTAACGTCGGGCCAGCCTCTTATCTTTGTTATCTTCAATGATCCGCTCACCGAACCTATCGATCAGCAGATCCCGTATCCGAGAGCAAGCCTCATCATCGGTCACTGGAGCCCCGTCGCCTTGAACCGCGAAAGTCTTTCCGATGATCTTGGCTATCTCAGCCGGAAAATCCGCCATACTCTTCGCAACAGCCTTAGCGTCCATCGTTTCTCCCCCTCTCTCCAATTTCCAACCCTGAGCGATCAGCAGCAGCTCCCTCCCAAGCGCCGCCCGATTCACCCTCACTACCCTTACCCTTCCCTTACTCCTGCACTCCTGACACAGCCCGTGCCATCTCCCTGGCGGAACCCTGAACTCCCTACCCGGCCGCGTCCTGGTGCATCCATCGCACCGCCGCGCCGATTCACCCCGGCTCTCCAGCGCCCCGCTCACGCGCCTGGCGTCGCCTATCACCAGAGATCCCCCGTGTACCGGAACCCTCGAAAGCCACGCATCTTGATAGGCTCAGGCGGGTAACTGATCGGCGCCGTAAGAACGGCCCATATCTTCGCCGTGCGTTCCGTTCCATCCCAGCAACGGAGGCTCACCCCGCTTTCGTCGTAACCCGCGATATTGGCCCGTACCCTGACCTGGCCGGCGACGACGATGTAACAGTGCAGCACTTCGAGTCGCGGCTTAGTGGGCAGCGCTATCCAGATCTCCCCTTCGCCGGTCCGCTCCAGGAATCGGAAATCTCGCGTCATAGAGCCGGTCGGCTTCTCACTGAAAGGCAGCGTTCGAATAATCCCCGTTGGCCGCTCTGGCCGAATCCACGTCATTCCCTAACCCCGCCCGATCTGCTATGCTCCGCGTTTCCGAGGCGAGCCGCCCGGAGCGACTCATCCAGCGCCTTCATCTCATCCCAGGCCAGTGAGAGGTCCAACATGGGCGAAGATCCCTTCACCGTATTCCAAAGATGGATAAGCCGCTCCTCGCCGCTGCTCATTACAATGCAGTCGCCCCTCTTCAGCATCCGTTTTGCCGGCATATTAGAAAGCAGCACCTCCAACAGGCTCCTTATCACCGGCTCTATGCTTGATTTCTCGCTGCCGCTCGACGACGCTGAGTTCTCCGAACCTACCGAGGACGAGCTCGACGCCGCATCGCGACGCCCTGGCTCAGTCGTACTCATAACCTTCTCACCCACCGGCTCCTCCTTCGCTTCGGATCTTAATCAGCTATCGGTTGCGATCTATGAAGTCATCCACGCCGTGCACTGATTCCTTAGTCCTCTATGAACCTGGTTCCCTCGCGCTTCCAATCGTCTTCCCATTCCTCCGTGGGCCTCTCCAGCTCCGGCTCAACCTGGAAGATCGAGTCATCGCCCTTCACGTTCTTGAAATCCTCCGCCGTCATAACCTTGGCGCCTTTTTTCAGAGCCCGCTCCATCCGGTCCATCCGCGTAAGCCTCTGCACCCGAGCCCCCGGATTCTCACCAACCGCCATCGCTACCTGTTCCTCCTCTGCTTCCATCTCCTGCTCCATCGCAACCTGGTCCTCTACAGTTATTCCCCTCAGCCTCGCGTGCCTCATCAAGTCGTAATCCCTATCTAGCTTGCGCTCCACGGCCTTCCTCCTAGATATCTCCTGCATCGTTTCCTTGTCCGCCCGGAGCAACGAAGTTCGAGGCTGCAAATCCGCCATAACCATCTTCGGACCCTGCACGGTTGGTAGAATTACCCTGACTGGCGATAGATAATCCGACTCGTCGTAGATCACTTCCACAATCGCGCCCTTGAACTCGGCCATTTCCCCGGCGTAATACCACCAATGCCCTTGGGCTCCTTTGACCTGCACTCCCATCTTCCCGATCTTCCGAACATCCGATTTCAACAGCAGCAGCGATAGTGCCTCTTCGCTTAGCTGGTAGGGGCTCGTGTAAAGCCGATTGAACTCCTCGAGAGGAACAACCTTCGCGCCTCCCAACACTACGCGCTGATGCTCCGACCGGTTGTACTCAAAGATCCATTCGTCTAGCCATTTCTCGTATTCAGCCCACGTCATGAACGGCGACGACCCGTTCTCACCGTTCTTCTGGGCTCTCTTCTGAGCCTTCATATGTTGGGCATACATCTTGCGCCACTGCTCCGGCCGATGCTCGGTCCCTTTACCGCAATAACCGACCAGGTCTTTTTCACCCTCGCTCAGAGTCCGGTGTGTTCGCTCAACCGGCTTCTCCTGAGCGTTGTATCCACGGGCCAGGAGCTGCTTTACATCAGCCTCCGCAAACATCCCGATCTGTCTCTGAACCAGGACTAAGGCCATACGCCCATCGATTCGCGCCGCCTTCTGATGCACCTGCTCATGCACCGTGATCTCACCGACCAGATGCTTCGACTTATAATCCTTGCCCTGGTCGGTGTAGATGTAAGACTGTCGATCCGGCTGCCCAAACGGCTGAGCCCCCCACGTCTTCACCCCGTTGTAATAAGCCTTCCCGATCGTATAACTGCTTGGAACTGTCCCTAGATGCCGGCCCCACAGCAGTCCAGTGCGCATATCCTGCCAGAGCGTCAACCACGGCCTCACCAACTCACCGTTTAACACCACGCTAACGTCACGTTGAGAGTGGTCCCCGCAGAGCACCTGGAGCGCTCCCAGGTCCGAATAATCTCGCGGCACATATGGAGCCCATTTCTCGGTGTAAGCTTTCATCCCCAGCTCTTTCATCGTCCGCACCGGCGCCGGCAGCTTATTCCATTGCCTCCGAAACCAGGTCACCGAAGGCAGCACCCATTTCTCTTCCTTGGCTACCTTCTTCGCCGCCTTATAGAGGTACAAAGCACTGTGATACCTCCGCCAATTCTCACTGACCCACTTAACTGCCTGCGGCGAGATCTTCGCCCGCCTCCGATCCCCTCCCGCCAGGCGCTCCCGCTTCGCCTTGACCATCGGCCCTTCGCCATTCTCGGCCCTCAGCAGCCCCCTTGGCCCGTACCTATTCAGCCGACCCAACCACCGCTCCAAACTCCTGGGCTCGGGATGCGCACGCCGAGGCTCTCGCTTCAAAATAATCGGGTCCACGCAAGCCGCCTCTTGACAGATCGCCAGGGCTTCGGCCGTGTACTCCTTCCCCCCTGACTCCTTCGAGGAGACCCTTCGCGGCGTAATCTGCTCAAACTTCCTGAGCACTTCCCTCAACCTTTTAAGCTCCTCGAACCACGCCGTCCTCTCCTCGATCGAAAACCTCAGCAGCGCCCCAGCCAACTTATCCAACCCGTCCGACTCCGGATAACCCAATATATTTTTTGGGTTCTCTTCGTTCTCGGGGCCGGACTGCCCAGCCTCAGCTTCGTCCCGTTCAGATCCATTCCCGACCCCTGCTAAAAGCCCGTTCCTCTCCGCCCATTTCCTCTGCGCTTCCACCGGCAGATCTACCAACAAGACCAGCCGCGCGGGCCTCCCGTTCGCGTGCTCCGGCCCCTCCCTGCTCCTGACCTTCCCCTGCTTGATTCTCCATAGGAGAGTCCTCTTACTGACTCCTAGCGTCACGGCATCCCGGACACTCAGCCATACAGTCATCTAGGGTCCTTCCAAAGCGTTAATCAGCGACCAGCCCCAGAACGCGCACTTGCTCGCTTCTGATGGTCAGCGGTCGCTATGGCATGAAACTGCCTCACTGTCTGAATCACCCGCTCTCCAGATTGCTCCAACTCCTCAAGCTCACCGGCATCTACTCCATTCGACTCGAAGGCGTCGAGGTACCGCTCATAATGCTTCAGCGTGTCTTTCACGGCTCCCGATGTGAGCCGCGCCAGGTCGAACAATTCCGGGACCTCTATGACCTGGGGAGTGCATTCGGCCAACAGGAGATCAACCAACGCTCCGCTCCCGAACCTCGCACACAGATACGGAAGCAGGCTCGCCGGCAGCTCCGTGCGGCCTTCCCTGAAGTTGTACAATTGCCGAGTTGAATAACCGGTATCCTGCGCGACCTGGCCGACCAGCTCCGCCAGCGGCCTATCCTCCAATTTCGCTACACGAACGAACTCTTGATCCAGAGTCCGGGCCATCTTCTTCGATAAGTCCATGTCTATGAATCTCTCTTTCGGTGGTTTTCCCTCGTCCGCTTTTACGACTGAGTATTAATCAGTGACGCGGACAACGCGGCCCTGGTCTGAGCCAGTTCCCGCAATAGGCGTTCGCTGCACGTAGGACAGATCCCGTCAGTGATCCCATCCCTGCCCGGTTTCTGGCCCAGCACTTCCTTGCACCAAGAACAAACCCTTGTCATCATCCCTGCTCTCCTTCTAAGCAGCGCTCTCGCGCTTCTGAACCTCACTACCGAACAGCTCACCCACTGACATACCTAGCTTTTTGGCTAATTTCTTCCGCAGGGCAGGGTAGTGCCGCTTGTGATGCACGCAGTAAGACAACTCCTCCCGCCAGCACCCGAACTCGCGGGCCAGGGCCGTTATCGTCAATCCTCGCCGCAAAAGCAGCACTTTGATCTCAACTGGAGCCATGTTATCCTCGTGTGTGTTTATGAATGTAACGCGATCACCATAGTAAGGTGACGCTTCACCGAAGTCAAGAGAAAACCAAGTGATACTTGACTGGGAGGGATTCTACGATAGGGCCGCCCACGCTCTGGGCGCACGTAACGCCCCTGAGTTGGCCCAAAAACTGAGAATTTCAAAGCAATCAGCCTATCTCTGGCAGAAAGGTAACCCCGCCGCTATAGAGACCGTCGCCGAAATCGCCGAGACAAGTAAAACTTCACTGCACTGGCTTCTGACTGGAAAAGGACAAATGAAGCTTCACTATGACGCGGCTCTAGATGAAGGCGAGCCCATCATTATAATAAGCCTCGAAGAGCACCTGGATGAGAAAGTCCGACAACTCGCCAGGCAAGAAAAAAGAACGGTGGAGCAGCAGGCCGCCGAATTGATCATCGAATCTTTACTAGCCCGCGGAGTTGTCACAGATAAAGTGGAAGGGGTGCAGCTTCAATTCTTCGGGGACTACAACCCCCGACTCGTAACCATCCCTTTGCTCGGGGAGATCGCGGCCGGCCAACCAATAGATGTATTCGAGGAGCTGGGCTCGGTAGAAGTCGCAGAGGACTTCCTCGTCCGAGGTAAGAAGGCTTTCGCGCTCCGGGTAAGAGGGGATTCGATGGTGGACGAGGGCATTTTGAACGGCGACATAGTCATCTGCATTGAAACGTCGCGCGCCGATCCGGGAGATACTGTGGTCGCCCTGATCGACGGCCAGGAGGCCACCGTAAAACGCTTCTACAGGAAGCAAGACAAAGCGATTCTCCGGCCCGCAAACCCCCTATATAATGACATCGTAATCGACGGTTCCAGGGTAAGCGTGAGAGGGATAGTGGTGGGCATCCAGCGCCGGCCCGAAAGGAAGGGATAGTTGCACCAGTGTCTGCGGAAAATCCTTCCCATTAGTTGCACCAGTCAGCAGAGCCTATAAAGCAGCGATCATGGCCCGTAAAAGCCGCCTCCCTGGCACTTTAAGGCCCCATTGCACCAGTGCAACCCCATTGCACCAGTGAGTTGCACCAGTCATTGCACCTGGATTGGATTGGATTTTTCGCCTCCAGCCGCCCAAAATCCCCTCCAGAACTCGTCTATATTAAATGAAGGAGACACGATGGACTCACCACAAGATCCCGACCAACAGCAGCCACCTGAACCCACACCCGAAGCCGTTGGCACCGCCAGGCGCCTCATCCGATGGCTCTTCTTTACCTCTAACAAGTACACAATGGGAATCGCGGTCATCGTCGGCCTCGTCATCGGAATCTGGTTCGTGGCCCGTATGATGTACCCTCCCCACCCACCGCAACCCACCACTGCGCTCTCTAACGCCGCCCTACTCGAGTACGCTGAATCGACCCGAAGGCAAGCGCCCACCAGCCAACCAACACCGACACAGGCGACGGCACTGGCGACGGCGCCTACGGACGGGTACTCGCATCTCCGTCAGGCGCCCACAGAACTCGAAGATAAGCTCATTTCAGCAGGTGCAAACGGAGATATCGACGCCGTACGCATCCTCGTCAGCGCTGGCGTGAACCCCAACGCAGAAGACCAGCATGGCCGCACCCCTCTTATGTGGGCCGCTGAATCCGGTTCAACCGATATAGTGAAATACCTGCTCTCGAAAGGGGCCGACGTTAATCAGCAGAATAATGAAGGCGACACGGCCCTGAGCTGGGCCTCTGGCGAAGAGCACACCTCAGAAGTGATCAAGGTGCTGCTACGGGCAGGAGCGAACATCAACCTAAAGGATCAGCGCGGCGACACGGCGATCGATTACGCAATCTTAAGGGAGAACCAACCCGCCATCGCCCTCCTTCGCCGAGCCGGCGCAAAGCCAACCCGAAAATCGCGCGAGTAAAATCGTAACCCTCATGAACCCATCAGTTAGAGAAGCAGTGTGCCATAAGATCTGACAACGGACCCGGTTTTTGCCCCGAAATCCGCCCCCGTCCGCCATAAGTTGTGACAACGCTCATCATCACTTAGCGACCCCCGTCCGTCCGCGAAACCCCCATTCCACGTCACTTACCCCCTCTTGTCCCGGAAAATCCCACTATGCCCCAAAAAGCCATAAGATCTGCAAAGGTACAGCCGCATAGCCCATATGTATGGCTTCGATCTGTCGGATCAGGAAGCCGAAGCGCTGCTGCACATGGCGGCGGGCACTCTGGCATCTTACGATCGGCTTGACCAGCTCAGCCCTCCACAACTCGTAGTCAAATATCCGCGCGATGCCGGCCGCGCTCCTTTACCCGAGGAAAACCCACATAACGCCTGGGCCTGGCGCTGTGAAATAAAAGGGGCCGCGTCCGGCAAACTGGCCGGAAAGAAGATCGCGCTAAAAGACAATATCTGTTTGGCGGGAATGCCCCTCAGAAACGGCTCGTCCGTGCTGGAAGGTTTTGTGCCCAATGAAGACGCCACTGTCGTCACCAGGATATTGGACGCGGGCGGCGAAATCATCGGAAAAGCTGTGTGTGAAAACTTCTGCTTTTCGGGTGGAAGCCACACCAGCCATCCCGCTCCGGTCCTAAACCCGGCGAATCCTGAGTACTCGACCGAAGGCTCGTCCAGCGGCTCTGCAGCTCTCGTCGCTACCGGCGCGGCTGATATGGCGCTCGGCGGCGACCAGGGAGGATCTATACGATTGCCAGCCTCATGGACCGGCATAGTCGGACTCAAACCAACATTTGGGCTCGTGCCGTACACCGGGATCTTTCCGATCGAGGGCACGCTCGATCACACTGGTCCGATGACCGCGAGCGTCTCAGACGCCGCCCTGCTTCTGGAAGTGATCGCTGGAGAAGATGGGCTGGACCCGCGCCAACATAATATCCGGACCGCTCCTCCGTATACTCAAGCTCTCAGCCAGGGAATGGCTGGACTCAAGATCGGCATCGTCCGGGAAGGCTTTGGATGGGATGGCGCATCCGAAGAGGGCGTCGATCGTGTCGTCAGAGCTGCCGCGAGGGCGATGGCCGGGCTGGGCGCTCACGTTTCTGAAGTCTCTATTCCCATGCACCGGGACGGCATCCACATCTGGACAGGAATAGCGCTCGAAGGCGCAACAGCCCAAATGGTGCGTGGCGATGGGACCGGATGGAATTATCGCGGGCACTACCTCGAGGGACTGTGCGACTTCTATGGCCGCGCGCGCCGCGCGCGAGCAAACGACTTCCCACTAACCGTCAAATCTGTAGTGCTCCTAGGCCAGTATCTGAGCGACCGTTACAACGGCCACTATTATGCAAGGGCGCAGAACCTCAGCCGCCCGCTTCGAGCCGCTTACGATGAAGCGCTCAACACCGTTGACGTCCTGCTGATGCCTACCACGCCAATGAAGGCCATGCGAATCCCG
>Ga0207158_1202_pt2 | contig 12809 bp, 11 predicted proteins | sample Alteio_BWMinHeat_22_FD_153512 | JGI IMG/M metagenome (GOLD analysis project Ga0207158, IMG submission 153512) | Enriched cells from forest soil in Barre Woods Harvard Forest LTER site, Petersham, Massachusetts, United States -... | ecosystem: Environmental > Terrestrial > Soil > Temperate forest >... | reverse complement strand
AACTCGACCTCAAGGAAGGGATGGAAGTGGATTTGTCCCTCGTCGAGGGCGGGATCTTGCTGCGGGCGCCGCGTCGCCGGCGCTACCGACTCGACGAACTGATCGCCGGCATTACCCCGGAGAACATTCATGGCGAAACGGATTGGGGCGAAGCCGTCGGGCGCGAGGTCTGGCACCAAGGCATACGTGCGGACTGCGCTTGAAAGTACCAGATCCGCGACAGATCAAGTTTAGGAAACCCATGGGATCGCAGACGTGTCGCAAAGATTCATTCATTCACTGCGCCCCACACCCCCTTTTGCTTCGAGTGTCAATGGATGACAGGCGCCGCCAACGCATTGTCATCCATCGGCAGTCACCGACCGCCATCGACCATGAGCAAAGGAGCCTGTCGTTTATGGCCGCGAAATGCGTGCGGCAAAAAGGCGGATTCATTCACTCTGACGGTGCGCATTTGGAGGACAATGGAAGTCACAGCTGACGGGGTTTGTCGCGGAAGTGTCGCGGTTTGGATACAGTGGGGTCCAGCCCAGGGGCATCCCCAAGATAAGAAGAAGGATTGGCGCCCCGGCTTCAGCAGACCGGCTGAAGCCGGGACTCCAACCCATCAATCGGGGATGGACGAACCATTAGTCTCTGCCACGTTCGTGCCTCGCCAACTTTTCCGCTGTTTCCACAAGCTTGAGGAACTCGTCGCGGTGAGCGTCGTGGGCTTCGGGGCCGTGGGCCTTCTCGGCCATGGCGCGAACGTCGGTGTAGGTGGCGCTGCCCTTGTACGACGAATCCCGGAGGAGCATGCCGAAGGCGGCGGCGGAGGCGGCGAAGCGGAAGTCGGAGGAAGCTTTGTCGAACGCGAGGCCGGTGTCTTTCAGGGCATGAGTGAGGAGCTTGCTGGCGTCTTCGCGCGGCTCCTTGTAGCGGACCTTGACGGTGAGAACTTCGCCGTTGCCGGCGGCGGGCGTGTGGTCGCCGGGCTTTTGGTACTTGAGCGGATCGACGCCAGGGATGTTGATCTTCTTGCCGACGGGGACGATTTCGTAGAGGGCGGTGACGGTGTGGCCGGCGCCCATAGGGGTGGCGGCGTCTTCGTCGTCGTTGAAGTCCTCGGCGCGGCGGAGGCGGTTTTCGTAGCCGATCAAGCGGTACGCCGAGACCTGGGCGGGGTTGAACTCCACTTGCACTTTCACATCCTTGGCAATGGTGACGAGGGCGGCGCCGTCCTCGACAAAGACTTTGCGGGCTTCGTCGAGTGAATCGATGTAGGCGTAGTGGCCGGCGCCCTTGTCGGCGAGTTTCTCCAGGGTCGAGTCCTTGAGGTTGTCCATGCCGAAGCCGAGGACGGTGAGGTAGACACCGCTCTTGCGTTTTTCCTCGATGAGGCGGAGGAGATCGCCCTGGTTGGTGACGCCGACGTTGAAGTCGCCGTCGGTGGCGAGGATGACGCGGTTAACGCCGTCCTTGATGAAGCTCTCCTGGGCGACGCGGTAAGCCTGAACGATGCCTTCGCCGCCGTTGGTGCTGCCGTTGGCACTGAGGCCGTTGACCGCCCGCATGATCTTCAGTTTCTGGTCGCCAGGCGTGGCAGGCAGGCGAAGGCCGGCGTCCCCGGCGTAGACGACGATGGCCACGCGATCCTGGGCCGTCAATTGCTCGACCAGCAGGCTGAGACCCTTCTGGACCAACGGCAGGCGATTGGGCGCGTTCATGGAGCCGGACACGTCGATGAGAAAGACGAGGTTGCGCGGCGGCAGCTTTTCGGTCTCGATGCGTTTGCCCTGAAGGCCGATGCGGACGAGGCGATGCTCGTCGTCCCAGGGACAGCCAGCGACGTCGGCGTGCAGGGCGATGGGGTGTTCGCCCTGGGGCTGGGGATAGTCGTAGTGGAAATAGTTGATGAAATCGGCGACGCGGACGGCGTCCTTGGGCGGCAGCTTGCCTTCGGACAGGAACTTACGTGCGTTACTGTAGGAGGCGGTGTCGACGTCGATGGAGAAAGTTGAGAGGGGGTTGTCCTTGGCGGCGAGGAAGGGATTGTCAATGATGCGGTCGTAGGCGGCGGTGTTGAATTCGGGGTTGGCTTCGTCGGGGAGTTTCTGCGACTCGGCCGATTTGAACGCCAGCCTGCCTTTGCTCGATGACGCGCCCCCGCAGGCCGGGAGAAGGAAGGCGGTCAGGGCAATGCCGATCAGAGCGAGGAGGCGCGGAGTGCAAAGGAGACGGCGGAGGGGCGGAAGGGTTTTCCGTGTCGAGGTTGGGTCGGCGCGCAACATCAGTAGGCTCCTTCTATGTGTCGTCGGATGAATGGGGAAACGACGGACGGGGACGGGTTGAGCGCTCATTTACTTAGATGCGCGGGGGTAGGGAATATTCCCTCGAACTTTTTTCTTGCTCCTCGAAGCACCGCGCGTGGTGGACCGTGGCGACAAGGCTGTCGGCGAAGAACACGCCGGCCGGATTGTCCCAGTCCCAATGTGCCATCGATCCGTACTTATTGCGATGCGGTGGTCGCGGGAAACCGCTCTAGAATCCATTCATGCATCTTGTCCAAATACCCCGGCGTAAAATCGGGCCCCTCGCCTGTGGTCCGCTTGCGAGACCGTTCTTGTCGCTCCTTCCTACCCCCCGTTTCGGCGACCAGCATCCCATGATCCGCGCGGTCGAAGATTCTGTAAGTCACGTCCTTGTTCCCCGCCCGCTCCAATCCGCGACGGATGATGGGCAAACTCTTCTCGGCCGGCAGTGACGTGTCATGACCGCCATAGATCACCAGTACGGGGCAGCGAACTTTCTCCCATGACGGACCAGGGTCGTATTCAACTAAGCGCCGCGCGGAATAGAACAGGTCGCGATCGCAGCGGCCCGCGTATGGGAACCAGGGGCGCGACTCGACGGCGGGATGGAGCCGCTCCAGGTCCTCAAACGCGCCATCCCCGCGAATGAGGGCCATGCGGCGACGGGCGAAATCCACCGCTTCCTGGACGTCGGATTCAGAAAATCCGTCCGCGCGAAGCTGGGTCTCCACGCGAAAAGCGTCCTGCTGCCAGGCCACGACCTGGGCGCCGCCCACCTCGATGAGGAACGCGACATCCGGCGACTCAGCGGCGGCTAGCGGGATGACCGCGCCGCCTTGGCTGTGTCCCCACAGGCCAACTTGATCCGGTCGAATCTCCGGCCGGGAGCGCAGGAACTTGACCGCCGCGAGAGCTTCCCGAGCGCGAGCCGGGAAATCCTGGTTGTGGTAGTCGCCCGTCGAGCGTCCCACGCCGGGCTTGTCCCAGGCGAGGCATGCGATGCCATGTGCCGCGAAATGCCGCCACAATGCCGTGCCGACGCCGTTGTACGTCCGCTCGGTGGGGTCAGAGCCGTAGACAAACGCCACGGCGGGATGCGGGCCTGGAGTTGTGGGCAGGACGAGAACGCCCGCGAGGGTGGTGTCGCCGTTGGGAAAGGTGACTTCTTCTTCGTGATATGCGTTCGCTGCGGGCTCCGGCACCTCGGATTCGTGCGAATCGCGAACGCGCAAGAGAATCGCGGTGGCGAGGAGAACCACGGAGAAACCCGCGCCGGCGAGGACAAGGAGCCGGAACTTCCGGAGGTCAGACGATCCCTTAGGTCGCATGAAAGGTGATTCGTTGGCGCGGATGCGATCTTTCGTACGCGCGCACTCAATCGTGTCTGGGTTCCACGTCGGGCTTACGCATCGACGCTCGCCATGGAGTGTCAGTTCAGGTCGGTCAAGCCACTAGGTTTTCAAACGAGCGCTTCTCGGGACGCAAGCCATTCGCAGGGGATCGATTCTCGTTCAGCCGCGAGCGCCACGATGCCGCCGACGATGGCGCAGGTGGTGTCGCGGTCGCCGAGGCCGGAGACGGTGGCCCAGAGGGCTTCGGTGTAATTGTCGAGGTGACGGGCGGCGCACCAGAGGGCGAATGGGACGGTGTCCCAGGAGACGACCTTTTGACCGCTGCCCAGAAGGTCGGCGGCTTGAGTAGGAGGGACGGCGGCCGGCAGCGTTGCCGCGTGGACGAGGACGCGTCGCGTCCCGCCCTCAGGGGTGTGAGCCAGGACAGTATTGAACATGTCCTTGCCGGTGCGCTGAAGATTGTCCCGGTTTTGCCAGGCCCACGCGGCGGTGACGGCGACGGCAATCGCGCCGGCCTGGCCGTCGGGATGGCCATGTGTTACCTCGGCGGAGGCGCGGGCGTGTTCGACAACCGAGGCGAGGTCATCGGCGAAATACGCGCCCACCGGCGCGATGCGCATAGCGGCGCCGTTGCCCATGGAACCTTGGCCGCCAAAGGCCTCGCGGGAGGCTTGGCGCCAGGGTTCGCCGCGGTGAATCGCCGCGAGGATTTGAAAGGCGGTGGCGCCGTAGCCGCGGTGTGGGTTCTTGCGGTAACGGCGGGCGAAGGTCTGGGCGAGTTCGTCCTGATGGATGCCGCCGTGGGTATCCAATACTTCGGCGATGGCGAGGGCCATTTCCGTGTCGTCGGTGTAGCGCCAGGGAGCGGGCGGCGTTTCGCGATGGCCTCGAAGGAGTGCCCTGGCACGGTCGGGATGGAAGAAGCACTCGCCGAACGCGTCGCCGACGGAGAGGCCGTCGAGGGCGAGACGGACGCGGGCCATGCGGAGGGAGTGGTCTTCGGGGATGGGCACAGCGGGGAGGGAGTGCATGGCTGGACTCAGGCGGATCGAGATTGAAAAACAGGGGCAAGGAGTGCGGTTCGCCGGCATTTGCAACGGGCTGCGTGCCCGGATTGACACTCTACATGACGGCGTAGGAATGATTCGAAGCAGCGAAACTGGCATCTCACGCCTAAGCGGGCTGCCAAGATCGCCCATTCCGTCGGGACAGCTACCTGCCTTGGAGGCTGTTCTTGCGTACGTATGTCTCTAACTTGTCCTTGGATTCAGCTGGACATCTCTTGCTGATTTCCTCCATGAGATTCATATAGCCCTTGCCAGACGCAGTTAGTATTTGATTGTACCAAAGTTCTGCTTCGCCCGGAGCTATCGCAATCGCGAGCGATTCCCTCCCAAAGAAAAGTAGTAGCGTATTCTCACTTGCGCCAACCCTCACCTCATACGGCGAGCCAGCCAACAGCCTAGCCTCGCGAGCCCATCTCGTTGGAGGAAGCACGTGCTCTGGAAACTCCGGATCCTTCGTAGAAACGATTACTAACATATTCAAATCGGCATCCAGATAACCGTAGTTGCCTTCTCCATCCAGCAGAGGTTCGATAGGCTGCCATACGTGAGGACCGTGCGCAAAGCCGCCCCATCTGTGAAACAGAGGCCGCATTGGGAACCAGAGCAAGCAACAAAGGCCGGCTGCGATTGCTACAGCGACAATGGTAATTACACGACGTTTTTGATTCATCTCAAGGGTTGTTGAATGCTAAGGCAATTTCGACGAGAAAGTTGTCCGCGACGCCGGTCCCGTCGGCAGTTTCAGTTTGGGCTTGCATGCAGGGTCAAGCCACGTCGTCCTCGCACAACTGCCATTCACCCACGATTAGCATAAATCCGAGGTCCTGATTGAATTCGGACGTACTGGACGAAAGCTCCATTGTCTTCCGAGTGGGTTCGTCGCGCCCAGGCCCACGCCTCTTCGGGCGTATCGGCCAGAAAGGCTTCCTGATTGGCGACCGCCAGGAATTTGCCTCGCGCTTGGGGGAGCACGTCGCCCCAGTGGGCCTGGAGCCAGTCGGTATTGCGTTTGTGGCGGTCGAACTGCTGCTTCGAGCGCGCGATTTCGGCGGGGTCGGTGACTTCCTCGATGATGAATTGCGGTTCCGGCATGGCTGTGGCTGCCTTGGGGACATGCGACTGTATCACGATGTCACCTTCAATGAAATAACGACAGTTCGTAGCCTGCCAACCTGTTCAATTCTATCCAATTTGGCTGTCACGGCTGTGACAAAAGGTCGCACTGGCGGGAATCGTCCGCTTGCTGCAAGTTCCGCAACTGATTTTCGATAAACCACTTGCATCGGAAGTGTCGCAGATTCAGCGAACGTGGCATCAGGATTGCACTAGCCGTTGGGCGTCCCAAATCCGCCGCGGAGGGTCCGTAGAATAAGACGGCAGACGGGACAACGCAATCGTCCAAAGGAATCCCAAATGGACTTGAATCGCTTCACCGAAAAGGCCCAGCAAGCCGTGGTTGACGCTCAACATCGAGCGGGACAAATGGGCCATTCACAAATCGACAATGAACACGTTCTGGCCGCCCTGCTCGATCAGGAGCCGGGGTTGGCGGCGTCGATCCTGCGCAAGGCCAACGTGTCGGTGGAGGCGCTCAAGGAGAAACTTGAGAACGAGCTGAGCCGGCTGCCGCGCGTAAGCGGCGATGGGCAGGAACCGGGGTTGTCCAGCCGCGTGCAGCGCCTGATCCGGCAATCCGAGACGGAGGCGAAGAAGTTCAAGGATGAGTACGTTTCCGTCGAGCACCTGCTGTTGGGTTTGACCGAAGACGGCGGCACGGCGGGGCGGCTACTGAAAGAGGCCGGGCTGACGCGTGACCGATTGATGGCGGCGTTGCAAGAGGTTCGCGGCAGCCAGCGCGTGACATCGCAAAACCCGGAGGGGACGTATCAAGCGCTCGAGAAATACGGGCGCGACCTGACCAAGTTGGCCGAGAGCGGCAAGCTCGATCCGGTGATCGGCCGGGACGAGGAAATTCGCCGCGTGATCCAGGTGCTGAGCCGGCGGACAAAGAACAACCCGGTGCTGATCGGGGAGCCGGGGGTGGGCAAGACGGCGATCGTTGAGGGTTTGGCGCTTCGCATCGTTCGCGGCGACGTGCCGGAAGGGTTGAAGGGGAAACGCATCGTCGCGCTGGACATGGGCGCGCTGATCGCCGGGGCCAAGTTCCGCGGGGAATTCGAGGAACGCCTGAAGGCGGTGTTGAAAGAAGTGCAGTCGGCACAGGGTGAGATCATTCTGTTTATCGATGAATTGCACACGGTGGTCGGCGCGGGCAAGGCCGAGGGCGCGATGGATGCGGGCAACCTGCTCAAGCCGATGCTGGCCCGTGGCGAGCTGCATTGCATCGGCGCGACGACGCTCGACGAATACCGCAAGCACGTAGAGAAGGATGCGGCGCTGGAGCGGCGTTTCCAGCCGGTGATGGTCGATCAGCCGTCGGTCGAGGATACGATCTCGATCCTGCGCGGGCTGAAATCGCGTTATGAGGCGCATCACAAGGTCACGATCAAGGACTCGGCGCTGGTGGCGGCGGCGGTTCTGTCGAACCGGTATATCGCCGACCGCTTTCTGCCCGACAAAGCCATTGACCTCATGGACGAGGCGGCGGCGAAGCTGCGCACCGAGATCGACTCCGTGCCGGCCGAGTTGGATGAACTCCAGCGGCGGGTACTGCAACTGGAGATCGAACGGACCTCGCTGGAGAAAGAGAAGGATGCGGCGTCGAAGGAACGCCTGAGCAAGCTCCAGAAGGAACTGGCGGACCTAAAGAGTCAGGAAGACGCGCTCAAGGCGCAGTGGCAGGAAGAGAAGGCGGAGGCGCAGCAGCTGGGCAAGTTGCGTGAACAGCTTGACCAGTTGCAGGAGGAACTCGAACTGGCCAAGGCGCGCGGCGATTTGGCGACGGCGAGCAAATTGCAATACGGCGACATTCCGGCGTTGGAACGCGAACTGAAGGTGGTCGAGCTGGCGCCGCAAGTCGGGGGACGGCGGCACCTGGTCAAGCAGGAAGTGGGCGAGGAGGACATTGCCGCGATCGTGAGCCGCTGGACCGGCATCCCGGTGACGCGGTTGCTGGAAGGCGAGGTGCAGAAACTCCTGCATCTTGACGAAGAACTGCACAAACGCGTCGTCGGCCAAGACAAAGCGGTCAGTGCGGTGGCGGAGGCGGTCGTGCGCGCCCGCAGTGGGTTACACGATCCGAACCGGCCGATCGGCTCGTTCATCTTTCTGGGACCGACGGGCGTCGGGAAGACGGAATTGGCGCGCGCGCTGGCCGAGACTCTCTTCGACGACGAGCGGGCGATGATCCGCGTTGATATGTCGGAGTATCAGGAGAAGCACACGGTCGCGCGGCTGATCGGCGCGCCGCCAGGCTACATCGGCTTCGACGAGGGCGGGCAACTGACCGAGGCCGTTCGGCGGCGGCCGTATTGCGTGGTCCTCTTCGACGAGATCGAGAAGGCCCACTCCGACGTGTTCAACACGTTGCTGCAAGTGCTCGACGACGGCCGGCTGACGGACGGCCAGGGACGGACCGTCGATTTCAAGAATACGCTGATCATCATGACCTCGAATGTGGGCAGCGACCGCATCCTGAACTATCAGGGTTCGGGGACGGGCGGCAGCTTCGAACATCTGGAAGCGGCGGTACTGGACGAACTGCGCAAGCGCTTTCGGCCGGAGTTTCTCAACCGCGTGGATGAGACGATTGTCTTTCACCGGCTGAGCGAAGAGGACCTGGAGCGGATCGTCGAGATCCAGCTCGGCCGGCTCCGGCAGCGGTTGGCGGAACGGCACATTGAGTTGGAATTGACCGATGCGGCCAAGACGCACTTGGTGCGCGTGGGTTATGACCCGGCATTCGGCGCTCGGCCGTTGAAGCGCGCCATCCAGAAGGAAATTGAGACGCCGTTGAGCCGGCTGATTCTTCAGGGGGAAGTACGCGATGGACAGCGCGTGAACGTGGACTACGACAGCCGGGCGGGGCGGTTGACGTTCAAGGCGCGTTCAGATTGAGATTGATTCCGCGGCAAGTCTTGGGGGAGCTTGGAGAAGTCGTCTCTCCGCGCTCGCCCGAGGCTCGCGGCTAAACATTATTGCTTGATCATGGAGAATGCCATGCAACCATACGACTATCCTTATCGTGAACCAAGTCCGAGGCTTCGGCCGGGAATCTGGCTTCCGGTGGCAGCCGTACTTGTGCTGCTGCTTCTGCTGATTCCCTCGGGGCTGTTGCTTTATCATTACTGGCCACACGGCGGGTCGGGGCTCGATCCGAGCGCGCAACCGCGCGAGGTCGCCGTGCGCGGGCCGCTCTATAAGAACGAGGCCGACCTTGCCGCGTTGTACGAGAAGACATTGCCGTCGGTGGTCCATGTGAACAATTTGTCCGAGCAGGTGGACCGATTCAGTCTCAACGTCCAGCAAGTCCCGCGCGGCTCGGGGTCGGGCTTCGTTTGGGACAAGCAGGGGCACATCGTCACGAACTACCACGTGGTCGAGGGCGCGAACGCCGTGCAGGTCGTGCTTTCCGACGGCTCCAGCTACAAGGCGGCGAACGTCTTTGTCTATCCCGAAAAGGACCTCGCGGTCCTGAAGATCGACGCGCCGGAGAGCAAGCTTGTGCCTATTCCGATCGGCACGTCGCATGATCTGAAGGTGGGGCAATCGGCGATTGTGATCGGCAATCCGTTCGGGTTGGACGGGACGATGACGAACGGCATCGTCAGCGCGCTGGGCCGAGAGATCGAATCGCCGGCCAATCGCAGGATCCAGGGCGTGATCCAGACCAGCGCGCCGATCAATCCGGGCAACTCGGGCGGACCGTTGCTGGACAGCGACGGGCGGCTGATCGGCGTGACGACGGCGATCCTCAGCCCGTCGGGCACGTTCGCGGGCATTGGATTCGCCATACCGGTGGACGAGGTGAATCGCGTGGTGCCGCAATTGATCGCGAAAGGGAAGATCGAGCGGCCGCGGCTGGGGGTGGAGTTGGCCGACGGCAGCCAGGTCGGTCAAGAGGGCGCACTGGTTCTCAACGTGACGCCGAACAGCCCGGCGGCGAAGGTCGGGCTGCGGCCGACGCGCAGGTCCGAATCGGGCCGTAGGGCGCTAGGCGATATTATTGTCGCCGTTGACGAGGAGAAGATTAAGTCGGCCAATGACCTTTTCGATGTGCTCGAACATCACAAGGCAGGGGACACGGTGACGCTCGCAGTGCTGCGCGACGGACAACGCGTAGAGGTGACGGCGACGTTGGCGGCGGGGAGTTGAGCGTCGAACCGTGCCCATATACCGTGGTAACGACTTGGCGAGGCCCGCATCTCCATGATTGGCCAAGTGTGATGACCTAGAGGTTCAGCTGACCGCATTTTTCATACAGCTGCCACCTCACGCGCTCCACACCCGTTTTTTTTCAGTGTCATTTGGTGTCTTTGGACGCCTATCGCGTCAATCCTACTGCTTTGCTTGATTCGGCAAATCGCGCTATGTAATGTATATCTGTATACTACATTAACGCGGAGGCCGGATCATGTTTCGATCATTGAAATTCGACAGAGACTTGCTCACCCCCCAGGAAGTAGCGGACCGATTGTCGGTCGGTGTGCGGACGCTTTGGCGCATGGTCGAGCGCGGAGAGGTTCCACAGCCGATTCGGTTTAACCGCAAGCTGATCCGCTGGCGGCTGTGCGACGTAACGAAATACGTCGAGAGGCTACGGTCGCGGACGGCGTCGTAATTGTGGTGGTGAGGTGGTGGGGTGGTGAAATGGGCAAATCTGTATTTCACCACCCCACCACCTCACCACCCCACCACCTGTCCTCATGCCGGAGCAGACCATGTCCACGCCCACGCCCGATCCGCGCGATCACGAAACGCGTCCACCAGAGGATCCGCTGGCCAAACTGTCGGTGCGACAGGCCCGGGAGCGCTTTGTGCAGGGGCGACCCATGCGGCAAAACTCCCCTGCCCTGGTGTTGCAACGGACCCAAACCATGCATGGCGCGCACTGTCGCCACGCTCGCCGGGCAGGAGTCGCGGTCGATTACACCGTGGAGGAGTTGCGGCGGTTGGTGCGGCGCAAGCTGTCGGCGAGCGGCTGCCCGTATTGCCGGCAGGAGTTGACGGCGAGTACGTTCGCGTTGACGCACAAGAACCCGCCGCGGCGCGGCGGGCGGCACGGGCTGGTAAACTTGATCGTTTGCTGCAAGCGATGCCGGGCGATCAAGGGCATACTCGACGGGCAGGAGTTTCAGGAATTGTTGGTGATGATGCGCAATTGGCCGGAAGCGGTTCGGCATTGGTTCGTGGCGCGACTGCTTCGAGGGCGCGGGCGGCGTCGGCCACTACCGCCGAATAGGCCGCGGGCGGCTTAACCGCTGAAACCCTCGCTTCCCAATCGCACGATGTTTTTTGCCTGTTCAAGGCAGAAGGGGCCGAAGACGACGACGCCCTGCGACAACCATTAACAACGGCACCGGTTTTGCAACCGTAGGCGGAAGGAACCAGATGATCGCCGGCGATGGGCCGGCGTTCGCAACTTTGTTCTGATCGGAGGCGACAATGCGATCACTCACTCTTGGAGCTCTGCTGACCGTCGCGTCCCTGGGTATCTTGGGAACGATGCCTTCGTCGGCGGAAGCGCGCTGGTACCGGCCAGCCTATTATTCGAGCAATTACTATCCGACGTACACGTATTACACACCCACGACGTATTACACGCCCACGACGTATTACACGCCCACGGTCTCCAGTTACGACACCTACTATACGCCGGCCTACTCCAGCACGTCCTATTACTCGCCGCCGGTTGTCTATAGCTCGTATTACACAGCCCCCACTGTCACCTATTATCCCCGCCCCGTCGTTTATACTCCCAGATACTACTCCTACTACTCTGCGCCGGTGTACGTGTATCCGTGACGTGAAACGGCGCGAGGAATTCGACGAACGGGGTCGGTAGTCAAAAGCCCACGGGCCGCGGCCCGTGGGCTTTGTGGCACCCTCTCATCAGGCGGCCGCACGGGCCGCGCCAGGGGAAGTCTATCAGCGGTCCGTCGCCAAGCGCATTGCCGTCACAAGGATTGTGAGGTCGTCGAGACGCGTGCCGGTCACGATCACTTTCTTGCCGTTAAGCTGGGAAGGTTTCTCCTTCGGCAGGTCTGGGCTGAATTGCAGGTGGAAGGTTTGCTCGCCGGTCTTGACCATCCAGCCTTCGCCGGGCGGCAGACCCATGAGAACGATCGATTCGAGATCGCCCTGAACATCGACGTGCGCGGTTTCGATGGCGGTGTCCTTCTCGACGGCCTTGAGCTCCGTGACGCGAAGGACTTCCAGGTGCACGTCCGGGAAAGGGTCCATCCAAATCCCGTCGGTGGGAGGCCGCTCGATCGCTGGCACACGTTCGAACCGGATATCACGCGTTTCCAGGGCGCCGGTGAGCAGGACGGTTTGGCCGTCGAGCGAGGAGGCGAGCTTGAGCATCTTCTTGTCGTCGCCGAAATCGACGGGGTATTCACGGCCGTTGGCGCGGATGACCCAATCGGTGTGGAAGCCCACTTGAACGACCGGAAGGCCGCAACCCAACACTGGGGGTTGCCACTTGAGCTTGCCCTGGATGGTGAAAACGGCGGCATCCGCGGCCTTCTCATCAGCGGCTTGGACATCGGTGAGGAAGAGGACGGAGAGCGACACTTCCTCGGGCCGGCACATCACGGGAAAAGACCGCGTGCCGACAAGCTTGCCGGTGAGCACGACGCGTTTGCCGTCGAGCTTGCGGGCCTTGACAAAGATGCCCTCCGCGCCTTCATAGTCAATCACATAATGTTGGCCGTTGACGATGATGACCGGCGCGTTGTGCAGGTAAGTGATGGGGGCGTCGATCTGCAATTGGCCGGTCAGCCGGACGGTGATTTCTTCCGTCAGGGCCGGCGCCGCATCGAACTCCGTAACCGTGACTACCGGAATGGTGTTGGGGATCAAGCCACTGTCCAGCGTCCGATTCCCGAGGGTTCCCTTGATCGAAACATGATCCGGCCTCCGCGTTAATGTAGTATACAGATATACATTACATAGCGCGATTTGCCGAATCAAGCAAA
>Ga0207158_1206_pt1 | contig 12813 bp, 14 predicted proteins | sample Alteio_BWMinHeat_22_FD_153512 | JGI IMG/M metagenome (GOLD analysis project Ga0207158, IMG submission 153512) | Enriched cells from forest soil in Barre Woods Harvard Forest LTER site, Petersham, Massachusetts, United States -... | ecosystem: Environmental > Terrestrial > Soil > Temperate forest >... | reverse complement strand
GAAGGTGGCCACCATCGAAAGCGCGCACCAGCAAGCCAAGGTGTTTCGCGTGCTCGACACGGTTTCGGATTCAGATGATCATGTCAATGCTCCCGTGTTTTGGGCCAACTACATTGAAAAGGCCCCATCCCTCTCCCCGGATCGACACAAGTATCCGAAAGAGCAATTGAAACAATGCGCTACATCCACAAATGTCAACATTCCTCTCTTCTCACTGCGTTCCGATCCGCGCGGAGTGTGGCACCAGTTCAATTATTTGAGATCTCGCGTCTTTTACTCGCGGGCGTATGCTCTCGCAGCCCCACGAACGCCAGAATTCAAAAGTTTGCAACAGATGCTCGCGCACGGTGTTTGTGTGGCGATTTGTGGGTATGACGCGTTTGAGGTTGGGGTTGGTGCAATGTCTGCAGAAATGATGTATCAGCACTACCTCGACACGAGCAAACCCTTTGGACATGAGGCCGTGTTGATATGTCTACTCGCATTGAAGGCCACGGATTACCCTTGGGAAAAGTATGTGCAGAACGATCCGGCACCGTATGCTACTTTTTGGTGATTTTCCTCAGGGTGATGATTTTTACCATTCTTCTCTTTTTGCTCCAAGTATAATTACATGTAAATGGCAATTCTTTTCTGCGTCCATCCTTATGTTTCTTTTTTCCTCCTGTGCTGTCTCTTTGTTTGGATCTTCTTATCTTGGCCGTGCTAGTGGTGTTGCTCAAGTATCGATTGATTTTATTTGCTGTTTTCTCCTTGTATTTGTTGCTCTTTGCGCGTTTTTCTGTCCTTGTCTCATTGTTTTTGTTTCTCCTCTCATTTTTCCATGTCTTGACTTACCTTTTCTCTTGTTCCTTGTTATTGTCTCATCTGCTCTACTCGTTTTCCCTTTCCTCTTGCTCCTCTTACTTTTTTTTTACATCCTCTTACGTATTCTTAATTGCTCTTGTTCTTGTGAGGGGAGGGAATGAAAGAGAAGGATAACGAAGGAAGATGGAGGAACAGATCATAGGACAAGGATGTAAATTTAAACAAGGAAAGATAAAGAGGAAAGAAAGCACAGTGGAGACCAGATTCAAGTGCAACACAAGAGCAAAACATGTGCGCCGGAGGTCCGGTCAGAACTTGAAACTTGCATCCCGAATACCTCAAGACAACGTGGCAAAGTACAATGCCATACACACTGCAGGAAGAAATAGATCAAAAAGAAGAGGCGGAGGATCAAAGACACGAAAAACAAAAGAAGCAGTGTGTCGAAAACGCGAAACATGCGGTCTGGCTCGTCATTTCGTTGCTATGCCTTGGCAGCGCTGTCGCAATGTTGGTTGTGGCCGTGACCATTATGTGCACACCGGGACAACAAATGGTGTGTCCAACCCCACAACAGTGCTCGCCCAATGTCCTCGAGGTGACTACATATGAAGGGCTGTGTCCTGAGTCTGATCCCTCCAATGAGGGCGCGTTTCCTTGGTGCACGAGCATGCAATGCGACTCCACTTCCTGCGCATCGATCCTTTTCAACTGTACCAGTCAGTTGCCGGATCGACCCTTGACGTGTGTCGACGCCATAAACAAGGGAACCGTATGCGACTCGACACCTCAGTTCTCTGCCATGTTTGCTGTTGGCTGTTTCCTGGCGATCTTTTCGCTGTTGTCACTATCTGGCCTTTGTATTTCTGTTTGTGTGGCATAATCTCTAGTGCCTCGTCTCCAGCAACCAAAATTCTGGGTTGAGGATGCTGATGAGGGGCGGGCACACTCCTTTAAAATCATTTCCGAGATAACGCGAATTTCCTTGACTCGAATTATTTATTCCCAAGGCTATCTCTGTCGTCGGAATGAGGAGGATGTCTCATTTTGTTTTGTTGGGTATTTGATTGAAACCAAGATGTAATATACCAACGAGAAACTTCAAAACTCTACAGATTAAAAGGATCGATACCCTTCGCAGCGAGTAGCTCAAGTGCACTGTCGACATACATCTCACAGAGTTGAGACGTGACATCAACGTGGAAATCGTGCGCAAATTCGACTAGAGGCAGGTGGACGGGATGATAGACCCGCTCAGTGTTAAAGTGGTAGAGTCGATGATAGTTTGGCGAGTAACACCTTTTTTTGGTATAGCGCTGTCTAAATGGAGGAGAGAAAGAGGAATGATCATAGTTCTCATAGTCTCTTGAGGATTCCACTTCCTCGTGAAGAGTCTGCACTGTCAGCCAAAAATCAACAGGAAGTTTGGAGGAGGCCTCACAGCATAACATGTGTTGAAGATCAGATTGTTGGTATGGGGTGCATGTTAGAGACATCACAGACACTAGGAGATGGTGAGGAAGGGCTTCGGCACAGCGAGGATGTAATGGTGTGTCAACTTTCCAATATCCATGTGGCACCTCTTTCCGAGCATTTACGTCATATGCATTGATTTTGATCCTTTCGATCTTGCAAAAATGTGTTGCAAATTCTCCTAGTAAGTGGCGCACATCTTCTTGCGTCCTCCTCGTATACCCAAAGATAATTTGTAGCAGCACCGTCGGCATACCATCTGCCACTTCCTGGACAATTACAGTTTCTGCTGCACAGGAAGAGAGCGTATGGGTCGTTGATTTCCTCTCTAATGGCCTCTCCGGTGGAAACATGCTAACGTTTATGTGGACGACAGTTTCTGCTGTTCTCAGCACAAACCCACAAAGTGGACAACTTTCCAACGTCCTTGATGAGCGGATGAACGGATTTCTCTCCTTCTTGTGATCTTTGAGATTCCTCTTTTGCTCTGTCCCTATCTATTTCTCTTTTTCTCTGGTCCTCTCTTGTTCCTCTACCGAACTTGTGCTACAAGGGATGTATTCAAAGTGTCAGATGAAACTAAACGGAAAATAAACGGTCGACAATAAGTCAAAATAAAATAAGTTTTAGATTTCATCTCTTTTCTTTGCTGCTTCTTTTTTACCTTTGCACTTTACTCTAACGTCCCTATTTGATTCTCCTCCGCCTAATTTTGGGTCAACTTGCTCGAGCGTCAGAGAATATCCCCTTTGCGACTGCAGCGATATCGACATTTCACAAGAATATGCCAATATAGGTCACGACAAAAAAAAGTAAGAGATGTAAGGAATGAAAAGGACCGAGGAAAGCACACAGAAACGAAAGAGGAGAAGATTGAGCAGAAGAGAACGGTGGAGGAGGCAAAGGAGGAAATAAAATGCGGAAAATACGACATCGGAAAGACAGAAGAGCGAAATAAAGGAGAGAAGAAAATGAAGAAGCGGAAGGAGAAAACGTAAGGAGAACAATATGAGAGCAAAGCATTTTGAGAAAGGAGGAAAAAGGAAAGACAGAAAAGAAAGAGGAGAAAAGAGGAGAATAAAGCGAGGAGAGAAATGGGAAGAGAGAAATGAGAGGAGAGAAGGGGGAGAAAAAGGTGGGCAAGAGGAGAGAAGTGGGGAGGAGAGAAATGGGGAGGAGAGAAATGGGAAGAGAAATGGGAAGAGAGAAATGGGAGGAGAGGAAGGGGGAGGACAGAAATGTGGATGAGAGAAAGGGTGAGGAGAGAAATGGAAAGAGAAAAATGGGAGGAAAAAAATGGAGGGAGAAAAATGCGAGGAGAGCAAGAGGGAGGAGCGAAAGGGGAGAAGAGAACTGGAAAAAAGAAATAGAAAAACGAGATAGGGAGGAAAGCGTGAAAAACCCTGCAAGGAAATAAGATGGTGAGGAAAGAAAAAGCAAAAATGGATAAGTAAATAAGGGAATACAAATCGCTCTAATTTAAACGCTTGCGCTCAACACAATGTTTGTCCTGGAACGATGTTTCCAAACTGACAAACGCAAGAGTCCGCGTGCAAAAACTCAAAAAAAACGGGTGGTCCTCATTGTTTTTGTTCCCGCGAACCCAAACAATTACACACAAGAAGATGTCGCAAAAAGAACTGGAGCATTCGGCTTCCGCCATGGTGACACACTGTAGACCTTGCTCGCGCTCATCACGCTTTTTTTGCAGTCACGTTTGGCAGACGAGGTGCCCGAAAACACCACAGTGTACACGGTCGCGGCGGCAGACTTGGAGCCAGAGATGTGGATTTCGGGTTCAGGATACTGTTGGAAGGAGTTGTTGGAGCAGGTGAAGCAGTATGTGACGGTGCACCCACACAAGTGCGAACGCATGCACTTCAAACCCAAAGAGAAGCCCGACAGCTGGAGACGCAAACTCACGCCTTTCAAGACCAGTTCTGTTTTGCGGTGGTTTGTTCGCACGGACGAGTATGTGGATGATGCTCTCTACATGTGGCAAGAAAAGCAAAAGAAGTGGTTTGTCTTTTACTATGGCTCCTCCTCTTCTTCCTCTTCTTTCTCTTTTTCTTCCTCTTCTTCCTCTTCTTCCTCTTATCCTTCCTCTTCTTCCTCTTTTTCTTCATCTTATCCTTCCTCTTTTTCTTCATCTTATCCTTCCTCTTCTTCTTCCTCTTCTTCCTCTTCTTCCTCTTCTTCTTCCTCTTCTTCTTCCTCTTCTTCTTCCTCTTCTTCTTCCTCTTCTTCCTCTTCTTCTTATTTCTCTTCCTCTTCTTCTTCCTCTTCTTCCTCTTCTTCTTCCTCTCCTCTTTCTTCTTCTTCCTCTTCCTCTTCTTCTTCCTCTCCTCTTTCTTCTTCTTCCTATTCTTCTTCCTCTCCTCTTTATTCTTCTTCCTCTTCTTCCTCTTCTTCCTCTTCTTCTTCCTCTTCTTCTTCCTCTCCTCTTTCTTCTTCTTCCTCTTCTTCCTCTTATTTCTCTTCTTCATTATATTCGTCCTCTTTTTCTGCCTCTTCCTCTGGTTCTACTTCCCCCACATCCTCGTTTTCTTCATCATTTCCGTTTTGCTCCTCTTCTTCCTTGTCGAATGATGCTGTTATCGCTACCTCCGATTCTCTCCCTGCGCACACCCCAATTCAGACTCCGTCGTTATCCTCGAATCATCTTCCAGACAAAGCGACAGAGGTAGAAAAAACTCAAGATTTAACACGCACCCAGAGGGGAACAAGGACAGAAAAGGCGGAGACAAACCAGAGGGGAACAAGGACAGAAAAGGCGGAGACAAACCAGAAGGGAACAAGGACAGAAAAGGCGGAGACAAACAGAGAAGAAACGAAACAAAAAGCTTCGTCCAATGGAGCACTCTGTGAGGACATTGTGCTGCCTGTGCCCGTCTTGTCTACTCTGATGGTCGACCAAGATACAGAAAGCAAGCGTTACACCATTCACCAACCGAGCAGCAACTCGTTTTCGTGCTTCTCCTTCTCTTCTGTCAAGACCTCTGACATATCAGTCGACGTGTCGGATCTAGAATTTCAGCAATGTATCGCCGAAATGTACGACTCGGGGCCAGAATCGTTCTGTTCTGGTTCTTTTGTGGCCCCCTGTTCTGCTGCTTCTTCTTCTTCTGCTTTGCACACGGTCCGGGAGGATGCTGGAGTCATTCCTTCATCTCGGCTCGCACTTTTTTCTCCTTCTCATTCTAATCATTCTGATTCTGCTCGTGATGCTCTTTCCCTGCTTAGTACCACAACCTCACTCTCGTGTAACAATCCATCAACAGCTCAATCACTTGCTCCACTTTTTTCTGATGTTGCTGCTTTATCAATGTCGTCAGGAGGGACGGAATCGGCTACATCCCCCATCGGTCTTATTCTTGACGTTGGCCCTGATTCAAATTCTATTAATGTCCCTACATGCGCACCAGCTCCACCTCCTGAAGAGGGAGTGGCTCTCCATTCCATTCCTTCTCCTCAGCGGTGTCCATCTCCCCTTACCCTTCCTCCACCCATGACCTTTGTTTCCTCCACCAGCTCTTCCCTTGTCTTGTCTCTTGATACCCATTCTTCCACGACCCTTGCTCAGTTATCGTGTCCCATCGCTTCGGATGCCAGCAAGTCTGGTTCTCCACGTGATCCTCACACTCCTCACACTCCAATTCCTCCGCATGCTCCGAAAAGTCCTTGCAGTCCACACCCTCCCGCGTCGCCGAATATTCGTCATTCTCTTCATTCTCCTCATTCTCCTCATACCCCTCGCACTCCTCGCATTGGTACTCCTGTCAGAGCCTCTTCTTCTCCCACTACTCCCACTGCTCCCACTTCTCCCACCACACTCTCGCCTACCAAGCACAGACATCGAAGAGAGGGGTGTGTCCTGTCTTTCCTGAGTGAGAGTGACAGCGAAAGCGATGCTGAGCAACACCAGTCTGGCACTGGCACAAGGCACGCACACGAGCAAGAGAGTCAAGAAAGGCAAAAACAAGTAACACAAACCAGAGGATCAGCAAGGGAGCAGGAGATACATACCAGGTCAGAAATGCCAGAGAAACGAGAGGAGCCAGAAATGCCAGAAAAACGAGAGGAGCCAGAAATGCCAGAAATGGAGGAAGGCGAACTGTGCGAGGATGGAATATCTCAACGATGTGCTCCTAGACGTGCACAGGCTCGGAACACTGAAAATCCAGGATCTGATCATCACAGCCCAATCGATTCTCAGCATCACAACAAACCTTTCGCACTTGCTCCAGTAATGCGCGAGCGTCCTCTTCCCGCCCGTATCGTTTCTGTTTCTACTATCAAGGCTCCGGCAACGCCCTCGTCAGCGGCTTTTACACGCATCGTTCCTGCGTTTCTTCAACCGATTCGTGCCTCTTCCACCACATCACCCCCTTTTTTATCTTCCTCATCCACCTCTTCAACTTCCTCTTCCTCTTCCAGTTCCTCGACCTCTTCAACCTCTTCCACCTCATCCGGTACCAGCAGGCCGTTGAAGGAGGCAGTCAAGGCGTCATGGAAAACACGCCAATCGAGCCAGCGTCGCACCCCGTCCACTTCAAGCAGCTCGTCCAGCCGGGATCGTCGCAACAGCAACAGACGTGCGCGTTGGGTTCCTGTGCATCGTCCCAAACACTCTAACAAAAATCACTCATCTCACACAAAGAGCTCCTCGGCCAAAAGCACCAAAAGTTCGAACAGCAGTCGTGATGATCATCGGCGATCACACCAATCACAAAAACGCAGGCGCGAACGCACACCCTCTCCCGATCCCAGACGAGAAAAGATCCGCCTCACCCTCCGCGCTTCGGGTCGAAATCGCAGATAACTCGCTTTACTCCGTTTACCCGGGTTTCCAGTGGTTTTTGTGTTTTGTACATTCTCTCTTTCGGTTTGTGTTTAATAAACCCGCGTGCAAATGTTTAAAGTGTGTTGAATCATTTTTTCTTTTGTATTTCTCCTTTTTATTCTCTTATTTATGTTTTTTTCCTGTTTGTCTTTTCCCACCATTTCTATTTCCTCTTTGTTTGCCAGTCATTTCTATTGCCTCTTGGTTTGCCAACCATTTCTATTTCCTCTTTGTTTGCCAACCATTTCTATTTTCTTTGTTTGTTTGTTTGTCAGTCATTTGTATTTCCATTTATTATCCTTGCCAACAATACTCTTTTCCCTTCATTGTTACTAACCATTTCTCTTTTTACTTTCTTTTGCTCCCGATTTGTCTCAGCAAGTCGAAAAAGAGGGGGCTAGAAAATGTCAAGAGGGAAAGAAAAAAAGTGCATGAAACAAGACAAAAAGCTAAAGCTTCGTCGACAAGAGTCGAATCAATTACCAATCCCTACATTGGATAGTGTACCATCTGTTCCGGAAGGTATTGAAAAAGAGTGTGCAAACAGTACATGTGCAATGTATGATATGTTTGAAGATCCTCCCTCGCCACGCCCTCATCCACGAGATCAAGGATATCTTCACTGGTTGGTCCAAAACGGTCGTACGAGAATCTCCTATTGCCCACCTAACCCGCCTCCTGGCCATCGCATGCACCATTATACCTTTGCTCTCCTCGACCATCCCTCGCCCGATTTACAAAACGCCCTTGATGAGTTTGTTTCTGCAAATGGCAAGTGCGGAATGGTTCCTCTGCGTATTTTATCCAATATTTTGGCCCAAACATCTAGGCGAACGGAATTTTACAAGTCTGCTTGATTTTCTTTTCTTTGCGATTTTCAACACATGATCCTTTCACAGTTTCCTACTTTCTCTTTCACAATACAATTTCCCCTTTTCTTTCCTTCCTTCTTCCTCTCACCTTTTACATTTCCTTTTACTTCCTTCCTTTTCCTTTCTTTATCTTTTATTGTTTATCCTTGTCTCATCGTTATTACAGGAGCAAGCTTCATTTGATTTCGGGAGGGAAAGGAGGTGTGTAATTTAATCGCAAACAAAAATACAATCAAACCCGAGCAGGTGCAGACGATTCTGCGGCCCAAAAATGAGAGAGGAGCATTTCAGGTCCACCTCCCAACTGCGCACAAACTCGCCTCGTGCATTTAAAACGCAAACGCGTGTGCAGCGAATGCCGTTCAAATACTCGACCATGGCCAGCACGTACACCAGTCCGTCATCTCCACAACAGATATCCCGCAGTAACACTTGTCGTTGGCTCACCAGTGTTCCAATGGTTGGCATTCCTGGGGGGCCGAGCAAAGGATCCAGTCGCCAGACGGGGAAATCTCCAACGCGAACCGTTGTGAGCAAAGTTAGAGTGCGTGAGTTGATAAAGAGAAGATCATTCTCTGCAGAATCTGTGATCCATAGCTCGTGTCCATCCGAGGCAAACATTCCGCGGTGCAGGGCAGTGCGAACGTCTGGATCACACCGGAAAAAGCTTTCCGAGCGAACGAAATTGCAATCGGAATCAAAGACGTGCAAGAAATTCTCTTCGCAGTCCACAAGCGTATAGTAGCAGCTATGTGGGTCTGCTTTTGATACAGCCACATCGGATTGTCCTCCCTCGCATAAAACATGAGCGATGTTGGTGCGCCCAAAGTGTCGAGACATTGTGATTTGCTTGTTTCGCACGCCATCGGTGTGCACTTCCATAATATCCAGCGATTCCAACGAGTTTCTGCAGTGCAGGATGGAAAAGGCACTGGCTCCAGGCTGACATACTTGCACCTCTCGCCACCATTCGTTTGTGCCCCAACAATCGGGCTTTGAGTACACCACCTCCCCATGGATGTCTCTCACATGGATGGCGTTGTCTTGTTCGCTCAAAATGAGAATTTTGGACTTGGCCCGATCGGTGATGAGTCGAGCGTAGGTCGTTGCGCGTTTGATGTGCAAAGACTCGACAATTCCTCTAGGCTCCTTGGCGTATAAGTAACACATCCTGATGAGCACCGTGGGCAACTTTTCATACAGTTCCTCTTCTGTTAGCTTGGCCTCTGTTGACATGTTGACATTCTCTTTTTCTTTTTTTCCTCTCCTCTTTTGACGTCGGTCGGTTGTTTTTTTTCGCAAGTCTAGAATGAAAACGAAATGAGTCAAGGCGAAAAGAGCAAAGGGAAAAGGGAAAGAGGAAAAAGGGAAAGAGCAGACAGAAAAGAGAAAAGGGAAAAAGGAAAAGGGAAAGAGGGCAGACAGAAAAGAGGAAGCGGAAAAAATAAAAAGGGAATTTAGAGAAAAAGGAAAAGGGGAAGAGGGCAGACAGAAAAGAGAAAAGCGGAAAAGAGAAAAGGGGAAAAGAAAAGGGAAAAAAGCAGACAGAATAGAGGAAAAGAGAGAAAAGGGAAAAAGAAAAGACAGAAAAAGAGAGAAGGGAAAAAGAGCAGAAAAGAGCAAAGAAGAAAAGACAAAAGGGAAAAAGAGCACACAGAAAAAGAGAAAGGGAGAACAGAGAAAAGGGGAAAAGAGGAAAGGGAAAAAGAGAAAAAGAAAATCAAGATAAGGAAAGATTCGAGTTGGTCGCAGAGATGGATTGCAAGTTAGTAAAAGACATGGGAAAGAAAAGAATAACAATGTGAGGAGCGACAGGGATAAAAATGGCAAAGAGCAAAAAGACAGTAAAAAGACAAGAGAGGAAAAGATAAGAGCAAAGGTTAATGTAGTGGCAAGTAAACAGATGTTAAAGGTCGGATTGATTAATTATTTCCCAAAACAATTGTTCGCGATACGCTTGGGCCAACATGTTCATCAGACAAACAAATCTGCCCGAGCTATCCTCGGTGATCTTTCCTCGCACTTCGTCGACGTGCTCTTGCGCGCAGTAGATGCGCACGACGGGGAGTTCAATATCGAGTTTCACTTTGAAGGGGAACCCGGGCAGCGTTATCCTGGTTGACTGGCTAGGGGAGCGGGTTTCGATCTGGCCATGGCCCACAATCTGCAGCGTCAGCGTCGTTGACGAGAAGACCTCGCTCATTTCTTCAATGAGGGCCTCGCCACAGTAGTCGGCCAGATATGTGCAGGGTCGCATCAATTTCTGAAGAGTGGAAGAAGAAATCCCTGCAGCATCCTCCCATGGCACAAACTCCACCGTGTCCTTATCCTTATCCGTCGACTCTGTGGGTTCTTCAGCGACCACTCGGGGAGGAAGATGACGAAGTTGGGAAAAAAATTCTTGGCTCTGTAGAAATTGATCGAGGTGCGCGTACTCGTACACGCAGCAGAGCTGTACCACAGGTAATGCGTTGATTACCTCCTCTTCCAGGTTTGCCTTTAACGGTTCTGGATCTGGATCTGCCGTTTCGTTGTCTTTTGGGTTCTCTGACTCTTCGGAATATTCTCTTTTGCGCTTCCTGGAAGGAGGAGGAAAATAGGCAATTGGCTCAGTTTGCAGCTTGTTTGCAATCAGACGATACGTTCGCATTTCATGTCCTCTAAAGTGAGCAGGACGAGGACACACTTTTCTTTTTTTCAGGATACATTGTGTTTCACTGGACTTGTTTACCATTCAGCTAAATCGCGCTATTTATCATTATTTATCGTAAAATTTTTGAATATATACCTCCCATCAAATGTCGATCATCTGTACAAACATGCCGCAAAACCCAAATAAATGGCAAAACGTGGATAACCGATTCTTTGCATAACCGCTGGTTACTCTTATGCAACCGATTCTTTGCATAACCGATGGTTATTCTTTGTGTATCTGTCATCTTCCTCTTTTTTTGTTCTGCCGTCATCTTATCCCTCTTCGGTATCTTCTTCGTCATCTTCCTCTTTTGTTCTGCCGTCATCTTATCCTTCTTCGGCATCTTCTTCTTCGTTAGTTTCCTCATACTCTTCTTCCTCTGTTTCGGCTTGGGAGGCGCTTGGATGGAGTTCCGTCGGCACAAAAAAAGGGCGAATGCTCTTGCGACTCATTTCATTGATGGGAGGCACCCGAGGCTCAACGTCATAAAAATCGCCTCCTCCATCCTTGCCCACGTGCCGAGTGTATGCACCACTGGGGATGGCATCCTTGCCAACGCCATCCAGATCAAATGCACCGTACTTCTCGTCCAAGTCATGGACGATTGCCTCAAACGCGTCTCTGGCATTCGATTGCGTGACCTTCATTCCAACGATGCGAGAGTAAACAGACTTCAGGTCTGCAGGTAGTGGCGCAAGGTATCCCTGAATGACGGCTTGTTTTGCAAACAGTTGAAAGGAGGCATTCGCCCTAGGGTCGGGAGGCAATCGTTTCGCTTTCCACAGCACAAAGGAATGATCGCAAATGAGAAACAGAATACGAAGCACATCTTGCAAGTATTTGATGAGAAACGTGTCGAGAATGCGGAACTCAAACCCAAAGCGATGTTTCTTCACATCACGACGGAAATCCGCTCCGGTCGCTTCGGGGCGGTTGTATCCCCGCAATTCTTCTAACAGGAGGCGTTTATACACAGGTGTGGGACCTGTGGGTCGTCGTTGACGCATGTTTGGTGACATCATTTGCGCTTCGACATCGGAGCGTCGCGCACTTACGTCTTGTGTTGCCATGCTCGAATCCGGCGTCATCACCATACGATAAGAGCCCGAGGCGAACAGTGGACGACTCGATCCATCTTTGGCATCGTTAACATCTTTGGCCTCATTACTTTTCTCTGGAAAGATATCGCCAAAGGGATCCGGCTGGCCGAATGTGCAAACGAGAAAGGGCTCGAACCACTGCAAGAGCAACATCGCTGCCCGATGCCGAAGGAGGAACGTTCGTTTGTTCTCTTTGGAAGAATGAGGTAAAGTGATGTTGATGTGGAAGCTACCCATTAGATCGGTACACACTCTTAGTGGTCGATCGTCATCTTTCCCGTGCAGGGGAGGTGCAATGCCCTTTCCTTGTTGTGATTTGGCGTTGGTTGTTCCTTGGAGTGGTGTGCCATTGGCATCGTTGGAGTAGATGAGAAATGGGAAAGCCCCAGGAGGCCTGTCTATCGAGTGGCGGTAATCAGTCTTTTGCGGAATGTTGTAAGCCATGCTAGCGTAATTAGTAAATAAAGCTTCCCTGTACTTGAGTTCTGCGACGCATTTCCCTATCGTGGCGTTCTTGTAATTTTGTGTAATAAACTCCAAATACAGGCCAAGGTCCGAAACATCCAAATTCAGGCCGCCAAAAATAAATATCAGCTGCTCCTTCATGAATTGTTTGTATCTCTTCCCGTACCTCTCCAATTCGTCGAACCAGGGCTTTGCAAACTGGAGCAGATCCGAATGCGGAATATGGGTTTCTGCATCGAATTTGTGCATGGAAGAGGTCTGGGCCAAAAATTGCTTCCACGCTTTCTTGCCGAGCAGTTTGCGGAGCACAACGTACTTGACCGCCAGGTACGTGGGGACAGGGTTCCATCGTTGGTAGACTTTAAGTTTGACCCCTCTCCCACCGGATTCTTCCAACCATTTTCGTATCAGGTCGTACTTGCGCGTGATCGAGATGTATGTTGATGGAGTCAAGTCCTTGCACAAGTTTGCCGCCACCCACTCAATAGGTTCTTTGCGTGGATCGCCAACGATGAAGTTGGTCTCGTGCTCTACACCGAGACCCCAAGATATCATTCT